>Ga0172371_10012827_pt1 | contig 10990 bp, 7 predicted proteins | sample Lak12m_FD_114543 | JGI IMG/M metagenome (GOLD analysis project Ga0172371, IMG submission 114543) | Freshwater microbial communities from Kabuno Bay, South-Kivu, Congo - kab_022012_12m | ecosystem: Environmental > Aquatic > Freshwater > Lake | place: Democratic Republic of the Congo: South-Kivu... | reverse complement strand
GCCGCCACCGGTGGTGAGCACGGTCTCGATCTCGTAGCCGCTCTCGGTCATGGCGTCCAGGATGTGGCGGGTACCGTGGGCCACCGCTTGGATTGTCGCCAGATAGAGCAAGGCAAGGTCCTCGACGCTGTCGTTGAGCCTCAGACCCGAGATCATCCCGCGGGCATGCGGATTAGCTCTGGGGGAGCGATTGCCGTGGAAATCCGGTTGCACGTGGAGGTCTTTGGTGAGCCCGGCGGGAAACTCCATTCCCGCGGCCAGCTTCTCTAGCGCCTCCGCGAGGATTTCATACACGGTGACCTCGCGGCGCTTCGCATCCAGCTCGAGCTCGCGGCTCCGGGCGTGACTGAAAATAATGTGGTCGATGAGAGCGCCCGTGGCGCTCTGGCCGCCCTCGGTGAGCCAGAACCCGGGGACCATCGCGGAATAGAACGGCCCCCAGACTCCCTTGACGAATCGGGGTCCTTTGGAGACCGCCATGTGACAGCTGGATGTTCCGCCAATGAGCGCAAGCCGCTTTTCGAGTTCCACGGCGCCGCCGTCAGCGAGCCGCGCTCCCAGCATTCCAACGCCACCAGCGTGGGCGTCGATAATCGAGACCGCAACCGGGGTCCCTCGGTTGAGACCGAAATCGGTCGCCGCGGTTTGGGTAAGACCGTGACCAATGGGCTCGCCCATGGGCCGAATGCGAGTTCCGATGCGCCGGTAGCTTTCCGAGGCCAGTTCACCCAGCCCGATGGACTGCCAGTACGTGCCGTCCCAGCTCCCCACGCTGCCCGGTATCGTCGGCTCCAGGTGACCCTGGTAGGTCCACTTGCACACTGTCGTGCACAACGAACGGGTTGCGTCGCCAGTCGCGCTGTAGGTCAGGAAATCGGGCAGATCGAAAAAATGACAAGCCCGCCTCCAGCAATCGGGGAGATTCTCTCTGAGCCAAATGAGCTTGGGCGACTCCATCTCAGGGGAGATGATCCCGCCCACGTACCGCAGCACGGCATGTCCTCCGTCATTGATGCGGGCCGTCTGCTCCAGGGCCCTGTGGTCCATCCAAACAACGACGTTCTGTTCGTCGTTACCGGTGGGACTCACGGACACGGGCCGATCATTCTCGTCCAGGGCAACAAGAGAGCAGGTCGCGTCGAAGCCGATCCCTCGAACGTTCGCTGGGTCAATGTCAGCCTGTGTGACGGCTTGACGTACCGCCGCACCGCTGGCCGCCCAGATGTCATCCGACGATTGCTCCGCAAAATCGGCCTGGGGTTTCCACATTTTGATGGGACGCGAGCTTTGTCCAAGCATCTTGCCGCTTGCGTCGAACACTCCCGCTCGAGCGCTCCCTGTCCCAACGTCGACGCCGATGTAGCAACGGCGGTCCTGCGTCATATCATGCGCTCCTTCCCAGAAAGCGAACTCTGAAGCCGAGCATTTGCGAGAGCGCTGCCATTTCCTCGAGGATGTCGCCGTAGGCCACGGCGATGTGGTTGCTCAGATAGTGCGCCATTAGGGTCTCTCGCGATATGTCTAGATCGGCCGCCATGAACGGCCACTGACGCGTGGTTCCGCTCCACCACCGCTCGCGGATTTGCTCGGGTAGCTTGACAACTTCCCCTTGGCCGACGTCCATCCACAGCTCGTTGTCTTTGAGATAGGCCCTGGCCCATGTGACACCTCCCGGCAGCGCCTCCCCGGCAAATGTGCCGCCGGGGATCGGGAAGTACTCGGCAGGTTGCCGGTACGAGTGGACGCCCGTGAGCGTGTCGGGGTCGCCGCTCATGGCGTACCCTCCGCATGAGCCCGAGTTGAGCAGGACCCATAAGAATCGTCCCTGATATTCCGCGCCCCAGCGCACATCGTGGAACATAACGGCCTGATGCAGCCCCTTGGCCTTGAGCAGCCGCTTCATCAGCTCCATTGGGACAAGATTGCCCTGATCTCCTTCCGTGGCGGTGATGATTACGTCGCCGTCGCTCTCCGGCCTGCAAACGGAATTGAGCAGCCCTTCGGCGAAATCCGATGGCGGCCGCAGCGGCACCAAACCGAGCTGATACTGCCAACCCACGCAGTCGGCCTTGAATTCGCTCACCAGGTCGAGCACGGTCAGGTAGTCCCGCAGCTGTTCCCGCGTAGCGTTCTCGTCGAAGTCGTCCGCGCCGTCTTCGCCCCAGTGGAACTTCACGCCGCTTTCCTTTACGAAGATCATCGCCCGGTTGATCCGGTCATCGGGGATGGAACGGCCCCGGTCGATAATCCAGGCCTGGTCGACTTTGTGTTCCGAGAATCCGATGGGCGCCAGCCGCCGCGGGCCAAAGTAGCCGTTGATCATCCCCATGGACGTGTCCCCGAGCATGAGGGCCAGAATCCTTCTTTTCCCGATCTCCTCGGCGACGCTCCTCGCGCGAGCGTGCGCCTCTTTGGATATCGGAACCGAATATCCGATCTGTTCGGTGGAGTAGCTGATGCGACCGGTGTTGAGCCACTCCCCCAAATGAGCCATGAACGCTTCGTCTGAGGTCCAGTCTTCGGCGTCGCTCCACACTCGAGAGAATTTGCGGCCCAAGCTCTCCAGGCAGGCTCCGGTGTTGAGCAGACCGACGAGCCCCGGCCACTGCCCTGAGAAATTACTCGCCAGCAGCAAAGGGCTGTCCTTGCCAACGACGCCGTCTGTGGTATGCGGCCCGTAGAGCCAGTGCACGCATACACCGATCAGAGGGTCATCCACCGGGCCGAGCTTCTCGATGGCTTCGTGGGGTCGCGTGAGAAAACCTTCGATGCGATAGCTCGGACGGCCGAGTCTTTTCAGGGCCCGCTCCAGTTGGATCGTGGCCTCCTCGGCGTTTGGCCGAGCCAGTTCGTTGGGTTTGGAGCGGTAATCGCCGGGCCAAAAAATCCCGATTTTGGTTCCGGACATTTCTTCTCCCCCATCCGACGGATTTCAGGGAAAAGATAATACCATTTTTTGGCAGAAGGTGTCGGGGCAGAAAACAGAATCGGGGAGGGACGTTTTTGCAAAAAGTGCTCCGCGCACAGCGAAGAATGAGTCACGAGCAGGAGCGACGTCGGTCAACGAAGAGGCGTTTCCGGGGCAGTATTGGCCTCCCGCCGAGTGGACCGAACCCTCTCCAGCAAAAACTCCTAGACGTTTTCAATTAAGCGATGCCACGGGACTTGCATTCACCTTTGATATACGGCCAGCCATTTAGAGTTTTTGCCGGAGGGGTCGGGAACCGGCTTTTTACACAAAAAGCGGGTTCCCGAAACTTTCCCTCTCCTCGAGCACTTTTCCCACCGTTCACGCCGCTTCCCCGGCTTGGCGGCGGGTGAACTGGTCCACGGCCACAGCGAGGACGATCACCACGCCGATCACAATTAACTGAGCGTTCGTCGAGATTCCCACGAGGGTGCATCCATTACGCAAGAAGCTGATGAGCAAGGTGCCTACGATGGTTCCGGTGATGGTTCCGCGGCCTCCTGAGAGGCTGGCGCCGCCGATGACCACCGCGGCAATGACGTCCAGCTCTGCGCCCACGCCCGCGGTGGGTTGCGCAGAGACGGTTCGGCTCATGGCGATCATCGCTGCGAGCCCGGTCAGCAGGCCTCCGAGGGTGTAGATGCAGATCAGAGTTCGGTCCACTCTCACGCCCGCGTGGTGCGCGGCTTCCACGTTGGAACCGATGGCATAGGTGTGACGACCGAACCGCGTGAACTGCAGGATGGCTCCTGCGAGGGCGATGACGGCCAGGAACAGGACCACGGAAATCGGAATCCCGAACAGAGCGCCTTCGCCCAGGTAGCGATACGATGACACGTTGATCGGTTGTCCGTCATACATGACCAGCGCTATCCCGCGGTAGAGGCTCATAGTCCCTAAAGTGGCGATGAATGGTTGGAGCTTCAGCTTGGTGATCAACGCTCCCGAGACCAGACCACCTACAGCGCCGGACAGGAGCCCGACAGCGGTCCCCAGGGAGATCATCTCCACAGAAGGCGCTTCGCCGCCGCGTCCTATCATTGTTCCCGCGGCGCACATGCCGCACAACGCGAGCAGCGAGCCCACAGAGAGGTCGATGCCGCCGGAGATGATGACGAACGTCATTCCAACAGCGATGATGCCGTAGACCGACGACCGGCGCAGCACGTTGAGGAAATTGTCGAGGGTCAGAAAGCTGTCGGGCAGCCAGAGCGATAAGATGGCGATGATCAGGATGAGGCTCCCGAACGGCAGCAGTTCTCGAACGAGTTTGTTCATGCGCGGGTTCTCCTGGCGGCTGCGGGCCGCCCTGCCAGCTGGATGTAAGAGGGAAAGTCTCGGGAACCCGCTTCTTGAAGTGCTCCGCGCACGGCGAACATGCATAAGGCAACATCGAAGTGTATCAATGGCTCTCAGCCTGACGACGCCTGTTGGCGCCACGCCCAGTGGGCCCGAACCCACCGGCAAGAACTTTCATATGGCTAGCGGTGAGTATGGGCCGATGCAGGTACCCTGGGGGTGAACCGCCCCTCCCGATGTACCGCCAGCCATTTAAGAGTTTTTGGGGAGGGGCTTCGGGGAGGGTGTTTTTGCAAAAACATCCTCCCCGATTCCAAGGAGCGCTTCACCCTTGTTCACGGCAGCGAGTTGCATCACGGCCTCCTGGGTAGTTTCTGCGGTGACGAGGTCGGCGACGAGGTGGCCCCGGCGCATCACCAGAATTCGGTCCGTGATCCCGAACAGCTCGGGCAGCTCCGAAGAGATGATGAGAACAGCTTTCCCTTCAGCGGCCATTCGTCCGATAAGATCGTAAATGTCCACCCTGGCAGCGATATCGATGCCACGTGTGGGCTCATCCAGCACCCACAGCCGCGATCGGGCGATGAGCGCGCGACCGAGCAACAGCTTCTGTTGGTTGCCGCCCGACAGAGCGCTCGCCGGCGCTCCCGGCCCTGACCATTTGAGCGAGAGTTTTTGGGCCGTTTCTTCGGCGATTTCGTTTTCGTGAGCTGGGCGCAGGATATGTTTCATGCCCAGTTCCGCGAGGAGCGGTAGCGTCATATTCCACGCGGCCGGGAGGTCGAGGCACAGCCCCGTGCGCTTTCGATCTTCTGTGATGTACATGATTCCGCGGGAGATCGCATCAGCCGGCGTTCCGATTTTCACGCTTTTGCCGTCGAGCTTGACGCTACCTCGGATTACGGAGTCCAGACCGCACAGGACGCGGGCAAGCTCAGTGCGACCTGCGCCCACCAGCCCGGCGACCCCGACTATCTCTCCCCATCGCAGATCGAAACTGATATTTTCGATCCTTTTGGACGAGAGCCCAGACACGCTCAGAGCCGTTGACCCGATTTCGACCTGCCTCTTGGGGAAGTACTCGTCCAGGTCGCGACCGACCATGTGTTTGACGATATCGGGGATCTCAAGGCCTTTCATGGGGCCGGTGTGAACGGTTCGTCCGTCGCGCAGAACGGTGATCTCCTCCGCGATCTGAACAACCTCTTCGAGCCGGTGGGAGATGTAGATGATTGTGGTTCCCGCTCGGCTCAGTTTCCTGACCATTTCGAGAAGCGCGGCCACTTCGTGCTCGCCGCACGAGGAGGTCGGTTCGTCCATCACCAGAATCTCGGCGCTCCGCGCGAGGGCCTTCAGCGCTTCGACAATCTGACAAGCGCTCGCCGGCAAGTTCTCGACTCTTTGATTTGGATCCACATCGAAGCCATATCTTGCGGCCAGGGCACGTGTGTCTGCCAGCATTCGTTTTTTCGAGTAGGTTCCGAATGCGCCGCGGGGCTCAATCCCGAGCCACACATTCTCGGCGATGGTGAGATCCGGGGCGAGGCTGAGCTCCTGGTAGATCATTGCGATCCCGGCCGCAAGCGAGTCGGAAGGATGCTTCCATGTGCAGGTTTTACCCTCGCGCAAGATTGTTCCGGCGTCGGGCTGATAAACTCCCGAGAGGACCTTCACTAAAGTGGATTTGCCCGCGCCGTTTTCGCCAACCAGGGCGTGAACCGTCCCCCGCCGGACCCGAAGCGTGACATCGTCGAGCGCCTTGACGGGGCCAAAGCTCTTGCTGATCCCCTGCATCTCCAGGGCGAACTGCGAAGACTCGACTGGCTGACGCAGCGCCATGAATCTCAGTTTCCGATGAGCGCGCGAATTTCGGGCGAGTTCAAGCGATCCTTGGTGACCAGCTCCACCCCGGTGTCGATTCTCGGCTGGACGCTTTCACCCTTGATCGCAGCGACTACGCTGGATACGCCTTTGTATCCCATGGCCTGAGGGTTCTGGACCACCAGCGCCTCGATGCGGCCGGATTCGAGTCCTTTGAGTAAGGCGTCGGCCGCGTCAAAGCCGATCATCTTCACGGCACCGGCTCGTCCCTGGCTCTCCAGCGCTCGCAATGCGCCGCGGGAAGTGGATTCGTTGACGGCGAAGATGCCGTCAAGCTCTTTGTGGCGAGTGAGCACGTCTTCGGCCGCGGAGAGCGCTGTCTCTACCGTATCTTGGCCGTACTGATCTTCAACCAGGTCGATTCTGGGAAACTCCTTCTTCAGTGTTTCCATGAAACCCTTTTCGCGAGCCGTGGTGGATGCGGAGCCGGACATGTATTTGATGACCGCGACTTTGCCCTTGCCGCCGAGGACCTTAGCCATATGCTTCGCAGCGAGGGCTCCGCCGACGTAGTTGTCTGTGGCCACGAAGGAGACCCGCTTATTAGTTTCAATATCCGAGTCGATGATAACGACCGGTATTTTAGCGGCCGCAGCGCGTTCGACCACAGGAACGAGCGCTCCGGCGTCGGTGGGCGCCAGAACAATCGCAGCCACCTTCTTCACGATGAAGTCCTCGACAATCTGGATCTGTTTTTCACGATCACCCTCGCGGTCAGGGCCCGTCCAGAAAATCTCCACATTGTGCTCTTTGGCGGCCTTTTGCGCCCCCGCGAGCACCGAGTTCCAGAACGAATGGGTAGTCCCTTTGGGGATGACTGCTATGGGGCCCACTCCTTTTGGCTTTTCGGCAGTGGCAGCGGGTTTGGAGGCATCAGATTGAGGCGTGGTGTCGCCTCCCTTCTTAAGAAACAGACCGGCCCCCACGGCTACAACTGCGACCAGCAGAAATACCGGAATCAGAACGTTCTTGTTCAAAGCTACTCCTTATGGACGGTTGTTTTCTTGAATTGTATAATTGACTATCTCGCTCGTTTCAGAGAACGGTCGAGCGATTAGTCCCGCCAGATTCCGTATCCCCTGGGGAAAAACTATTCCCTGCCAGGACGAGGGCTTCTATTAGAAAGGCGCCAACAGCATGTTGACCTTCCCCTGAATTATGTGCCACATGTTGAGTTATAGGTAAAGTAATTCTAACTTTGAGTTCCATGAAACCCAAGAATGTCGGGAACAAATAAGAGGAACGATAAAGAGTGGATGATTACTTGCAACCCTTAGTAGAATTACACAATGTCTCTGTTCGCCAAGGCCGCGCAATAATACTATCCGGAATTACTTGGACGCTTGGCGCGGGCCAAAATTGGGCTATTCTCGGGCGGAACGGAGCCGGTAAAACCACATTCCTGAAATTGGCGAGGGGAGACATTTGGCCGGCGCCCAATTGCGGTCGTCGTCTATACCACACCAACGGCTGCGTTCGGGAGAGCCCAATAGGTTTCCGGGAGAAAACTGGGTTGGCTTCGCCTGAACTTCTGGATACTTACAAGCGAACCGGACGAAATGTCAGGAGCCTGGACGTCGTGTTGACAGGCTTCTTTGACAGCCTATATCTACATCAGCAGCCTGACGCCGAGCAGATTGTCCGCTCTAAAGTGGTCATGGCGTCTCTAAAGATAGATGACTTGATCGAGAAGGATTTTCTGAGCCTATCCCTTGGGCAGGCCAAGAGAATCCTCATTGCCCGGGCGATAGTTCACAAGCCGAGGCTGCTCGTATTGGACGAGCTCGGCAGTGGCTTGGACAGTGAATCAAAGAAAAAGGTCATGGAGATAATTCAAGGCCTGACTGAAAACGGGACGCAGATTTTGCTCTCCACCCACATAGAAGAAGATCTTCCGTCTGCGGTAACCCACTTTCTCCAATTGGACGAGGGAAAGATCGTGCGGAATGGAACAAAAGAGCAGGCGCCTGCCGTGGAGACAAAGGAGCCTCTTAGGCCGTTCACTCCTCGGACGCCTGAGCGCACGGCAGCCTCCAAAGGAGACCCGTTGATTATGATTAAGAACGTGGATGTGTTCCGCAAAGGCAAACCGACCCTGCGCAGGATCAACTGGACGATCGAGCCCGGAGACAATTGGGGCGTGTTGGGACCCAATGGCTCGGGAAAGACCACACTGCTCAGGTTGATCTCGGGAGACCTGACGCCGGCGTGGGGCGGCGGCATAAGCAGATTCGGGACCGAAAACCCCCACAACCTTTGGGAAATCCGCCGTAGGATCAGCCTGGTGTCTGCGGACCTCCAAACATGGCACGAATATCGGCAAACCGGTCTGGATGTGGTAGTTTCAGGTTTCTTCGGGAGCATAGGAGTCCACAACGCAGTGGCCGAACATCAAGCCTTGGCTGCCCGGCAGTGGCTCCAGGATTACGATTTGGAAGAGCTTGCAGATAAGGATATCCGGACTTTATCCTATGGCCAACTCCGTATTCTTCTCATAGTGCGAGCTATGGTCACCAACCCTATGATGCTTCTGCTCGATGAGCCCCTGTCCGGTCTGGACAAGAAAGTCGGATCACAAGTCCTCAATTTGCTCGATTCACTAGCCTCCAACGAGACTGTTTTGGTTTATGTCACGCACAGAATGAGCGAATTGCCGAGATCGATAACCAAGGCGCTTGTTTTGAAAAACGGGGCCATAGATTTCTGTGGGGTTGTAGGAGAAGTAAAGTGATCGGGGAGGATGTTTTTGCAGAAACACCTCCCCGAACCCCTCCCCAAAAACTCTTGAATGGCTGGCGGTATATCGGCGGGATCCGTTCACCCCGAGCTGCGTGGTTATACGAATTCGCTTTTCTGAAACGAATTCGACCGGCAGGGACGCCGGTCGCTACCAATACACCAGGCGCCGTGCCATATTCCGGTAGCGGCCGGCCTCCGTGCCGGTCGCCTTTCAAAATCGGATCAACGTCCAGGAGATATCTCACTTCCTATTAGGCAAAATCCTTCAAGAAGCGGGTTCCCTGTGGCCTTCTCAGCGCCCCTGCTGATCCATTGTCTAAAGATCCCCGGCCAGCCTACGGTTTTTCTTCCAGGAAAGCCTGGACTTGCGAAATCAGACTCATTCGGTTCTTCTCAAGCGCGATGGCGTGGGTGCCCTCACTTAGAACCACGTGACGCTTGTAAGGCGTATTCACCAGTTTGCTAAAAATCTCTTGCGCCATATATAGCGGCGTGTCTTGATCCCATTCAGCAAGGATGAGCAGCGTGGGAACCCGTATTTGAGCCGGGTCGTAGAGAGGTATGCCCTTGCCCAAGAATTCGACGACATCCTTGAGCACGCCGTTGGGGGCTCGCACCACCGGCGGATTTTGTTTTGCGCCCACTGGGTCGGTGGCGAGGTTTGCGGCCCACCATTTGTCGAACCAAATCTGTGGGCAGATTTCTTCCTGTCGCGCTTGCGGGATTCCTCGCAAACCTCTCGCGCGAGCCATCTCTTTGGTCACACTCCGATAGGCGCCTGTCCCGGAAATAGGCGGAGGTTCCTTGAGAACCCATAGCGGAGCGTACAGCGCAAGCTTAACCACCTTATCGTTGTTTGCCGCAGTATACGACGCCATTATGGTAGTGCCCCACGACCAGCCGACAAGATTGAGCTTGTTGATGTTGCGGCGTTTTAGAATGAAATCCACCGCAGCGCCGACATCTTTCACAGCTTCGGCCGTGGTGGCGAACGGCGGGGTCTGATCGGCGGGCGCATCCATCGCGGCCGGACGGGTTGAGCCGCCGTACCCACGTACATCGACGAGGTACGTGTCAAAGCCACGCTCAACCATATAATCCATCCAGGAGCCTCCAGGGAGATCAATGTCAAATGCTGTCTCCGAAGGATAGGTGGCGCCGTGGACGAAAAGAACTACCTTGTCCGGAGAAAAGTCTCGCTGGTCGGCGATGTGCTTGTTTCGCAGATACAACTTGATCTGTGGATCCGAAGATGGAATCATGAATGTTTCAGTGGCGATGTTCGGTCCCGCGTAGGTCGGGACTGCCGTGACCAGAGCAACGACCAGACTTAGAATCACAAGCAGCGCATGCATGTTGACTCCTCTCATGAGCGGCCTATCCTTGGGCTGAGTCTCCAGGGTTCTGCAATTCGGCTCGGGGTCTGCTCTCCGGACGCCTGCGCCCCCGCGTGCTTCTCCCCACAAGACTCCCTTGAAGGCAAGGCCGTTGTCACGTTGATAAAAGAGGCTGATGTTCCCCGGCATTGAACGTAGCTCACCGCATGAATCAGGTCAATTGGAATCTGCTGTTCTTCACGGCATCGCTCCATGCTTCGCGTGTCATACGCCGTAGTCGCTCTTGTTGGTGCCACGTCTTGTGGTGTTCGCTCTTACGGACTAGCCGCAGAAGTGCCGTTGTGGCTGTGGTCAGAAACGGAGGAACTGAGTCATAGTGGGGAAAAACGGAGGGAACGGAAACAGCGGTATTATGTCCCGCGAAATCCCTGAGGCTGCGTTCATTAATGTCAGCACTCGAAGGTCCGCAAGAACCACCAACCTAGAACGGAATGTCGTCCTCTTCCACCTTTGCTGAATATCGAGGAATTGAATCGAGTCTCGTATGAAGATTGGCCATAACTATACGCTTCTTTTCGTGCGTAGAAGATTTGAGAAGGCGCAGAAAGCCTCTCACAGCCTTTACCGGGAAACCTACTTTTTGGTAGAGGTGGTTGCAAAACCTCATAAACATTTTTTCAACGTTACCATGACACAAGCGAGCTGGAAGAAGGCAACGAACATACTGATATGATTCTCATATCTGACAACAATGCGTCGGTAGTTC
>Ga0172371_10012824_pt1 | contig 10991 bp, 7 predicted proteins | sample Lak12m_FD_114543 | JGI IMG/M metagenome (GOLD analysis project Ga0172371, IMG submission 114543) | Freshwater microbial communities from Kabuno Bay, South-Kivu, Congo - kab_022012_12m | ecosystem: Environmental > Aquatic > Freshwater > Lake | place: Democratic Republic of the Congo: South-Kivu... | reverse complement strand
GTGATCCTGGTGGTCTCGGATCGGGTGGCCCATTGTCAGGCCCTGGCGGCCCTGATCGGGGAACGGGGGGGGCGGGTGGCGGTGCTCACCGGGCGTACCAGCGCCGAGCAGCGGGGCGAGATTGTCGAGGGGCTGAAGGCCGATACGGTCAAGATCTTGATCTCCACCCTGCAACTGATTGGCGAGGGCTTTGATGCCCCGGGCCTCACCACCCTCTTCCTGGCCACCCCGATCAAATTTTCCGGACGTCTGCGGCAGGTGATCGGTCGCATCCTGCGGCCAGTGGCGGGCAAACAGGCCACGGTCTATGACTACGTCGATAGTCAGGTCGGGGTGCTGAACCACTCCGCCAAGGAGCGGCAGTTGACCTACTATCAGTTGGTGTGAGGGGGGGTGGCGATGAGGGTATGTCTCTTCCTGTTTTTTTTTCTGGCCCTGCCCATCCAGGCCTTGGCCAGTGATGATACCGACTTCGCTGCCGTGCAGCAGGCGGCCGAGGGGGGCGATGCCAAGGCGCAGTACGCCTTGGGTGTTCTCTGGGCCAAGGGCCTTGGCACCCAACGCGATGACAGCCAGGCCTTCAAGTGGTATAAAAAGGCCGCCGAACAGGGAGAGGCCCTGGCTCAGTACAACGTTGGCCTGCGTTATTTCAAGGGGATGGGGGTAGCGCCAGACAACGAACAGGCCTTGGTTTGGTATGAAAAGGCGGCGGCGCAGGGGCTTGCCCCGGCCCAGTACAACGCCGGGGTGCTCTATCTGGAGGGGATTGGCACCAAGCGCGATTGTCAGCAGGCCTTGCTGTGGTTACGCAAGGCGGCTCAGCAGGGGCATCGTCAGGCGCAATCTCGGGCCGGCCAGCTCTACGATGAGGGGGGATGCCTGCCGGCCGACGATAGTAAGGCCCTCTACTGGTTGGAAAAGGTCGCCGCTCAAGGGGAGGCCTCGGCCCAAGTCCGTTTGGGGGTCAAGTATGCTAAGGGCGAAGGCGTGCCGACCGATGCCAAGGCGGCGGTGGCCTGGTTTCGCAAGGCCGCCCTGCAGGGCGATGGGGCGGGGCAGTACAATTTGGGCTTGATGTACCTGCGTGGTCAAGGTCTCCCCCAGGATGAGGCAAAGGCCTATGTCTGGTTGAGCTTGGCGACCGCCCAGGGCCAGCAAGATGCCGTTCCCTTGCTGGCTCGTTGCGCCGACAACCTGACTTCGGCGCAACGGGCCAAGGCCGAGAAGGTGGCCGCCGAGATTCAGGCCAAGATCGATAAACGGTAATTCAATAGGGTATTGGCGAGAGGAAGAGAATGGATAGACGAAGGATTGCTTGGCCGCTGTTGGTGTTGATGGTGTGTTGGTCATTAGGGGGGGCTGGTCTGCCTCCGCTGGCGGCTTGGGCCGATGAGGGCCTGGGGGAGGCCTTGGATTCTTTGCCGACTGAGCCGCTCTACACCGACAGCGAAGGTGATGAGGAGACGGTTCCCAAAGACGATGGCCAGGCCTTTGCCTTCTTCAGCCGGGCGGCGGAGAAGGGAAAGGCCTCGGCTCAGTACAATCTGGGGGTGATGTACGCCAGGGGGCGGGGAGTGAAAAAAGACGACCAACAGGCGGTTCTTTGCTATCAAAAGGCCGCCCGTCAGGGCTTTGCCCAAGCCCAGTACGTCATGGGGTTACGGTATGAGCAGGGACGAGGGCTGGCCAAGGATGAGGAACAGGCCTTCACCTGGATGCGTAAGGCGGCGGAACAGGGCATGGCCAATGCGCAATCCGATGTGGGTTTGATGTATGCCAAGGGGCAGGGTGTGCGGCTCGATGTCCTGGCGGCCGTCACGTGGTTGCGCAAGGCAGCGGATCAGGGTTTTGCCGAGGCCCAGTACAGCCTAGGTTCGATGTACGCCAGGGGGCAGGGCCTCTCTCAAGATGATCAGCAGGCGTTGGCCCTCTTCAAAAAGGCCGCCTTGCAGGGCCAACGCGATGCCCAGTACGCCTTGGGACTCCGCTATGACCTGGGCAAAGGGGTGCCCCACGACGACAAGCAGGCCTTCGATTGGTATCGCAAGGCGGCCGAGCAGGGCCAGGCCAGCGCCCAGTATAACCTTGGGGTCATGTACAGCGAGGGGCAGGGTGTGCCACCCAATGATTTGAAGGCCTACGCCTGGTCAACCTTGGCCGCCGATCAGGGGCTCGAAGGGGCGGTCAAGAACCGGGATATCATTGCTGAATGGTTGACTTCGGAGCAACTGGCTCAGGCTCAGGCCTTGGCCGCTGAATTTAAGGGTAAGATTCGATGAGCGAGGGGTGGGCTTCTTTGGATGGCAAGGGGCAGGTCAACGGCTGGCCCTTGCTGGCTCGGCGGCTCTGTCTCTTCTTCTTGCTCGTGACCATCCTGCCGGTCAGCGTTGCTGTGGCCGATCCCCCTGCCTATGATGAAGACACGGTGCGTCTGCTGATCGATGAGGTCACCGCCCAGTTGAAGACTAAGCAGATTGCCTCGCCGGAATTGGACGCCGTAAGCGAACGTTTGGCTGCCATCTTGTCCACGGTGGAGGGCTGTGTCGAGGGCAATAAGGCGGAGTTAGACAAGGTCGACAAGACGGTGGAGGCCCTGGGCCCTAAGGGTGAGGCTGAGGCCAGTGAGGTCAGTCAACAACGCAAGGCCCTGCGCAAGGCCAAGTTGGCCAGGCAGCAGGAGTTGACTCAGTGCCAGGTCTTTAGCCTGCAAGTTGGTGAGTTGCTCAACACCAGTAACCTGCGTCGGCAGCAGCTGGCGCAGGCCACCATGCGCCATCAATCCGATGACCTGATTGCCTTACTTGCCCGGCAGCCGGGCAACGTCCGGGCCTTATGGGGTGAAATCTCTCCCTTCTTTGCAGAGCAGACGGGTTTGTCCGGGCTCTCCCGCTTTGCCTTGGGCCTGGGCGGGACGTTGATCGTGCTGGCCCTTGGCCTGGGGCTTTGGTTGGGCCGACGTCTGCGGGGCTGGCTGGTCGATCATCCGCATCCCCTGGTGCGTGATCTGGGGCCTAACCTGGCCCGTTCGTTGGCGGTGTTGTTGCCGACACTCACCCTGGCCACCTTTGTCCAGTTGGTGACCAGTGAGCGGCAAGAGCTGACCTCTGTCGTTGTCTTGGCGGCAACGGTCTGTCTCTACCTCGTTCTGCGCCTGTTGATCGGGCTGGTGATCAAGGCGGTTGAGGAGGATGTCCCTTCACTCCTGGCCCTGCGCCTTGAGCGATACGGCAAAGGCTTGGCCTTGCTGCTCTGTGTCACTCTCCTCTTGGTCAGGGGCGGCAGTCTGTCTGCGGCCGAGTCCCCCTCTTGGCTCCTGCTGTGGGTGGTGATGACCACGGGGGTATGCCTCCTTGGTCTGAGGCTCAGTTGGCTGGTGTCGCGGGTTGAGCGCTGGGGTAAGTGGGGAAAATGGCTTCGACTGCTGCTGGCCCCAGTCCTGGTCGTGGCGATGCTCACCGCCTGGCTGGGGTATCATAACCTCTCCCACTACCTGTTGCTCAACACCGCTAAGACCATGATCGGACTCGGCGTGTACCTGCTGGCCCGCGCCCTGTTGGCCTTCTTCTTTCGGGGCCTTGCCGATGGTGGCAGGGGGTGGGCGGTCAAGCTGCGCAAGAAGACTGGTCTTGAGGGGCAGGATATTGGCACCTCTCTGTTTTGGTTGCATGCCCTGCTCGATCTCTTCTGTCTGGCCCTGTTTCTGCTTTTGGTTATTGCCAATTGGTCGATTTCTCCCGTTTTTGTTGGGCAGGTCGTCGCCCTGCTGACGGAAGGCTTCGCCATTGGCCACATCCCCATCGTTCCACTCCGGGTCTTTGTTGGCATCTTGCTCTTCTTCCTCTGCTGGACCCTGTCGGTGGGGGCCAAGGCCTTGATCCGTCAGGCGCTGGCCAGCAAGGGGCAGTTGTCGGCCAGCACCAGAGACGCCACGGTGACGGTCGCGGGCTACCTGGGCTTCACCCTCGCCTTGTTGGTGGGCACCGGGGTGGCGGGGCTGAGCTTTACCTCGCTGACGGTGATCGCCGGAGCGCTTTCGGTCGGTATCGGTTTTGGTCTGCAGAACATCGTCAACAACTTTGTCTCTGGCCTCATCCTGATCTTCGAGCGGCCCATTCAACGTGGGGATTGGATCGCCGTGGGCTCGACCGAGGGCTATGTCACCGACATCTCCGTCCGCTCGACGGTCATCCGCACCTTTGATCGGGCGGAGGTCATTGTCCCCAACTCGGAGTTGATCTCGGGGCAGGTGACCAACTGGATGTTGAGTGACAGGAAGGGGCGGGTCAAGATCCCGATCGGCGTTGCCTACGGTACCGATACGGAACTCGTCAAGCGCCTGCTGATCGAGGTGGCCTGTGCCCACCCGGAGGTGATTACCTCAACTGGTGACTTGGCGCCTCAGGTCTTGTTCATGGAGTTTGGCGAGAGCTCACTCAATTTTGAATTGCGCTGCTTTATCCATGAGATCGGCAAACGCCCGTTTTGTCGGAGTGAACTGAACTTCGCCATCGAGAAGGCCTTCCGGGGGCATGGGATTGAGATCCCCTTCCCGCAGCGGGATCTTCATTTGAAAGGGGATCTTTTCCCTAAACGGCTTGGTGGTGGTGAGGAGTAGGGGGAGGGCTGGGGTAGTGGCTCAGCCTTGGCTTAGTCGAGGCCGGGTTTGCCACCACCAGACGGTGGCAACTAGGGCAGCCCCCAGGGTGTCGGCCAGCACATCGAGCATGCTTGCGTCACGCAGGGGGACGAAGGACTGATGAAACTCATCGGAGAGCCCGTAGAGGAAGGCGAAGCCGACCAGCCCGAGGGCGGTCAGCCCCTTACGCTTGATCTGGCTTGACGTGGGCAGGGCGATGAGGCAGGAAATCGCCAAGGCCCCGTATTCAAGCATGTGCCAGGCCTTATCAAAATTTAAGTAGCTGGGCAGCCGCAACTTGTTGCCTGGTTGCGAGGAGACGAAGAAGATGGCGGCCATCATCCCCACCACCAGGGTGGAGCGCAGGGGGGTGATCGACTTGCGGATCCTCTCCATCCTCAGCCCCTACTGGTGGTCGACGTGGATCTTATCGAGCAGCTCGCTGGAAAATCGGCTTTGCAATTTTTTGAGGGTGGCGCTGATGGAGGCGGTGGGGGCGTTGTTGTGGGTTTCGACTGCCTTGTCGGCGTAGGCGGTGGTGGTGAAGGCCTTGTTGGTAATAGTGAACTGGTGCGACCAGTTCACTTCGATGGTCTCGGGTGATTCGTTGATCTCGACGGCGATCTTCTCTCCGGCCCGGGCGACGAGGACGGCATCCATGTCGGTCAACTCAAGCAACCAGGCATCGCCGTCGTTGGTGGAGAAGAAGATGAAGACGCCGATAACCCGCATGGTCTCTTCCCGGTTGGCGGCTGCAGCTTGCAACTTGGCCACCTCATCGTTGATCGAGACCTTCTGGGCTTGGAGTTGGGCGGATTGTTCCGCCTCATTTTTTTGTAGGCAACAGCGTTTATATTTGAGGCCGCTGCCGCAGGGGCATTGCTCATTTCTGCCGACTTTTTTCATGATTCATCTCCAGGGTAGAACGATGGTTGTGGTTGAGTGAGAGGGTATGGCGCCCATACGCTTGAGCACCTCTCCCCGCGAGGCCCAGCGAATATAGTCGACCTTCAATAAATTGCAAGGTCTGTCACTGGCTGAGAGTAACTTAATGCGGAGTTGGAGCTCGGTGACGTGGGGATGACTGGCAAAGAGAAAGCACTGTCGAGAGTCGCATCTTGCTTGTGTTTTTAATCAATAAGAAATAAAAATGCCTCGTATTGTTAAAGTTTGATGTTTGGCACGGAGAAACACGCGCAGAATCATTTATCATAGCCAAGGTAGTAGGCAAACCTCTGGTGAAGGTATCACGACTCGATGGGCCGAATAGCTTGCAGGTAAAACGGTTAGGTACCATGGCCGGTTAAATTGCCGTGCCGGACGATTTCGACCAAATGGGTCATGCGGAGATTGAAAGCCCTAAAGGGAATGCTCCTCTGTGAGGGAAATCCAAAATCAGGGTGCGGACTGGTTATGAAGTCTGGGCAAGCGGTATCTGAGGAGAAATCTTGAATGGGTGGACTACCTGATATGCATTTTTTGAAATCGCTTGCCAATACCCTGCTGCGAGCTCTATTCCGTCCTGTTTTCAAGGATATTCATGCGGTCGATGAAAAGCTTGATAGGCAAACGGATCTGATCACTCGCCTGCAAACGGATCTGATCACTCGCCTGCAAACGGATCTGATCACTCGCCTGCAAACTGTCGATCAAAAACAAGACCTGCACACCCGCGTCCTGAAAGAGGGTACCGACAAGCATGACAACCAGCTGCAATACTTGAAGGACATTTATCAAAGCCAAAACTTTTCAGTTTACGCCCAATTTGGCGAAGCACTGAGACCCCAATTTCACCATATCCTGCATAGTCTACTGGGAAACGATTTCCCTTTAATAACAAGTCATGCAGACCAACTTTTTACAGAAATTCTCATTGGCCACCTGAAGCCAGCTGGCATTTGGATGTTGCAGCAAGATGTCCGGCAACTTTCTAATCTCACCGCCGTCCCCGCCCGCTTCTCTGATATTGCCATTCCCTCACCCCTCCTCACACCGCTTAAAATTTGCATCATCAGCGGGTGCTTCCCCAGCCTAATGCATGGTGGAGGGGGGCGACTGCTTGATATTATCACTGAACTTTCAGTGTGCCACCAGATTGACCTCTTTACCCATTTTAATCCGGCACTGGATGAAAGCTCCCTTGAACTTATCAAGAATAAGCTTGGTCATATTAAATTAGTGGAGGACTACAGAGAACTATCTGCAGATGCCGTAGAGTCATGGCTGAGGTCGATTAATCGAGATGCCGGGTTTTACGATGTTATCCAGCTCGAATACCCGCATACCGTTCGGTACATCAATAGACTGCGCAAATATGGCAAGCAGATCGGTTTCACCTTTATGGAGTGCCTAGCCAAGAGCCACACCGAAAAACTTCACTCAGCCCTTGAATCTGAAAATTATACAAATATTTCTTCACAAGCCAGAGAATTCTGGCAAGCATTGACGGACGAAAAATACGCCTTGGATCATGCCGACTTCTGCGTCGCTGTGACTGATACAGACTCCGATTTCCTGAAGCGGCTCAGCCCCAGAAAAACACATATAATTCCGACCTGTCTCTCTCAACATACCATTGTTGATGAGTCTGCCAAGTATGGGGATGTTAAACCAGAGGGTCACACTGTGGTTTTTGTTGGCTTTTTTGGCCATTGGCCGAACAATGAGGCCGTGCAATGGTACTTGACAGACATTCACCCTCTTGTCAAAGAGAAGGTGTCCGACTACCACTTCATGATTGTCGGTAGCGGTGATGTGTCGAGACTCAAGCAACTAAGCGCAGAGGACAATACCGTTACGGTGACGGGTATGGTTGACAGCATTGTCCCCTATATTCTCAAGGCCAAGGTTTGTGTGTCTCCCCTTATTTCAGGCGCAGGCATTAGGGGTAAACAAATTCAGTACGCTGCGTTAGGCAGGCCTTCGGTAACAACAACAATCGGCAATAATGGTTTGATGTTTGTTAACGGAGAATCGGTGCTAATTGCCGACAATGCTCTCGATTTTGCCGAGGCTGTCATACGTTTGCTCATCGATAACGGTCTGTATGAGAGAGTACAATACGAAGCCCAGAAAATAGCCCTGGAGCATTATACTTGGCCACGGCATATTGAAAAACTGTTGGCTCTCTACAGAGAGAGAATTTTATGACAATGGATGATACAACGTCGCCAAAGGTGACGATAATTATTCCGGCATATAAAGATTGGGCGTCTTTGTGTGCCTGCCTTACTTCATGCGATAGACACGTAAAATCCTCGCATGAGATCATTGTTATCAATGATGCCAGCCCAGAGGTTGGTTTTGAACAAAGAATCAAGGAGTTCATTCATGGGAAACAAAAATTTAGATATTACCTAAATGGGGAAAACCTTGGCTTTGTAAAAAGCTGCAATAAGGGCGTTGAACTTGCCACGAGTGGGAACGATATTCTGTTGCTTAATTCGGATACGGAAGTCACCAGTGGATTCTTGGAAGAAATGCTTTTTTGCTTATATGCCTCGGATCGGCACGGGGTTTGCTGCCCAAGAAGTAACAATGCAACCCTCGTCTCGGTGCCGTTTTTTTATACAGGGTCGCGACATGACAAGGGGTATCCGGCGTTGAGTTTTTCTGCTTGGCAAAACCTAAAAGGGTTTCTCCCACGCCATCACGTCATACCTACCGGGCAAGGATTCTGCATGCTCGTCAAAAGACAGCTGGTCACCAATTTTGGTCTCTTTGATGAAATCTATCGCGCAGGCTACAACGAAGAGAATGATTTTTGCTGCAGGATCAACCGTCACGGCTATTCTGCCGTTGCCGCGAACCATGCCTTTGTCTTCCACCTTGAAACAAAATCATTTTCAGCGGAGCAAAAAAATCTCCTTGAGAGTAGAAACCGTAAAATTCTCGACAAGCGCTATCCTGAGTACGAGAGTGCCGTTTTCTATTATTTCAATTGGGATACCCCGGCCATCGAACGTTTTGCAGATATCGCAGGAAGCTGTTATGCGAAAAAAAAGGTCTTGTTTGATTTGACACGACTGATCTCCCAGCGAAACGGCACCGCGGAGCATGTACTGTCACTGCTGGAGGCGATGTATCCAAAAGCATCTGTTGCATATGATTTTTATATTTCAGTGAACAGTGCCGCAAATCTGTACTTCAATCTTTCCGAACGGTTCAACAACGTCCTGATTAACGATACCTTCGAATTGCCGTTCCGCTTTGACCTGATTTATGTGCCCAATCAAATATTTGAATACGAAAATCTGTTTATGCTAAACAGATTTGGAGTCAAATATATCGTCGATATCCTCGACATTATCTGCGTTCGATCAAACTACCTGCGTAATAAAGATACTAAGCATATTTTTCATACTACCATGATGTATGCGGATGGTTTGTTGGTGAATTCCAAAACCGTATGGAGAGATATCCAAGACTTTTTCCAGTTTACCTTACGAGCGCATCAACAGGTGCTACCGATGCATATCTCGAAATCAGCCCATCCAGAAAACGATGTTGCACTGAGCCCTGAAGAGCTAGCGCTTGTCGAGAGTCTGCCTGAGGACTTTGTGCTAATTATTGGAAATTCTCATTACTACCACAAGGCCCTCGCCGTCACCTTGAAGAATATCCAAGGGAATTACCCTGTTGTTATTTTAGGAGAGGTAGCAGCAGAGGATGACCAATCCATTGCTGGCAAGAAGAACAGAGTGTCCATCAAAAACGGTGGACTTACGGATAGCTTTATTTCTTTGTTACATACAAAGTGCAAATGCATTTTGTACCCCAGTCAGTACGAAGGCTTTGGGCTGACCATCCTGTCCGCTATTCTCTACGGCAAACCCATTGTTCTTTTTAATTCGGAGATCAACAGGGAGGTCTCCGCCCCGCATGAAGACAAAGGCTTGTTCTTTTTCTTTGACCACTTTCATCAAATTGATTCGATCATTTCTGCCATTTATATGCTACCAGGCGATCAAAAAAGGGGGCCCTCACTCCGACTTGATCGGGGATGGGAAACGGTTGCTCAAGAAACAATCTCTTTCCTTGATCGAGTCCTTGCTGAACCTCTTGACACTGAGTGGCTTGATACCCGTAACAATCACATCACCCAGCTTGAGTTGCTGTATAAGACGGGGGCGGCAATGGGTGATGGGGGATATCCCGAAAAAAAATCAAAGACAACCCAATTGAGAGAAGATCTGCCGAAGGCTTGGAATGTCATCAAAAAACGAGGAATTGTGAATGGCTTGGCTCGGGCATATTGGTATGCACGAGGCGTTCGTATGCCGGATAATGTCTAACTTGGCGTGGCGCCCAAAAAATATGGAAAGATCGTTGTGAGCAAAAGTGCTAGCGGGGTGTCTTACTTCCCCTCCATTGACATTCTTCGTGGTTTTGCTGCTACGTCGGTTGTGGTTTACCACGTTATTGAACTCTATGGCTGGAAATCATTTCCGACAACAGGCGTACTGACCTGGTTTAGAATCGGCTGGATGAGCGTCGATCTTTTCTTTGTAATTTCCGGCTTTGTTATTGGTTTGTCGGCCTTTTCAGAAATTGATCGCCATGGAGAGGAAGCCTTTCAGCGGCCTTTTATGCGCCGCCGTATCTGCCGCATTGCTCCGTTGTACTACCTGACCTGTCTTGCCTACATCATTCTTATTGCCCCCGCCCTTATCTCCAGCAAACAGTGGAGCAACGTACTTGCCCACATCTTATTTATCCACAATTGGTTCCCTTCTCTACACGGGGCGATAAATGGTGCCAACTGGTCTGTGGGGGCCGAAATGCAGTTTTATGTGCTCATGCTTATTCTCGCACCTTGGGCACGAACCGCTCGTTGGTGGATGCTGGTGCTTACTATGGTCGGTACTTCATGGATCTGGCGCTATGGCACCACATTACTTGTGCCGTTCAATGCCGAGCTTGGAGCGTTTGTGCCGTGTGCCGTTTCCACTCAGTTACCAGGGATGCTGGATGAATTCTTAGTCGGCATATTGCTCGCCAGGCTGATGAAAAGTGAGCAAGGAATATTGTTGCAAACCAGAATGGAAAAGGCCAAAGGCAAGTTGCTTTTAATACTGTGCGCCGGGATTACAACATGGGCTGTGCTTATGTTATTTTGGAAAAACGCTATGTTTTGGAACAACCCTCTCATGGTCACCTGCTTTAGGACGCTGTTAGCTGTAGCTTTTGGCTTGATCTTATTGATTGCATGCAGCTTGAACAGCAAATATTGGCTGACTTTTTCCACCCCCTTCCGTTACCTCGGCACCATTTCATACGGTATCTATCTTTGGCACGAGACGGTGTTGTTTTCATGGAAGAAGATCCCTTGGCTGACACCAGGACAAGCCTTACC
>Ga0172371_10012823_pt1 | contig 10991 bp, 7 predicted proteins | sample Lak12m_FD_114543 | JGI IMG/M metagenome (GOLD analysis project Ga0172371, IMG submission 114543) | Freshwater microbial communities from Kabuno Bay, South-Kivu, Congo - kab_022012_12m | ecosystem: Environmental > Aquatic > Freshwater > Lake | place: Democratic Republic of the Congo: South-Kivu... | reverse complement strand
CGTCAGTCAATCCGCTGCTATTGCCACGCCCGAACCCTGGGACGGCTCCAGCCGCGTAACCATTCTGTTGATGGGTTTGGATTACAACGACTGGCGCGCAGGTCAAACTCCCCACAGCGATACGATGATGCTCCTGACTATCGACCCTGTTAACAACACTGCCGCCATGATGTCATTGCCGCGTGACCTGTGGGTCAATATTCCCGGTTTCGATTACGGCCGCATCAATGAAGCTTATTTCAACGGCGAAGCTTACAAGCTGCCCGGCGGCGGCGCGGAACTAGCCCGCCAGACGGTGGAGCAATTCATCGGCGTTCCGATTCCGTATTATGTCGTGATGGATTTCTATACAGTGATCGATATCATCGATGAAGTTGGCGGCGTTGAGCTGATTCCCGAACAAGATGTAGTCGTGGAAAAATTTGGCGGCGGCGAGGAACAAACGCTGGTTGCCGGCCAAAAATACGTTCTGGATGGCGCGCTGGCTTTGGCTTATGCCCGCGAGCGCCATACCTCAGGCGGTGATGTAGACCGCGCACGCCGGCAGCAACAGCTGATCCTGGCTTTCCGCAAGAGAATTTTAAGGTACCAGGACCTGCCATCCTTTATAGCTAAAATCCCGGCCATCTATCAAGACCTTTCTTCCGGCATATCCACCAACATCAGCATTAACGACGCGGTCAAGCTGGGCGTGCTGGCCCTATCCCTGGACGCGGATAACATTTCACGCGCGGTGATCAACTACGAGATGGTCATTCAAGCCACCTCGCCGGATGGCGAAGCCATCCTGAAGCCCATCCCGGATAAGATCCGCGCCCTGCGCGACGAAGTGTTTGCTTCCGGCGGTACTATGGCGCCCATGGCCGTGGCCAGCAGCGATTCATCCCTGGTCAAGGATGAGGCTGCCAGTGTGGTGATCTGGAACGGCAGCGGCGATAGCGGTCTGGGCACGCGCACCTCGGATTACCTGAAAAGCCAGGGCGTCAATGTGATCCAAGTGGCTGATATCGACTATTCATCCGCCACCAAAATTGAAATCTTCAACGGCAAACCCTACACAGTGAATTACCTGTCCCAGTTGATGGGGGTCGCTTCAGCCAATATCTGGAACTCATACGACCCAGCTGCCGGCACCGATATCCGCGTCACCCTGGGCGGCGATTGGGCAGCCAACAACACGCTGCCGTAGTCATGCGCTAATTTTAAAAAGTTAAACCGCTCCCTCAGCATATGCAAGGAGCGGTTTTTTTATAAAACTCTCGGTACATTCGCTTCATTTTTTCTTCGTAAATAAAATGCGCTCAAGTCATTTTATTTTTTTAGCCGAGATCGCAACACGGCTGCGCCGCTCACGATGACATCATTTGGTCTTTCTGCTGAGCAAAGGCGATTGCGTGGCATTCCCTTGGGGAAAGTATCTCGGTCAGAAAAATAATCCTAATATCAAGCCGAGATTCTTCCTCGCTCCGCTCGTCAGAATGACAGTTGAAAGGGCGCAGGATAGAATTCAATCTGTAAGATTAATTTCTATAGAATTGACACTAACACAAACATTGTCATCCTGAGTCTGCGGAGCAGACGAAGGATCCCGGCTTGCGTGTCAATTCGTTAATTTAGAGAGTCCACTTAAATAAAACGAGTGAGGATGGAAAGGCGCCCTATAAAATTTCTTGTTTAATCAAAAACCGCTCCTTTGAATGGTTCAGGATGCGGTTTTTATATATCCAAACCGCAGACTTCTATACCCCGCGTCGTGGTTTTTGATTAGCTATTTTTCTTACCGTTCACTTCGACAAGCTCAGTGAACGGTAAGTTTTTTCTATTTCAGCATGGGAATCTTGATGCCATGTCGTTTGGCTGCGGCAATCGCTTCCGGGTAACCCGCGTCAGCGTGGCGGATAATGCCCATGCCCGGGTCGCTGGTTAATACGCGCTGCAGGCGAACAGCCGCCGCTTCAGTGCCATCCGCCACGATCACCATACCGGCATGCTGGCTGAAGCCGATGCCCACCCCGCCGCCGTGATGGAAGGATATCCAGGTCGCCCCGCCGACCGCGTTGATCAGCGCGTTCAGGATCGGCCAATCGCTGACCGCGTCAGTGCCATCTTTCATGCTCTCCGTTTCGCGGTTGGGTGATGCCACCGAGCCTGAATCCAGGTGATCGCGCCCGATCACAATGGGCGCCTTCAGTTCACCGCTGGCGACCATCTGGTTAAATCTCAACCCGGCCCTGGCGCGTTCGCCATAACCCAACCAGCAAATACGCGAGGGTAAACCTTGAAACTGCACACGTTCACGCGCCAGTTTCAGCCAGCGCTTTAAATGCTCGTCTTCCGGGAACAGTTCCATGATGGCTTCATCGGTCTTGTAGATATCCTCCGCTTCACCTGAGAGCGCCACCCAGCGGAAAGGTCCTTTGCCTTCGCAAAACAACGGGCGGATATAGGCAGGCACAAAACCGGGAAAATCGAAGGCGTTCTTCAGACCGTTATCATAAGCGCGCTGGCGGATATTGTTGCCATAATCGAATACCTCGGCGCCACGTTTCTTGAATTCCAGCATGGCTTTCACCTGTTCGGTCATGGATTCGACCGAAAGGCGGGAATATTCTTTTTGATCGCGCTTGCGCAGCTCCGCGGCAGCTTCCAGGCTCAAGCCGGCCGGCACGTACATCAGAAAATCGTGGGCGGGAGTCTGGTCGGTGACCACGTCCGGCGTGACACCGCTCTGCAGCAGCGCCGGGTAAATTTCCGCGGCGTTGGCAACCAACCCAACCGAACGGGGGATTTTCTTTTCCTTGGCCTCCAGCACCAGGCTGAGCGCTTCTTCGATGTCGCCCGCGACCATGTCCAGGTAACCGATTTCCTTGCGCCATTGAGCCTGCGCCGGATCAACCTCGACGATCAAGCCCACGCCCTCGTTCATGGTGATCGCCAGCGCCTGCGCGCTGCCCATGCCGCCCAGACCGGCCGTGAGCACAAATTTGCCCTTTAGCGAGCCCCAACCGCGTAATTCCGCCAGAGATGCCAGGGTTTCATAGGTGCCCTGCAGGATGCCCTGCGCGCCGATGTAGATCCAGGAACCAGCCGTCATCTGGCCGAACATCATCAGCCCCTGAGCCACAAGCTGGTCAAAATGCTCCTGGGTAGCCCAATGCGGAACCAGGTTGGAATTGGCGATCAGAACGCGCGGGGCGTCTGCGTGGGTTTTAAAGACGCCCACCGGCTTGCCGGATTGAACCAGCAGCGTTTCGTCATCTTCCAATTCTTTCAGTGTATTGAGAATGGCATCGAAGCAATCCCAGTTGCGGGCAGCTTGCCCCCGGCCGCCATAGACCACCAGATCTTGCGGGCGCTGCGCAACTTCCGGGTCTAGGTTATTCTGGATCATGCGGTAGGGTGCTTCAGATAACCAGGATTTGCAACTCAGTTTTGTCCCGCGCGGGGCTTTTACGGGTCGAGATTCAGACATCTTCATCTCCTAAATTTGTTTTTCTGATTATACAATCGACCACTACTTTTTATATATTTCTTACGCAGGATCATTGTATTTGACTTATAATCAGGCACTCGTAAGACGTTAAATCAATTTATAATGATGGCTGAGGTTATAGCTATGCCGGTGTATGTATATCACTGCGACGAATGTGATTTTCAATTTGAACAGCAGCAAAAATTTACCGATAAACCGCTCAAACGTTGTCCGGAGTGCGGCAAGGAAAGCTTGCATAAAGTCTATTCACCGGTTGGAGTGATCTATAAAGGTTCCGGATTTTATTCCACCGACCACCGTTCCAGTTCAGGGGCCAACCTTCCCGGCAAAACCAAAAAGGAAGAAAAAACCAACGTGAAAGAGACCCCCAAGAGCGAGGGAGAAAAGACGAGCAAAGTAAAAGAAAAAGTGGATTCATGATCCGCTTTTTTTTAGTTAATCACCATTCAATGAGGATTATTGGGGCATTCCTCGATCCTGAAAACAAGGTCAACAAACGAGCAAATTCCAGATGAAACATTGGTATTTTTGGTTCGGTATCTTGATCAGCGCGCTCTTTCTCTTTCTCGCGCTGCGTGGATTGCAATTGGGCCAAATTTATTCCACAATCCAATCCGCTAACCTGGTCTGGCTTCTGCCAGTTGTGGCAGTTTATTTCACTTCGGTCTGGTTCCGTTCGATACGCTGGAATTTACTCATACGGCCTCTTAAAATAATTCCGACCCGGGAAATTTTTCCGGTCGTATCCATTGGCTATATGGGCAACAACATCTTCCCTGCCCGCGCCGGGGAACTGCTGCGTTCGATTGTTCTTAAACGCCGCTATAACATTCCTATTTCAGCATCTCTGGCCAGCATCATCGTCGAAAGGATCATCGATGGGGTTGTGATGCTTGGGTTCATTTTCTTCAACCTGACCGAACTCAACCGCCTGACCGATTCATCCGGGTATGTCGGCAGTATCCGTTCTTTGGCTTTGTGGGGATCTCTTATTTTTATCGGCGCGCTGCTGTTCTTCATCCTGGCAGCCAGTTATCCCAAGAAGATTGAAAGTGTAATTGGCTGGGTTGTCAACCGGATTCTTCCGGAAAAATGGCAGGGCAAAATTCTGGGTATTACCAGCCGCTTCATCGACGGTATCGAAGCGTTGCGCTCGATAAAGAGCATGCTGTTGGTGCTGAGTACATCCGTGATCATCTGGCTGCTGGAAACCAGTGTGTATTGGCTGGTTTTACAAGCCTTCCCGTTCAATATCAATTTCTTCGGATTGATGTTAATGAACGGTATTCTGAACCTCTCCACCACCCTGCCCTCCGCGCCCGGTTATATTGGCACTTTCGACGCGCCGGGTATCGCCCTGTTGGGCGCATATGGCATCGAGAAAAGCATTGCCGCGGGATACACGCTGGTGCTGCATGCCGCCCTGTGGCTGCCCATTACCTTGCTGGGCGGATACTTTTTCGCCAGGGAAGGGCTGAACTGGAGCAAGGAACTGGAGAGCGCCAGGGCAGAAAAAGAAGGAAATCAACCATGAAGAAAATCGCGGTCATTGGCGCCGGCGCGGGTGGGATGGCAGCCGCCTACGATCTGGTAAAAGCCGGCCATCAAGTGACTATTTTCGAGAAAGAAAGCGCGCCCGGGGGGTTGGCAGCCGGTTTTCGCGAGCCAGGCTGGGATTGGTCGTTGGAGAAGTTCTACCACCACTGGTTTCAAACCGATCACGCCATCCTTGATTTGATTAGAGAATTGGGATTATCAGAGAAGGTACAATTCCACCGCCCCAAGACAGTCGTTTACTATAACGGTGATTTTTACCCGTTCGATTCACCCATTGCCGCCTTGCTTTTCCCCGGCCTGTCATTTTTTGACAAAATGCGCTTCGGTTTCATTACGGTTTATCTGCGCTATCTGGCCGCCTGGAAGCCGCTGGAAAAATTCACTGCACATGCCTGGATGAGAAAATATTACGGCCAGCGGGTTTATGAAGCCATGCTGGAACCGCTGCTGGTCGGTAAATTCAGCTCGCATTACCAGGATGTGAACATGGCCTGGTTCTGGGCGCGCTTCAAAGCTCGCACCTCGAAACTCGGCACGTTCGAAGGTGGTTTTCAAGCGTTTCTGGATCAGTTCGCTGACATACTCACCAAGGCCGGCGTCCGCATGATTTACAACACCGGTATCCGTAAAATCAGCCCGCTGAAGAACGGGCAGCTCGCGTTGGAGACAGATCAGGGAAAGCATGTCTTCGATCAAGTGCTTGCCACCATTTCCCCGTTCCTGCTGGCGAAAGTCGCGCCTGAATTGAAGAGCGAGTATGTTCAAAAGCTCAACGCGCTTAAGAGTATCGGCGCGGTGGCATTGATCCTCTCATTGAAAAGACCGCTTTCGAAGAAAGGTTATTACTGGTTCAACCTGCCCAAGTCAGCCGGTTTTCCATTCCTGGCGTTGGTGGAGCATACCAATTTCTTATCAGCTAGCTACTATAATGGCGAGAACCTGGTGTACTGCGGCGATTATCTCGAAAATTCGCATGAATACTTTTCTCTCACGAAAGAGGAACTGACCAGACGCTTTCTCCCCAGTTTTAAGAAAATCAATCCGGAATTCAACGAGGATTGGGTAGCCAATACCTGGCTGTTCCGCGCCCCATATGCCCAACCCGTTCCCGGCGTCAACCATTCACAAAAGATTCCTGGCATTCGGACAACCATACCCAACCTGTTTTTCGCCAGCATGAGCCAGGTTTACCCCTGGGATCGCGGCACGAATTACGCGGTGGAATTAGGGCGCAAAGTCGCGCGGATGATGAACGCATCTCACCCGGATGCTGATTCCTAAAATTGTATTTCCCGGCGCTTATGCCTGTCTGTTCCACTTGTGTTTTTTTTAACCTGTTTGTCCGACTAATTTTATTTCCACGTGTAATCAATTACCAAGCGGCATTTGTGGGGGCTTCAGCGATCCATCTGCCACTAGTGCCTGGGAACATCCGTCCTAACAACGCCTTTTTTCGCTTTTATCCCGTGCCGCCCTTTAAGGTAACTAATCTTAAAGAATAGCCATTTTTTAACGAGGCGTAGGCTGGGAGTCTTGTTCCGTTCATCCGGTTTTGCTAAAATCAGGTCAGTAATCATTTCACTGAGCAATCTTTTCGGTAAGTTTGGTTCAATCCGGAAAGCTCTCCAGGGCACACCAAGTGCCCCATTTCTATCATTTTTTTTAATATCCCACAGATTCAATAAGTGGGGTTTATTAAATACTAGTTTCTATGAAAAATACTTTTCTGGAGAAGGGAGGAAGCTCTGGCATGGAAGCATCGCAAGCATGGCAGGCTACATTGGGGCAGTTGCAGATGGAGTTGCCCAAAGCCACATACGATACCTGGGTGAAGGATACACGCTTCATCAGTCATCAAGAGAACACTTTCATGATCGGTGTTCTCAACGCATACGCAAGAGATTGGCTGGAAAACCGGTTGACTTCCACGGCTGTCCGCCTGCTCAGCGGCATCATGGATGCGCCGCAAAGCGTATGCTTTGTGCTTCATTCCCACGAAGGGACTACCCATATCCAGGAAGATTTTCCTGAAATTCCAACCATCGAGTCCGTCACTTCGGCATCTTTTAATTCACGGTACAGCTTTTCCAATTTCGTGGTCGGGCCCAACAACCGATTGGCGCAAGCGGCCAGCCAGGCTGTCTCTGAAAATCCGGCTAATGCCTATAATCCGCTCTTCCTGTACGGTGGGGTTGGATTGGGAAAAACGCACTTGTTGCATGCCATCGGCAGCGAAATCACGCGCCGCGGGCACAGCGTGCTATACGTCTCTTCCGAAGAATTTACCAACGATCTGATCAACGCCATTCGTAAACATGATACCTCCAGTTTTCGCGAGCGCTACCGCAAGATCGACGTCTTATTGATCGATGATATTCATTTCATCGCCGGCAAAGAATCCACTCAAGAAGAATTTTTTCATACCTTCAACACACTGCACGGACAGAATAAGCAGATCGTGATCTCCTCAGACCGTCCACCGAAAGCGATGGTCACGCTGGAAGAACGTTTGCGTTCGCGTTTTGAATGGGGCCTGATCGTGGATATCCAGCCGCCCGAATTGGAAACCCGCCTGGCCATCCTGCGTTCCAAAGCGGAACGTGCCGGGCGCGTGGTGGAGAATGACATCCTGGAATACATCGCCCGGCAGATCCAGTCCAACATCCGTGAATTGGAAGGCGCCCTCACGCGCGTGCTGGCTTTCTCTGATTTGAGCGGCAGGCCTCTGGACCTGGAATTGGCCAAGCTGGCGTTGATCGATTTTCTGCCGGATGTGGGTTCACCTGACGCCAGCCAGATCCTGACCATCGTCGCGAAAGCTTTCAATCTCAGCTGTGATGAGCTGCTCAGCCGCAACCGTGCCAAGAACATCGCATTACCGCGGCAGGTGGCCATGTATCTTCTGCGCGAGGTGGGTAATGCATCCTTGCCGCAAATCGGCGAGACGCTGGGCGGGCGCGACCATACCACGGTTATGTATGCCTGCGATAAAGTGGCGGATATGATCGAGCGCGACGATCATTTCCGGCGGCAGGTATTCCAGATACGCGACCAGCTCTTTAGCAGTTCGGCTGCCTTTTAGGGTTTTTCGCCGGGAGATTTAACAAATCTTTTACATTGCAGATTGTAAATATAATCATTTGCGTGGTAGAATCAACTCCGGTAAATAAAAAGAGAGTTTACCGGATTGAATCGTAATTATAGGAACACAACTTATAATGTATGGATCGCCCTGGCCGGAATTCTCGCCAGGGTTTTGTCTATTTTTTGAAATCATATCCGTTTAATAGCGGGTTAATAAAATAAGGAAAAAAATGAAAGAAACAAATTTAAAAATAATCCCACTCGGCGGCCTGGGAGAGGTTGGCCGCAATATGATGCTGTATGAATATGAAGACACCGCCATCATTGTCGATTGCGGCAGCATGTTCCCGGAAAACGACATGCTTGGCATTGATTACATCATCCCGGATTTTCAATACCTGCGCAGCCGCAAGGATAAGATCCGAGGGATCATCTTCACTCACGGTCATGAGGACCACATCGGCGCCATACATCACCTGATTTCGGAGTTCAACGCGCCGGTTTACGGCACACCCCTGACATTGGGTTTGATCAAAGTGAAATTGACCCGCCGCGGAATGATCAACAATGTTTCGCTGAATACCATCCGCGCGGGCGAAAGCATCCGCATCGGACCTTTCAAGATCGATTTCTTCCACGTCTGCCATTCCATTCCGGATTCGGTCGGACTGGGGATCGAAACGCCGGAAGGATTGATTGTCCAGTCCGGCGATTACAAGTTCGACCACACCCCGGTGGATAACTGGCCAACCGATTATGCCAAGCTGGTGGAGTTTTCGCGGCGGGGCGTGCTGGCTTTGATCGCCGACTCCACCAACGCCACCCGTCCCGGTTGGACGCCTTCCGAGCAAAACGTCAGCGAAGCCTTTGATAAGGTGTTCACCCAAGCCAAGGGCCGCATCATCATCGCCAGCTTTGCCTCGTTGATCTCCAGGGTGCAACAGGCCGTGAATGCCGCGGTTGCTCACCACCGCAAGATCACTTTCGTGGGTACCAGCATGGTCGAGAACGTCGAAATGGCTGAGAAATTGAATTACCTGAACATACCGCAGGGTACGATGGTCAGTTTGAACACCGCCCTGGAATTGCCGGAATCCGAAGTGGTGATCATGTGCACCGGTGCCCAGGGCGAACCGGCTTCGATCCTCGGCCGCCTGGCGCGCGGTACACAGCGCCAGTTCGACATCCGCAGAGGCGATACCGTCGTGCTTTCCTCCAAGACCATTCCTGGCAACGAGGAAGCCGTTTTTTCAACCATCAACGATTTATTCCGCCAGGGAGCCAATGTAATCTACGAAGAGATCGCGCCGGTGCATGTTTCCGGTCACGGCAGCCAGGAAGATATCAAGCTGCTGATCCACCTGACCAAACCGAAATATTTCATCCCTGCTTACGGTGAAGTACGCCACATGATGCAGGCTAAACTGCTGGCCATGCAAACCGGTATTCCGGAAAAGCATGTGCTGGTGATCGAGAATGGCGCGGTTATTAACGTTAAAAACGGAAAAGCGAAAATTGGCGGACAAATTCCGATCAATACGATTTTCGTTGATGGTTCCTGGGTTGGCGATCTGGGGCCGGATGAAATGCGTGACCGCACCATGCTTTCACAGGATGGCATTGTTTTGGTGCACGTGAATATAAACAAGGGCAGCGGCGAGATGCTCGGCAAACCTGAAATCATCAGCCGCGGTTTCGCAGCCTCGCAGGAAGCCCAGGAAATTTACTCTCGACTGGAGAAACCGGTGATCGAAGCCGTGAAATCATCCAACGGCAACCTGGAGAAAAATATCATCCGCACCGTTAAAAGTTACATTTACAAAGAAACACGCCGCAGCCCCACCGTATTGGTGACCATGAGCAGGCTGTAGAGTAAATCATTTTCAGCTAATCGGAATCCTGCCAGCCTTGTTCCCCCCTCAGGGGAACAAAGACCACCGGCAGGATTTCTTTTTTCTCCGAGCCGGTTTTGCGTTTGATCCACAGCTCCAGCATTTGGCGCCAGCGTTCTCCCACCGGGATCACCAGCCTGCCGCCATCCACAAGTTGATCGAACAAACTGGGGGGTAGTTCCGGTGAGGCAGCCGTCACAATGATGCCATCGTATGGGGCCTCCTGCGGCCAACCCAGCGATCCATCGCCCACGTGGATTTGGACATTTTCGCACCCCAAGTTATCCAAATTTTGCCTGGCCAGTATTGCCAATGGCTCGATTCTCTCGACCGAGTGCACAACCGCAGCCAATCTGCTCAGTACGGCTGCCTGGTAACCGCAGCCGCTGCCGATCTCCAGGATTTTCTCATTGCCCTTTAATTCCAGCAAGCTGGTCATCAACGCGACGATATAAGGCTGGGAGATGGTTTGCCCATTACCAATCGGCAGGGGGTGATCTTCATAGGCGTCCGGCTGCAATTCAGCCGAAACGAACAGGTGGCGCGGAACTTCGGAAAACACCCGCAGCACGCGCGCGTCGCGCACCCCCCTGGCCCGGATTTGCGTTTCAATCATTCTCCGGCGCGCACCTTGGTATGGGTCTATTTCCTGCATCGATTTCATTATACAGAAACCGGCACTGAAATCCTATGATTTCATGAAAGAGAGAGCGAGATCATGCGGTCCACTTTACCCATTGGGTATTGAGGTAATTCAGAAATCGCTGCCCATTCAATTTGTTCGGCTTCCAGTGCCCGCGGTTCGCCCGCGGTGATTTCGCCCGTGAAAACATGAACCGTTACTTTAAAATGAGTATATGCGTGCCGGTATAACCCTATTTCGTCCCCAACCTTCAATTCCACGCCCAGCTCTTCCTTGATTTCCCTGGTTAGAGCGGTCGAAAAATCTTCACCGCTTTCCACCT
>Ga0172371_10012822_pt1 | contig 10992 bp, 10 predicted proteins | sample Lak12m_FD_114543 | JGI IMG/M metagenome (GOLD analysis project Ga0172371, IMG submission 114543) | Freshwater microbial communities from Kabuno Bay, South-Kivu, Congo - kab_022012_12m | ecosystem: Environmental > Aquatic > Freshwater > Lake | place: Democratic Republic of the Congo: South-Kivu... | reverse complement strand
GATCATTTGGCACCGGCTGGACGACATCGAAGCGCATGCCGAGTTCCTCAAGGGGAATCTGCACTTGATCTACGGCGTGCGGCCGACGCAGGTCGTCGAACTGCGGAACCAGGGCAAGACCGTGACGACCTTGGCCACGCCGCGCGTCTGTTTCCTGGCCCCCAATCATCGCCTCCCGGCGCTGCAGAACGTGAACCTGCGGCTCGCCTTGGCGCACAGCATCGACCGCCAGCGGATTCTGGACACCGTGTTTCGGCCGGGCCAAGCCACCCAGGACCACGCCCCGCTGAACGGCCCGTATCCCGTGCGGAGTTGGGCCTACAATGCCGGCGTCGCCGCCTACAATCCGGCCAATGCCCGAACCTACCTCAAGCTCGCCCAGGAATCGCTCGGCGGCCAACTCCCGAAACTGCGCATGATCTATCCCGATCGGGACCCGGCCGTCGGACAAGCCTGCGGCGAAATCCAACGCCAATGGCAGGCCGCGGGAATCCTGGTCGAAATCCGGGCCGTCGCCCCGGCCCAGTTCCCGCGCCAGGTCCGGGAGAACCAGGGGTTCGAGCTGGCGTATTGGACGCACGACTTCGCGGACGAATCGTACTGGATCTGGCCCTGGTTCGACCCCAGCGACCGGGGCCCCAACGGCTCGAACTTCATGGGTTACGTCCCGCCCGAGGAATTGCGCTCGCTGTTCGCCCAGCTCGTGGAACGGAAGGAGTTCCTCGAACTGCGGGCGGCGACCCACAAGATCCATCAATACCTGGCGGACAAAGCCGTGATCATCCCGCTGTGGCAATTAGACACGTACATCGCGGTCAGTCCGCTGGTCAAGGGCGCAAAATTCGACCGCTTTCGCTTTTTCGACGACATCGAGCATTGGAGTCTGACGGCCGACTAGGCCGAGTGGCGTGCTGGGCGGCCTGCTGGAAACGCCAGGCACCGCCGACCGTCACGCCGGGCTACGGCTCTACGAGGTAGCAACCCTATGAACGTTTGGCTTCTGTTCGCTGTGCTGACGCCCACCGCCGAGAACCTGCCGGCGGCCGCGGCGCCGGGGCCTTCCGCGGCCGCCGCGGCTGCCGCAACGGTGACGGCGGCGCCCACGGCACAGGCGGCGCCGACGCCCCCGTCCGCGCCCGATGCGACCGCCCCGCCGTACCGCCTGCTGGTCTGTCTGCGGGCGGCCGATCGCCCGATGCTCACGCCCTTGTTCGTCAGCACGGTGGCCCGCCAGGTCCAGGACCAGACGGCCAGTTTCTTCGGGCCCTTGGCCCACGTCGATGTGCGGACGTCCGGCCACTGGCTGCTGGACGAATTCCGCCACCGGCCCGTGGAGGAACCGGAACTGACGCCCGCGGCGCTGGCGGCCCACGACCTGCAGGGCGCCGTGTTCCTGGTCGGCCTGGACTATCGCGACGGATTCTACAGCATCTCCTGGCGCCAGCTCGATGCGTCAACCGGTCAAGTGGGACCGTTGCGCGAGCGTCAGACGCCCGATCGCCGCTGGGTCAGCAAGGCAGTCTGCCTGGCGGTGCGCGACGATTTCCCGATCCTGGCGGACGTCCAGCCGGACGCTTCAAACCAGTTCGTGCACTTGTCGTTGCGGGGCGATGCACGCGACTCGCGGTTGGCCGATTTGCTGGGCGAGCGGTGCGTGTTGCAGCCCTATTGGGTCCTGCGTCTGCGGCAAGGGCTGGAACGGCGTCCTGTGCCGAATACGGTGCTGTACGTCGACCAGGATCGCGGAACCGATACGGCGCGCGTGGCGACCAATCTCGCCGAGCCCTGGCCGCGGCGCGCGGTGATCGCGGGCTTCGAGGCGGTCAAGTTGAGCACTCAGCCCGGTCGGCTGCGGATTCGCTTGCTGGATGCCGAATCGCGACTGCCGGTCATCGACTGCAGCGTCTCCGCCAACGACCGCGGCTTTGACAGCTTCACCGAATCCGATCTCCTCGCCCGGCCCGACCGCGAGGGGTTCGTGCTGGCGGAACGCGAGTTCCGGCAACTGGCGTTTGTCAAGGTCACGCACGGCGACTCGGTCGTCCAGATGCCGGTGCCGATCACGGAGCCGGTGTGCGAGCACCTGATCCTGTTGCACAGCGACAAGAACGCGAATGACAAGGAGGATTTTCGGCGCAGCCTGCGGTTCCTGTCCCAGGATGTGGAGAGCATCCAGACGATACGTACGGCCGCCATTCGCGAGTTCAACGAGCTGAACTCCGAAAAGAAATACGAGGAGGCGTTGAGCCGAGTCCGGGCGGCGTTGGAGTTCATCGAGGGGCGTCTGGAGAACGCGCGCCGCAGCCTGGTCGCGTTGCAGGATCGGGCCGGACAGCGGGACGAGGCCAGCCGTTCCTTGGTGCGCGTGGCAACCCAGCAGATCCGCGACTTGGACGACGGCGTGTCCGCCTTGCGGCGCACGCGGGACGACATCGAGCAAGCGATCAGCCAACGCGACGCGCAGGCACGGGCCAACGTGATCCTCGGCGTTGCCCAACAACTGGAAAAGGACGGCGACATCGACGAGGCGATCCTGCGCTACGAACTGGCGTTGAACGAACAGCCGGCGCAACCCGCCCTGCAGGAGAAGATCGACCAGCTGCGCAAGATCTGGCAAGTGAAAGGGGCGGACCACGAACAGGCTCGCCAGCTGATCTACCAGCGCTGGCCCAAGGCGGAGGTCGCGGAGGTCGAGTCGCTGCTGCCCCAGCTGCAGAAAGCGTTGGAGACCCTGAAGACGCACGGCGACCCGCTGGCCGCCCGCAAACTGTCGCTCGTCAACAACGCGCAACTCGGCCAGCTGAACGCGTTCCTCGACCAGCTGTCCCAACGTTCGGCGGAGGAGGACAAGGCGGAACTGGAGAAATACGCCGACTTGACCCAGCAGCTGGCCGACTTCCAGACTCAAGTGGTCGAGTACCTCGAACAGGCTCTGGCCGAATCGGCGACCGCCCCCGCAGCGGCTCCGGCTCCGGCGCCAGCGACTGCGCCACCGGACGAACCTTCGGCCGGCAAGCCGCCAGCCGCAGCGGCCAACGACAGCGACGACCGGCCGGCGGGCAAGGTTCCCGCGGTCGAGCCGGCCCCCGGGCCCTCGAAACCCGCCGCAACGCCCCCCGGCCCGGCCGAACCGCCGCCGATTCGGCCGGACGAGCGCGAGGAGGAGCCGATCCGCTGAGCGACCATGGAATCCGCTTCCCCCCCCTCACCTCCCGGTCTGTCTCCCCTCCGCATCGCCCTGGCCATGTTGTGCGCCGCCGCGTTGGCCGGCGTGCTGGCGGTCGGCCGGCTGCGTCCCGACGCGGACTCGGTCGCTGACCGCCACGCGGCCCCGGCTCGGCCCCGCGACAATGCCCGCTGCCGCGACTGCCACCGCCAGGTGTGGGACGAGTGGCAGCAGTCGTTCCACAGCAAGGCGTGGTCAGACCCTAACGTGCAGGCCGCCTTTCAGCATTTCGGGCACGACCGGAAATGCGAGTCCTGCCACGCCCCGGTGAGCGTCTTCCAGACGGGTTTGACGGCCGAGGTCCAGCTGCGGAGCGAAGCGCGGGACAGCGGCGTCGATTGCCTTGCTTGCCACGAGTTGCCGGACGGTCGAATCGCCGCGCGGCGCACGCTGCCCGACGCTCCCTGCCGCCCCGTCGCCACGCCGGAACTGGCGGCCAGTTCGTTCTGCGGTGCCTGCCATGTGGCCATCTATCGCGATTGGGAGCAGAGTGCCTACGCCCAGTCCGGCACGACGTGTCAGCGCTGCCATCGAGCCCCCGAAGCGGAAGACGCGGCGGGCGCGAGCCATCGGTGGCGGGGCGGCCACGACGATGACTGGGTCCGCTTCGGCGCCGAAATGGCTTGCCGCCGGCAAGGCGAGAAGCTGGTCGTCACCGTGCGCAATCACGCCACTGGCCACAACTATCCCGGGGAACGGCATAATCGGATCCTGCTCGTCCAGGTACTGCAGCGCCAAGCGGATGGGCGGATCACCTTGGCTCAGCAAGCCGTGATCAAGGACATTACGCCTTTTCGCGGCGAGAGTTCCGCCGAGCGGATCCGCCCCGGCGCGACGTTCCAGGCCGAGTTTCCCGTGGTCGAGCCTCCGGTTACTGCCGAAGTGCGTCTGTTGTACAAACGGTTTCCCTGGCAGTCCGATGAAGATGCGCTGAGCGTCCATCGCCAGGAGATCGAGCTGAAGTGAACCCCGCGATGACACGTGGCGTACGCTTCCAGCCTGTGATGCCACGACCCGCCGCAAGCCGGAGCTTGCGGCACGGAGAGCAAGAATGTCTGCCAACTGCCTGTTACCGATCACCGTCGTCGCCGCCTTGGGCGTCGCCAGCATGGGGTGTCGCCAGCCCGCGGGTCCCGAGGTCGTCGCCTATGTCGCCGTGGATCGTAAGGACGCGGAGCCCGTGCTGCGGGCGTTCGAAGCCGCAACCGGGATCCGCGTCCTGGCCGTGTACGACGCCGAGGCGGCGAAGACCACGGGCCTGGTCGCGCGCCTGCTGGCGGAAGCCGCGCGTCCGCGGTGCGACGTGTTTTGGAACAACGAGATCGTGCAGACCATGCTGTTGGCCGAGAAAGGGCTCCTGGACGTCTACCGCTCGCCGGAGGCCCAAACGATCGCCGAGCGGTGGCAGGATCCGGCCGGCCGTTGGACCGCGATGGCGACGCGGGCCCGCGTGATTGTCTACAACACCAGGCACGTCCCGGCCGCCGAAGCGCCCCGCCGGTTGCAGGATTTGGCGGAACCACGTTGGCGAGGCAAGGTGGCCCTGGCCAACCCGCAGTTTGGCACGACCCGAACCCATGTCGCGGCGTTGTTCGCCGCGTGGGGGCCGGACCGAGCGCAAGCCTTCCTGGAATCGCTGCGGCAGAACGAAGTCCGCATCGTGGACGGCAACGCGATGGTCAAGAACCAGGTCGCCCGCGCCCATCCGGACGCCTCGCCCGTCTACGTCGGCTTGACCGACACGGACGACGTGCTGTCCGGCCAGGCGGAGGGCCAGCCGATCGACATGGTCTATCCGGATCAGGACACGGACGGGACGCTGGTCATCCCCAGCACCGTGGGCGTGCTCCGCGGCTCGCCGCACCCCGCCGCCGCTCGCCGCCTGGTGGACTACCTGTTGCGCCCCGGCACCGGCGCTCGTTTCGCCACCTCGGACTCCGGATACCAGCCGATTCGGGCGCTCGGGGACGCGTCTGGCGCGGCCGGCGTCCCGGTCCGCGCGATGCCGATTGCGTACACGAAAGTCCTGGAACAACTCGAACCGTCGAGCGCCTGGACGGAAGCGAACCTGCGGCCCTAGCAACGCTCACAGAGCCAGTAGTCCGGCCAGGCAACGGCGCTGACTTCGCGCCCCGTCAGCGTATTGCCCTGGCAGCCGTAGTAACGTCCGGCTTGGGCTCCCCAGTAGCGGCTGCCTGGCGGAGCGACGGTCGGATTGTGTTGAGCGGTCTGCCCCGAGGCGGCAACGATTCCCAACTGGCGCAAGCCGGGCTGGTCGTCCCCCGCCAGCAACTCGGCCAGCACGCCTTGAGGCGACTTGCCCGCAGCCAGCAGATCCAGCGCACGCTCGCCCCAAGCCGGGACATGATAGTGCTGCGTGCAAAACGCGCCGACGCCCGCGCGGACGTACGGCACGACGTGTCCTACGTCGGGGTACATGCTAGCCACCGCCGCCCCGCAGACGCCCGCCTCCGGGTCCGCGGCACAGATCGAAAACGTGGCAACCTTGCGTTCGAGACAGGCGGCGTGGGCGACCGAGGTCGGGCCCTCGGCTGGACTGCGGGCAGGAACCGAAAGCGACGCGGCAAGCAGGCACACGCTGGAGATGCGGCGGATCATTGATGGTGGCTCCGTGTTGGAGGGGAGCGAGGGATGGAGTCGTCTTGTTCACTCTGGTGGCGGCGCTAACCGCCGATCTGAAACATGGCCCGCTGCGGCCGCAGGAATCCCGGTTCGTCGCTGCCGCGGCCCGGTTTCTTGGCGCCCACACAGGCCCGCACCAGATCGGCTAATTCCTCGTCGCTGCCGCCGCTCCGCAGAATCATCCGCGCGTCCCACTCGACCGTCGAGAACAGGCAGTTGCGGACCTGGCCCTCGGCGGTGATCCGCAGCCGGTTGCAGTCGCCGCAGAACGGCTCCGACACCGGGGTGATGAACCCGACCAGACCGCCGTCGGCGTACCGATAGGCGACCGCCGGCTGGGTGGAATCGGGCCGGGCGGCCGGCGTCAGCGGTCCGAACTCCGCCTCCAAACACGCTCGGATCTGATCACCGGTCAATACCTGCTCGTTCTGCCAGCGCTGTTCGGCGTCCAGCGGCATGAACTCGATGAACCGCAATTCGAGCCCGTGGGTGCGGGCAAAGCTGGCCAGCGGCACGACTTCGTCTTCCGTGAGTCCCCGAATGGCGACCGTGTTCAGGCGGATTTTGCGGAATCCCTGACGCTGGGCCTCCGCGATGCCGGCCAGGACCTGGTCCAGTCCGCGGCGGCGAGCGATCCGCTCGAACGTCTCCTCCCGCATCGCGTCCAGGCTGATGTTCAGCCGCTGCAGCCCGGCTTGTTTCAGGGCCGCGGCGAGCGGAGCCAGCAGCATGCCGTTGGTGGTCATCGCGAGATCGTCAATGCCGGGGACGGCCGCCAGTTTGGCCACCAAGGCCGGCAGGTCAGCCCGCATGAGCGGCTCGCCGCCGGTGAGCCGCAGCTTACGGACTCCCAGCCGGACCACCACCCGAACGAATCGCTCGATTTCTTCGAACGACAGCAGCTCATGCCGCGGCTTGAACTGGACATGTTCCTGCGGCATGCAGTAGAAACAGCGGATATTGCAGCGGTCCGTGACGCTGATCCGCAAGTTCGTGTGGACGCGGCCAAAGCCGTCGACAAGGGGACCGGTCATCATCATGTCGGGTCGTCAGGGGGGCTGCGGCGGCCGATTTCGCCCGCAGGCACTCGTTCGTCGCCTTGGAGATCGACTCCCGGCCTCAGCCCGGGATGGACCCACTCGCTGGTGCCGTCCGTCCAGTGCTCCTTTTTCCAGATCGGGACGAATTGTTTCAGCGTGTCGATCAGCCACTTGCCGGCGGCGAAAGCTGCATCGCGGTGCGGGCTGCTGACCGCGACCGCCACGCTGGCTTCACCCAGGGGGACGGGGCCGATGCGATGCACCAGGGCACAGGCTACCAGCGGCCATTGCCCCAGGGCCTGGGCCTGCAGTTTCGCCAGCTCCATCTCGGCCATCTCGCGATAGCATTCGTACTCAAGCGATCGGGTCTGGCGGTCGCCCGTGAATTCGCGGGCGGTTCCCAGGAACAGCACGACTGCCCCCGCGCGTGGTGACTGGACGCGGTCCAACACCGCGGCGACGTCGATCCGTTCCGTTGTGATCGTCACCATGACATGCCTCGCCAAGACTGACAACTGTTATAGATCGGGGCGTCGGAAAGGGCAACGGTCCCCGGGCGGCCCGACAACGCCGCGCGGTCGAGGCGGCCGGTCTGCTTGACGCGAGCCCTCCCGTCTCTCACAATCGCCGACATGCTGGTGAACGTGGACCCAAAAAACGATTACGCTTTCAAGGCGGTCTTTGGTACCGAACGCCACTCGCGCGTGCTTGTGCATCTGCTCAACGCCATCCTCGGGCCTCATGGCTTGCATGTCCAGAGTGTGCGCGTGCTTAATCCACTTGGCGATTTCGTGGATCTGGACGACAAGAAGCTGATTCTGGATGTGAAGGCGATCGACGAGTCGGGGCGACTGTACAATATCGAGATGCAAATGGTCCCTTCGCTCAGTTTTCCCGGGCGTTTTCTCTACTACTGGTCGAACCTGTACGGCGGTCAGCTTAAGGAGGGCCAGGATTATGGGTGTCTGCGTCCGGTGATTTCCGTCTGCTTCTTGGATGGTATCTTGTTCCCCGAGAGCGACGCGTCGCACTTGAGGTTTAGGCTGCTGGAAACGACCTCGCACATTGAATTCACCGAGGATCTGGACTTGCACCTGTTTCAGCTGCCCAACTTCACAAAGGCGGCCGACGAATTAGCGAGCGATCTGGACGTCTGGCTTTTTGTCCTGAATAATGGCAGAGGATTGGACTTGGCCAATCTTCCGCGCAAGCTGCAGGTTGCGGAGGTGGAAGAGGCGTTGGAGGCACTGGCAATGTTGACTCAGGACCAGATACAGCGTGAGATCTATGAATCGCGGGAAAAGGCACGGCGGGATGCGGAAAGCTGGAGGCAGGCGCTCCAGCAGGCAGATGCGAGAGTCCGGGAGAGTCTACTACTAGGCCGGCGGGAAGGACGCCAGGAAGGTCGCCAGGAAGGTCGCCAGGAAGGTCGCCAGGAAGGAGCATGGATCGGCCAGATCCGCCTATGCGAAGACCTGCTGCACCGCCCGGCGAGGTCCGATGCCGAACTCGCGGCGATGTCGCTGGACGAGTTGCGGCGACTCGCCGAATCTTTGCGAGCGGAGTTGTCCCGCCGTTCGCCCCCCTGATGCTCGTGATGTACGCGGGATCGACTCGCATCTTGTCCCCGTGTCTGCCGGCCCCTTCACATGCCTGTGTCCAAGCCCCGTTTCCAGAGTCCTTGTTCGCAGGAAGCGCCCGCATGACAACATCGACCGGCCCGCGGATCTTGATCGCCCGGATGAGTGCGATTGGGGATACGATTCTGACGCTGCCGATCGCCTGCGCGTTGCGGGCGCATTTTCCCAATGCATTCTTGGCCTGGGTGGTGGAGGAAAAGTCTGCGGCGATGGTTGTGGGCCATGCCTGTCTGGACGAGGTACTGGTCCTGCCACGCGGTTGGTTCACCAGCCCCCGCGGTCTGTGGGCGGCTCGCAAGTCGCTGCGCGCCCTGCGCGTGGACACGACGCTCGACTGCCAGGGGCTGACCAAATCGGCGCTCGCGTGCTGGCTGGCGGGAGCCACTCAGCGGATCGGGCTGCGCGGCGAGCACGGCCGAGAACTCAGCCCTTGGCTGAACAACCAACTGGTCGACAGCCGCCGCCCGCATGTCGTCGACCGATCGCTGGGACTGTTAAGGCCGCTGGGGATTGAGCAACCGACGGTCCAGTGGCAGCTGCCGATCGACGACGCGGCCCGGACGCGGATGCGCGAGGCCGTCAGCCGTTTGGGGTTGACAGGCCCGTACGCGGTGATCAATCCGGGGGTGACCTCGGGTTCCCGACTATGGGAGATGGACCGCTTTGGCAGTGTGGCCCAGCATCTGGGCGCGAAGCATGGTCTGCCGACGCTCGTGGTTTGGGGCGGGGCCCGCGAACGGGCGGCGGCCGAACAGATCGTCGCCGCCTCCGGCGGGCACGCGGTCCTGGCACCGCCCTCGAGCCTGATCGAACTGGGGGCGTTGATCCAAGGCGGGCGGCTGTTCTTGAGCGCGGACACCGGGCCCCTGCACATGGCGGTGGCCGTTGGCACGCCCAGTATCGGGCTGTTCGGCACAACGCGCCCCGAAGACAGTGGCCCGTACGGCTCACCGCACGTGGCTCTGCAGGTCGAATACCAAGGCGGGTCGCACAAGGAACGCCGCCGGGCCGACAATCGCGCCATGCGATTGATCACCGTCGACATGGTCTGCCGGCAGTGCGATGCCCTGCTGGAAAGCCGAGGATCCGAGGTCGTCCGATGAGCCCGGCGGCCGAGGAACGGCGAGTGACGATGGTGATCCATGCGCTGAGCGGCGGGGGCGCGGAACGGGTCTTCTGCACCTTGGCGAATCACTGGGCGGAAACCGGCCGCGACGTCACGGTGATCACACTCGGGACAACGGAAACGGACGTCTTTCCGCTGGCTCCCCGCGTCCGGCGGGTCGGCCTGGGGTTACTGCGGGACTCGCATGGCCCCTCGCAGCAGGTCGCCAATACGGTCCAGCGCGTGCGGGATTTGCGGCAGGCGATTCAGGAGGCTGGCGCGACGCGGGTGGTCAGTTTTACGGACAAGATGAACGTGCTCACGTTGCTGGCCTGCTGGGGCGGGCCCTGGCAAGTCGTGATCGCGGAGCGCAGCGATCCGCGGCATCAGTCACTGGGGACCATCTGGGAATGGCTGCGGCGGCGAGCTTACCCGCGGTGCGGCGCGTGGGTCGTTCAGACCCAGTCCGTGGCCCGCTGGGCTCGGACGTGGGTCGGCCGGCGACCCGTGGTGGTGATTCCCAATGCGGTCGCCGGCCCGGCGGCCGCGATTCCGCCAATCGAGCACAGGCTGCCGCGGATCGTCGCCATGGGACGGCTCAGTCCGGAAAAGGGCTTCGACGTGCTGATCCGCGCGTTTGCCCAACTCGCACCGTGGTATCCCGATTGGGCCTTGCAGATCCTGGGAACCGGGCCGGAGCGGGAACGCCTGGAACGACTCGCGGAAACGTTGGGAGTCCGCGACAACGTCCATTGGGCCGGCTGGTGCGATCGGCCGGAAGCGATGCTGCTCGACGCCAGCGTATTTGTCCTGCCCTCGCGCTACGAAGGCTTCCCCAACGCGTTGCTCGAAGCCATGGCCTGCGGCTTGCCATGCATCGCCAGCGACTGTGACAGCGGTCCGGCTGAAATCATCCGGGATGGTGTGGATGGCCTGCTGGTTCCCCCGGACAACGTCGAGGCCCTGGCCCAAACGCTGCAGCAATTGGTCGCGGACCAAGCTCGGCGGGCCGCCTTGGGACGCCGCGCGGGGGACGTGGCCGGCCGGTTCAGCCGCGAAGCGTTCTTCGCCCGCTGGGAAGCAGTGCTCCGCCTACCAGATCGTATAGATAAAAGGGGCGACGGACGATCCGCTGAGCAGGATCAGCAGGCCCATCAGTAGCAGCACCGCGATGATCGGCGTGATCCACCACTTCTTGTTGTGCAGGAAGAAATCCCAGAACTCGGCGAAAATCCCTGGCTGAGGCTGGTCCGCCTGGTTGGCAAAATCGGTCGGGGATCGCTGATCCCGTTCTTCGCGTTTTTCTTCCGAGGTCGCCATGAAAATGCCTCAATACTG
>Ga0172371_10012821_pt1 | contig 10992 bp, 8 predicted proteins | sample Lak12m_FD_114543 | JGI IMG/M metagenome (GOLD analysis project Ga0172371, IMG submission 114543) | Freshwater microbial communities from Kabuno Bay, South-Kivu, Congo - kab_022012_12m | ecosystem: Environmental > Aquatic > Freshwater > Lake | place: Democratic Republic of the Congo: South-Kivu... | reverse complement strand
CTTTTGCATTACAATATATGGCTGACCAGCAACTTCTCCTTTATCATCAAAACAGATAAGTTTAGGCACAGGCACTTTATCTTCTAGTGTGTTTAAGCACCATAATTCTTTGCGAAATAGATGGATGTTTTTGGGGTCCCAACTCTTTAGAATATATTTATTATCAATTGTGAAGACATCATTACTAAAACCAGTATCGATCTCTTCAATCAGGGAAGCCTCACCTAGTCCTGCACAGGATGTTATCTTACTGATTTGCTCGCCATCAAGATGCATATTTACAATTCATCTGTTAAAATTATTTCAATTCCTGGGGATTAATGCAATTTCTTTGTTGTAGCATTTTTCTTAAGAATATTTTCATACAGGATTCTCCTCCTACTTCCATTCTTCTACAGGGACTGGGGATATTATCGTGAATTAAACACATGCCTTCATGAAGTTCTTTACATGCTCCTATTCTTATCCCATCCACATCATTAGGGTAGTTCTCCAGTGCATATATACCATCTATTGCACCTTGAGCTTTTAATTGCGCATACATAGTTTTAATATCTGGGAATGTGCCTGGGGGATAATATATGACCAGATTTCTCGCTGCCAGTTTAATTAAATCCAAGCGCATCAAGCCGTACATAGCAATATCGCCTTCACAGCAACCACCTTGGCATAAAGAACAATCTGGGGAAATTTCCATATTAAATTTTTAGCATGAGAAGTCCCATAAAAGCAATGCTGATGAATTTGATCATTGTAGATGTATATATGGTTGGTATATAATCATGGCGTTTATTGCTTTATTACATTGATATATTCATATACATCAGGATTAGAACTAAGTGGGAATTCAACTCCTAAATTAACTGGTAGGCTCGAGAATCTTCCAGGAGGGAGGAGAGTAGAGATAGATATGGGAGCTGAATTACCTGTAAAGATTATGCCACGAGCAGTGCAATTGAGAGATGTTCAATACTACGATCCTGTTTATGCAGGTGGCCCTCTGGCAATGGATGTATTATCTTTACTGAGCTCAGGTCAAACTATGATTCGTGAGCCAATATTTCCCCGTCAGCATATTGAAAAAAGGGCTAGATCACTAAGAGTTGTCGATCCTGTTTCAGGTAATATTGTCTGTATCTCAGGCTTCGGTTTGATCAAAGATATGAGAGCTTTTAATGGTGAAGAACGTATAGAGGCTGGTATACCTATGGGAAGTAGAATGCTCGGAGAATTAGATATGGAACTTGATGGTCTTGCCTCTCTTAGATTTGGCAACCTGCAATACCAGGCTGATGGCAGTGTTTTTAGGAGCGGAGGAGACGAGCCTTTAGGTGGATACAGATTAAGAGCTTTAAGAGAAAAGGTGGCCAAAACTCAGCAAGGGCAGGCAATTTTGGCTGGGAAAGCCATTGTGCCTAATTGGCTTTTTACTGCGGCATATAACGGAATGCATGATGCCTCAGGTAATACACTCGGGGTCGGAGCTTATGAAATACCTCCCCACTTGCTTGAATCGCAACTTGCTGAAGTTGCTTTATGGTTAAAATTAAATGGAGTGGAGAATAAGCTGTATGAAACTTTTATCTTCAATGCTAACCTAGCAGCTAGAGCCATGCATGAGCAGGATTTCGTGCATTCCCAGCTTCATAAGGGAAATGTTTTTGCTGATCTAAGTAATGGTTTTATGCCAGTAATCACAGACTTCACAACAGCAAGAAGTATAAGGGATTTTCAAAGGCTACCATCAGAAGCTACTCAAGGACATTCGCCTTATCAGTCAAATAAGTTTTTGGATATTAACATTCTTAATAGTAATTTGATCAGGAGCTTGATGTACGCTCAAAGCAGACATCTTTATCCTGATGAGGCCATGTTCCTTGGGATATTGCCTCCTAAGGCTAACTTCCATACTTCAGAATTGGAGAACATCACTCATTGTATGTCCTGGGCCTATGCTGCTCATCTTTCACCTGATGGGAAAATGCCATCTCCTGACACAATTACTATGATCGAAGATGCGCTAAGACCAAAGATAACTTCTGCTTTAAGGATGTACAGGGATCCGGAAAGCCCTGAGAATACAATTCTTACTATTGTGCAGATACTCTCAATAGCTTTGGTACAAGGACTTGATCCTCAGCCCTGGCATGCAGGAGAGGGTAGTACCCATAAATTTATTGATAATTTAGCATCCAGGTATAAGGCGGTTGGGAATAGGAAGAGGCGTTGAAAATAATGAGAAATGGATATATAATTAATATATTGTTAATTATCAATGATGAGAACAGTATATCCAATGGTCGAGTGTTTAATACCAAATCCTCCCCCAAATGGTCATGAATTCACTGCTGCTTTCACACAAGCTTTTGGACTTGCCTTAGCTGATAATATTGCAGATCCCTGAGCCAGAGTTGAAGTTAGACCCGGAATTGTAAATGTAAATGAGATGCTAACTCCAGAACTAGATTTAGAACTTACAGCTCTTAGTGTCACACAAACATCAGATCCAGGAGACTTCTATGAAAGATTAAAAGCTTACCCTGAAGCACCTCATCCCCGCTATTTTATGATGCATACAGGGGCTCTAAATGGTTTGGATCCTAGAGATAGTTTTACAGGATTAGCCGCAATCAATCCCTTAAACATGCTTGAAGGTAGATTAGGAGAGCCTTTTTCTCATAGAGATAGATTTCTGCACTCGCTATTCACCTTGCTTTCTAGATCAAGCCGAATTCAAGGTGGATTAATTGTTCCAACATCTGATGAGGAGGGCCAGCAACTTCGTAAGTCGTTAGGCGATCACATTGTGGGGCAACCTGTTAACATCTTAAAAGATGTTGAACCAAGTTCTGCATTAGATCATGAAGCTCTAGCTCGGGCTTTAATGTCTAGTTTAATATATAATAGGCATTTGCTTTTCGACAATTGGAGAACATTATTTAAAGCAGGTCCTATACTTGAGGATTAAAGATCAAATTCCTTCGGATCTCAACAAGACCTTGAGTCTTGGCTAGGAAATCTGAATACTCTGGAAGTCTATGTATTGTTGGATTACAATTACCACTTCTTAAAGCCGGGCAATCTCCACATAAGGGGTCGAAAAAAGGCATAAGTCTGCCTGCGACTGTATATAAAGGGTTGAAGAAAGGTTCTAATGAACTGGTATCATAAACAGCTTTTAACAGTAATGTTTCATCCAAACCTTGATTAGCTAGTTTCAGGAATAATTCCCAAGCCTTACCCCTGTAATATGATCCATTTACTGGAAGTGGGGAATAATCCAAGGTGGGAATAAAGGTCAGATCAAATGTAATCTCTCCATCTGGTGTAGCTATTTGCATCTCCTGAGGCTGTCTTCCATCATTATTCCTTAGATAACGATTATCATCAAATAGTCTGCGGTGATAAATAGCGAAGCGTCTATTACCTGGATTTCTATTATGATCTCTTGTTAATCTAGATTCTCTATCTATCTTGGCCTCATTGACCATTGCGATAACATCACCATAGGGTAAATCCCTGGTTTCAGGGTGTTCTATTCTCCATCTAGCTACCGCCTTGCGATGAGTATTCTCACAATTACATTGATCAATATCGAACATTAGATATATGTGATATATATTAATTATACAACATTATATCCTCAAATTACATCTTTTAGGTCTATATGGAATTTGCCTAAATGGGATATAATCAAGGGTAAGCTCCGATATATTTTATTCTCATAATATGAACTCAGTAACTTCAGTTGATTTCCACGGAGTAGATGCCGATATACAACATCAAGAAACAAGTAGCTGCAGTGGTGGCAGGGTCAGCCAGTTCTTAGTCTATACTGCTGGTGGCTTGATACCCTTGACCAATTTAAATATTCCACCTGTAGATATGCTATTTGAGAGAGGTAAAGTCACAATAGTGTCTGAGGATGAGATCCCTATTACAAGAGAAGCATTGCCTGAAAGGGGATCAAAAGTGGAACCATTACCTCCAGAAGGAACTTCTGTTAAATTTGTAATGCAGAGATTATTAATGCGCTGTGCCGGATGTGGTGAGATATTTGGACTGCCTGCCAATTACAAGTATACAGTTCCAGCTATAGTACTTCCCGAAGAATAATACTGTCTTAAAATCATATTAGCTGCGTGCTATGCTATTGCCATAGTTATCTAGCCTTGCTTGGAACAATTGATCCTGGAATTAACACTGATCTGGTTCTCATTCTGGATGATCTATAATTTCATATTGGTACCAGCCAGGATGTCTTGTCATAAAGGACCTTTAACTTCAGGCCTGATCTTCATACTCTTCACTTTTCTAAATATTTATTCAGCTTATTAAAAAAGATATTGTCAAATTCCTGCCTTTTCTCACCCTGTATATCATGAGTGCATTGGTAATATATCCATATAGACCAAAGATCACAGGGCTATTATTGAACTCATTGTTCCAGATAAGCTGGTTGTATTGTTTCATTCCAATAGTAGGTTTCAATTTCACTGTGCTTGGATTTATCTTCTTTCTTTATCACATTCCAATTCTTATTCTAACTGGTCTTAAGATTAACCTCAGACTTCTATTATTATCTCTGTCTTCATTGGGAGGGATATTAATTGCTATGCTTCTGGTTTTATTACCCTTTCCATATTCTCTCTTAGCAGGGATCATACTGTATTTCTGTACTTACTTCATTTTCCTAATACCTTTAGATGGTAGATTCAAAATGGGAGTGATAAATTTTGATTTATTGCAATCATTGTTGTCTTTGCCTATCCTATTATCATATATTTCAAAAATTTTTCCTTGAAAAGATTTTTATACCTTTTTACAGCTCTTTTTGCTAGTTTCTTCGCAATATTATTAACCACAGTCACAGTGCAGGCTTCTGTCCCGGCAGCCTCCTGGGTTCAAAACATTGCCATTGCCGGAAAGCCGAACGGTATGGCTATTGATTCATCAGGCAATATTTATGTTACAGATTATGATAATCACAGGGTATACAAGTACAATGGGACCGGCACTTTGCTTGGGCAATTTGGAACATATGGTACAGGAAATGGTCAGTTTAACCGACCTGAGGGAATTGCTGTCGATAGCAGTGGGAATATATATGTGACAGAGACAGGATCAAATTATAGAGTCCAGAAATTTAATAGTAGTTTTGTTTGGCAATTGACTATTACAGGAGCAGCTAATGGTGGAGAAGACTTTTCCTTACCACAGGATGTTGCTGTTGATAATGCCGGTCAATTATTTGTTATGGACTCCTGGAATTACCAAATTCAGGTTTTTAATACTTCTGATGGTGCTTTTATTAGGAAGTTCGGTAGTCGCAGTGATTCCCCTAGTGGATTTCAATGGCCTTCAGGTATAGCTGTGGATGGCTCAGGCAATCTATTAATAAGTGATACAGATGATAAAGTTTTAAAATTTTCACCCACAGGTAATTTCCTTACAGTATTTGGAAGCAGCGGGACTCTAGTAGGTCAATTCCTTTCTCCTACGAATGTAACTGTGGATTCTACAGGACAAGTTTGGGTAACAGATGGTTCTCAGAATAAAGTGCTGCCTTTTACTAGTTCCTATCAGCCACTCTCGCCTTTTGGCTCATCGGGCACAGGCAATGGCCAATTTAGCAATCCAACTGATATTGTAGTTAATAGCAGTGGTGAGATATTTGTAGCTGACAGAAGCAACTATCGAATTCAGAAATTTAATATGACTGGTTTGAATTATCAGATTTCTAATGTGGGTTCCAACCTGGATATTGTATATAGTTACGATTATAGAAGTTTAGAAGCAACCGGACTATCGGGGATTAATAATGCAGCTGCTACTGTAAGAATAATAAATGATGATGGGTTAGCAATTAGCGATGTTGTTGTAAATATTACTGCAGATAGGGATTGGGCTAGTGTAAGCGCTGATAGTGATAGAGCAACTGGTAGAGCCGTGGTTAGTAATTTAATTGGAGCTCCAGGCGCTGCAGTAACGCATACACTTTATGTTCCTGTCCCCGTGGGTAGGACTAGTAATAGCGTATTTATTTGTCCTAATGCCATAAGTCTGGTGGATGTAACTGACAGTTGCAGTGGAGGTGTAGAGAGAACTGCTGGAAGCTATACTGAACCTTTTGGAAATATTGATGTCAGTCTTCAAGACGGAGTTAATGATGATGTTCAATATTGGATGATTTCTGGTCTGACCGGATCAGGAGCTTTGGCTTATGATTTTGTTGAATATTCGGGAGCTGGATCGGGCACTGCTTTTGATCCTTATGTGATCACTACCTGCAATGAGTTACAAGAAATGAAAGACAATAGAGTAGCTAACTATATCCTATGAAATGATATTGATTGTTCTGACACTATCAATTGGAATGGTGGTGAGGGTTTTGAAGCTGTTGGGACATATCCGGTTGAACCCTTCTCTGGAAGTTTAGATGGAGATTCCTTCACTATAACAAGCTTATATGAAAGTAGGGAATCAATAGGATATGAAGAAGATGCCATGGGCTTGTTTGGTTATGCAATCGGAGCTAGCTTTACCAATATTAATCTTGAAAACGTGACCATGAACGGAGTGTCCTATGTCGGTGCTTTGGTTGGCCACATGACCGATTCAATAGTTGATAATTGTACTTCTTCGGGGAATCTGGGTCAGGGTGAAGAATGGGCTTGGGCTGGATATTTTGGAGGATTAATTGGATCATCTTTCGGGGCTTCGGAAATAACTAATAGCTCAAGTTCAGTAAATATTACTTATGGTGGAGATCCCTACTACATGGGAGGATTTATTGGACAAGCTGAAGGAACCACAATCTTAACCAATGATCATGCCTCTGGAAATATTGTAGTAGGTTATGATCCTTATCAGATCGGAGGATTTGTTGGTTACATTGGAGAACTGTACGGAACTAATGTGACTATTGATACCTGTTATGCTACAGGCAACATACATACAGCTGCAGGTTCAGGATATGGTGATGATGCTACTGGGGGTGATGGTTATTGGATAGGGGGGTTTGCAGGTTGGGTTGGTGAGAATGATGGATATTCTAGTGCCTATATCATTAATTCCTATGCTACAGGGAGCATCTTGGCTGAAGGTAATGATAATTATTGGTATGGTAGCTTTATTGGTTGGATATTAGGTGACAGTGAGATCTACGATAGTTATGCCACGGGTTCCATAGATGCCATGGGCGAAAATAATTATTGGATGGGAGGCTTTATCGGCCAGATTGGCGGAAATACGATTATTGACAATTCCTATGCAACCGGCAATGTTACGGCCGGTTATGCTGGAAATGGCATGGGAGGATTTGCTGGTTGGATCCAGTCAGGGGATCATGGCACAATAGCTAATGTTAATATTAGTAATTCCTATGCTACAGGTGATGTTTCAGTGACCTATGAGGCTTATGGGGTTGGTGGTTTTGTTGGCTGGATGGGTTATGGACATCTTGATCCAATACAGGAAGAATCTCTTAACATATCCTATTCGTGTAGCACGGGAGATATTAGTGTGGGAATAGCAGGTAAGGAGGGTCGGTGGAGCGGGGGTATTGGTGGATTTGCTGGGTTCATGCTCAATGCTTCGATCAGGGATTCTGTTATCAGTAATTCTTTCAGTACAGGTAAAATTGACACAATAGGTACTGATATTGAATCGGTCGGAGGTTTTGTGGGAGAAGTTGAGGGAAATATTACTTTTGATCAATGTGCCAGTTTAGGGGAATATGTTGAAGGTAGTCTTTGGGTAGGCGGCTTCGTTGGATACTCATATTACAGGAGTGGTTGGTTTGGGAGCAGCTCCGGATATCTAAAATTATTCAAAGACTCCTATACAAGGAGTAATGTGGTAGTTAATTACGTTGATTTAGACTATCCGGAAGAAAATTATGCCGGTACATTTATTGGTTGGTCCGATTCTGAAAACGGTGGTGCAGATTCAGTAGTTCTGAATAGTTACGGAAGCGGCAGCATGACATTTTTAGGTAATGCTGCCAATGGTATAGATACTACCCTCGCAGCTCCTCTTGATGACAATGACGAGACTACTTCCATGACAGTTGCTGATGCCACAGGTATTGTTCCCGGTACTTATCTATTATTAGATGAATATCAAGGAGGCCCCCCTTATAGTACAACATTGGCATCTCCAGTTGCTATTGAGGCAGAGTACGTCACGGTAGTTGATGCCAGTGGGCTTTCTGCAACTTGGCCATATAATCAGGTAATTTTTGAACAGGGTGTGGAAGGCAAGGAAGATGGGCCTTATCAGATTTGGGAAATTAACGGAAATATATTAAGATTTTATTCCGGTTCGTGGAATAGGCCGGCTATAGCTCACGATGCTGGTACTGCAGTAACTAATGAACCTCCAGATCTGCGAGAGATCGTAGTTGTAAGTCAGGTTAATGGAAATGATTTGACAATAAGCAGAAAAGTTGGAAATAAATCCCCTCAAGCACATGAAATAGGAGCAACAGTAAGATCCTACGTCTATCCAAATATTGAAGATACTATAGCAGGAGGTTTAGTTGGATATAACACTGGAACCGTTACCGATTCCTATTGGAATATCGAAACCTCTGGTTTAACAACGAGTGCTGGAGGAACAGGTTTGACCACTTCCCAAATGCACGACAAGAATAACTTTACTAATTGGGACTTTGATACAACCAATATCTGGAATCTAAATGAACAGGTTAATGATAATTATCCTTATCTTGACTTCGATGATCCTACACTAAGCAATTTAGAAGCTAGTATAGGAGTATTTGATCCAGCCTTCGATAGGAATACCTTTGACTATACATTGACCGTGCCATTAGATACTACTCAAGTAAGTTTTACGCCAACCTATTTCAGGTCCAATCCGTACTTAATCAGAAATGCAGATGTGAATGGAACCCCCATTAGTAATGGTGTGAGTACTGGGGATATTTCTTTACCAGATCCTAGTACTGAGATCGACTTCAATTTAGAGTCATTATCCTGGAGGACAGCTACCTATACAATAACAGTAGAAAAAGGAGCTTTACCTACTCCAACTCCTACACCTTCTCCAACACCAACTGATACACCCTGGAATGGAAGCTGTGATTATTGCTGGACTAGAACTTGGGGTGGCAGTGGTGACGATAATGCCTGGTCTATTAATTTAGATAGTGTAGGTAATAAATATGTAACAGGTCAATTTTCTGGGAGCGTTAATTTTAATACAACCGGAAGTGGAGTCTCTGATTACAAAACCAGTAATGGGAGTTCAGACATATATCTTACTAAATTCAATGCAGATGGAAGTTATGCCTGGACTAGGACTATGGGTGATGATACTGATAGGGATGTTGGACTATGGCTAGACAGTGATAGTCAAGGTCGTATTTATCTAACCGGATATTTTGGTTTTAATGGGGTAGATCCGGCTGTAGTTGAGTTTAATACTACAGGTTCGGGACCTTCGGATGTTAAAACATCACATGGACATGGAGATGCTTATATAACAAGCTACAGTAGTGATGGGGTTTACAGATATACCCGATCATATGGATCAATTAATGCTGATAGTTCTTATGGCATGGCATTAGATAACTCAGACAATTTGTATATTACCGGGTCCTTTATGGACAATGATGTTGATTTTAATCAGAGCGGAAGTGGTCCAGCTGATTTGAGATCCAGTGCCGGATGTTCAGATTTTTATCTTACTAAATACAATTCAGATGGCAGCTATGCCTGGACCTATACAATGGGTGGCACAGGGTGTGATTATGCCTATGGTATGCAGATAGATAATGCTGGCAATATTTACATTGTTGGATATTTTGCAAGTTCTGATCTTGATTTTAATGGTTCAGAAAGTGGTTCACCTGATCTACGTTCTAGTGTCGGCAGTGGTGATATATATTTAACTAAATATACTAATACTGGATCATATGCCTGGACCAGAACTATGGGAGGGATTAATTTTGATTGGGGCAGGAATCTGGCTCTTGATAATGCCGGCCATATTATCATCACAGGACAATTTGCCAGCCCTAATGTTAATTTTAATACTACCGGTTCAGGAGCACCTGATTATAAATCAAGTAGTGCCACGGATATCTTCACTACTAAGTTCACCACTGCAGGAGGGTATGTATGGACTAAAACTATTGGGAATACAGGTCTGGATTTTGGCATGGGGATAGCCTCAGACCAGGATAGCAGCATATATATTACCGGACAATTTCAAGGAACTGATACAAATTTCAATAAAGATGGATCAGGTCCTTCAGATTTAAGATCCAGTAATGGTTTGGGTGATGCCTTTATGACCAAATATACAGACGGAGATGATAGCGGTTGGTGCAGTGTGCCTCCAACACTCACACCTACACCACGTCCTACTACTCCACCTAGAAGACCAACACTTACGCCTACACCTGTATGTGTTTTTGAAATAGATGGTCAATGTATCAATGAATTAGAAATTATCAATGTTAGAACAACTGTAGATGGAAATTCTGCTTCAATATGCTGGGAGACCAATATGCCCAGCGCTTCTTTCCTTAACTATTCACCTCTGGGGGGTGATTTGGAATTAACCACCTCCCTTATTCAAGGTGGGAGCGTGTTCTGTCAGCAATTAGATGATTTGTTATACGATCAAGAGTATAGCTTTAGGATAAATGCTGAAGCTGATACATTAACTGCAATACATGATGATACATTCAGAACAGGGATACTTGATGAACAGGGTTATTCCTGCTCTATCTATGCTGATCCTTTGAGCGCCAAACTTGATGGTAATTCTCTTACCATGAACTTTACTACAGATAATACTGATTCCTGCAGCATGACTTGGGGAATTGTACAATCCAGTCTTGATGAAAGAGCCGATGTTAGCAGGTCCGGACAAAGGTATTCTTCATACTTTATGTTTGAGGATCCAACTCCAACAATGATCTATTATCGTATTGCTTGTAGAGCAGGGAACAATCAATGT
>Ga0172371_10012819_pt1 | contig 10994 bp, 2 predicted proteins | sample Lak12m_FD_114543 | JGI IMG/M metagenome (GOLD analysis project Ga0172371, IMG submission 114543) | Freshwater microbial communities from Kabuno Bay, South-Kivu, Congo - kab_022012_12m | ecosystem: Environmental > Aquatic > Freshwater > Lake | place: Democratic Republic of the Congo: South-Kivu... | reverse complement strand
TTAGTCGCAAAGAAAGACAAATTAATGTCAGATAAAAGTTTATATACGAATAATTTAAATTAAAAATATGGTTAATAATATAGTTCCTGAAAATATTCAATCGGCGCCGGAACAAAAAATAGCTGTCAAATCATCTTATAGACCCGAAACAGCAAGAAGGAAATTAGGTAAATATTTTATTAATGAACCCGTTGTTCAAAAAATAAGAAAGGATAATATTGTTAGAGATTTTCTTGAGGGCAAAGATTTGGAAGCGCCAGATCAAAAAAAAGGTCCTGCAGAAAAAATAGTCAGAAAAAAAGATATTTGGGGTAAGAAAATATTGGAAACAAAACCTCGTTTTGATGAGGAAGGAAGAAGAGAAATAGAATTTGTTGACATGGTTAGAAGATATCATGAAAAAGTGACCGCAGAACTTCAAAAAGCAGGTAGGTCATTTGAAGGTCACGCTGATCAATTCCTTGATTCGCTTAGTGTAGGGATTTTATACAAAATATACAAAGATAAAGGAATTCCGTCACTCAAACATACATTAAATTTCCCTCAACTTCTTGAGTCGGAGCAATATAAAGTTGCATACAGGACAGCTCTGCTTTCCCTTGCTGAAGCAAGTTTGGATAAGATGAATGGTCCCGATCTAACGGAAATCGATACGTTCCAGAGATACCTTGAAAAAAAGGGAGCTCCACAACAAGATCTTTCTGACATTGAACTAAGAAATTATTTTGTCAAATTAATTGAGAGTCATCCAGGAGAATTTCTAAAAGATTATTATGTTAACTTTCGATTTACCGAAGATGAAAATGCTTTGAATAATGTCAGAAATACATTTAAATTGGGCGAAATTACTGCAGGGGAAATCATTGAAGGGGATCGGATTTTAAGGTCAAAGGCGGGTGAAACAAATGATTTTTTGCCATATGCGGATAGAGAAAGAAATTTTGATAAAAGCAAACAGTTTTGGAGAACAAGAACTATTACAGAAACAAGAAAAACGGTCGTCAGAGAGCATTTTTCTGAGGCGCTTCACGGAAAAAAAATTAATAGGAACCGCTCTGAGCAAGCTCTGATTGATATGGGAGTTTTAAAAACAGATAAAAAAGGAGGACTAACAGCAGAGGGAGAATTTATAGATATTTTTTCCGACTATTTTGAAAGTGATAAAAATAAACCTGAACACAATCAAAATCAGTTGGTTTTAGGGATGCTCTACAACCTGAAGGCCGAGCTTGGATGTGGCACACTTCCAAAAGATGAGGTTTTAAGGAGGGCTAAGGAAATTATACCGGGCTTACGAAGAGCCGGAAATGATTTTTTGGGAGTTTATATAAATGAAAACTTTCAGGAATTTTATCCGGAGCTGGGATATTATGCTCAAAAGGGAATGTTGGGTGAAAGTATGCGAAAAGAATTTGATCGAATATTTGGTTCAACAGGGCAAGTTGATTTTAGTACCGAACCTACACAAAGACAAGATGAAACTGATCAAGAGTTTGCGGACAGAAGAATAAATTTTATTGATTTTCGTTCTTCTTTTAATTCGCTTTATCAAAGGAATGGGGGAGAAATTGCGACATTATTGGTCAACAACAAATATGTTGATGGTTTTAAACTAGGAGAGGGAATTGCCTACATTGTTAAAAAAACAGCTGGAGAAAAGCACTCTGCAGATAATAAAAATCTCATGCGGTTAGACTCGCAAATGGGAGACGAAAATGCCGTCATGAAATTATTGATAGAAGGAGAGAAGATAAATGATCCTTTGGTTGAGGCAAGGGTTGAGGCGACAATGAAAAAAACCTCACGTCTGTGGAAATTTACTCAAAGAGCCGCAACTAAAGCTAAAGTCTCTATTCAAAACAAGTTATTTTATACAGAAGGCGAGAGTCCTTTCTTGGCAGCTCCAAGTTTGGCAACTGAGGCGCAAGCGGCTGGAGCAGCAGTCCTTATGACCTCTTCATATGGTCATTTTGTCAATCATTTTATGGAGGATCCGGTCAATCGCGGTGTTGAAGCTGCCATATTTATGGGCGGTTACTTTATTGTCAAAGAAGGTGGGGCGATAATTAGAGAAATTGCAGCCAGAAAAAAGGAACTTGGAATAGAAAAACCTAAGGCAAAGGGACACTGGTATAAACCACTCACACAGGAAAGAAAGGAATATAGAAAAGAAAAAAAAGAATATAAAGTTGAAATGAAATCAATAAAAAAAGAGGTCTACAAAAAGTTTTGGCATAATAAAGGAAAACTTCTTTACAGCACCGGAAGCTATATTCTTACTTCTGTTGGAGTTAATTATCTATTACAGCAAGTAGGACTCAGTGGCGAGGAAGCACCAATGGTTTTGGCAGCAACCAATATGGCCGTATCTGGATTATTGTCAGCTGGAGGAGTAAGATCCGGCGCGGAGTTTATTGTTAATTCTATGGGAGGAAAAAAAGTAGTTGACGGAGGAATGGAACTTTTGTCCGGAAAAAAACAGGAAGTAAAACAAAAAAAACCAAGACAAGAATTTCATTTTAAACATAAACTAATTGACGTACCTTATACGTTCATAAAAAATAAAGCGGGGAAAGCATATGCTACAAACATTGCTCCGAGGATAGAAAGAACCCAGAAAAAAATTCTTGCGAATAAATCCGTTCAAACAATATTAAATCGCCATGATGAGGAAAATAGACAGTTAAAGGTCCTTGAAAAATTTGTTGAAAACAAAAATAATTCAAATGAGAAGCTGTCAAAAGAAGAACTGATCGATGCAGTTGAATTCTTATCATGGATGAAAGAGGAGGAAGGAATTTTACTTATACATAATCCACGTTTTTATTCAAAACGTAAAATAACACGTTCTGATGGCACAATTGACTATATTGATAATAGAAAAGGTCTGCAAGATATTGATAAAACAAGAAAAGAAATTGTTGATTATGCTCAAAAAAATTTGCCAAAAAGCGAATATGAAGAAGTTCTGGAAAGCTCTCTTGATTTTTTTGCGGATGTGAAAAATATTAGGCAGAAAGTTTTCCATAAACGACTAAAATATTTGGTCGCCTCGTATGGTTATAGGACTGGATTCATGGTTTTGTCACATACCTTTGCAAACAATCCACACCTACTTGAAAAGCCAATCGACTTTATTTTTGGAGATGCAGATAGCGCACCACAACAAGTAATTGAAACAATTCCCATAGAAGTTTTTCATGCCAGCACTGAAACTGCTCAAGGAAAAGAAGATTTAGCCCGTGAAATTTGGGAAAGGTCAGAAAGTCTAAATAATTTAGCGAACTTACTAAACACATCTCATGATCTTGTTTCATTTCAGCCTGGATTGGAAAATAATCTGGAATATTGGGGAGTGACCCAACCGCAAATGGAGGGACTTATAGACCAGTTAAAGGCACATAATATGAATACGGCAGATCTGATGCGATTCATATATGTTCTTTCAAGTTATAAAGAAGGCCAGGAATATTTGGCGACAATTCCGGGATTTGATGGGACCGATCATAGAAATTTAGCTCCGTTGATGGAGTATCTTTCCAAAAAAGATCCTTATGTTTTTATGGAAGAGGCGATTCGCAGCAAAGATACCGGTGTGACATCCTTTTTATCTATCAAATATCCGGATCTGGCAGAAAAATTAGGAGTACCTGATGAAAATCTATCCGAACAGGTCGCTTTGTTAGCAACTGTTCCAGATGTGGAAAAAACAAACTTATTATCTGGTGATCCGATCGTTATTACTGAACTCGGACCCCAGGTAATTGCTGTTGGTAATATCGCAACCGAGTTTGTTGATGGGTTAGCAAAAGATCAGAGGGCATCAAATATTGATTTTTTGAATCAGATAAAAGAAATTATTGACGGGGATAGATCAATGTTACAGCTAGCTGTTAACTCACATTATTCCTTATTTTTAGCAGACTCAAATAATTATATAGACATAGCCAGACACCCTGATTTAACAATTCGCTCCATCAATAATTTACCGGCAGACTCAATTGTTTATAAAATCTATCAGGCACTAAGCCCTGAAACTGATACTGATGTTTCTAAAGTTATCAATTTGATAAATGATGCTAAAAGTGGAAATGTTGGCGCTTATGTTGAACTTTATCAGATGGTAGCAGCTAAAGAACCTACGCAACTTGACAAAATTTTTGATAGTCAAATAAATAATGAACTCTATGAAAGAGTGTTAAACGGATTACCGAATGATGAGGTTCAAAGTAGAGAAGAGATTATCAGAAGGGTTCAGGAAAATATTATCACACTAGGTTTACGTCCGGTGACCGGTCCAATAATTAACCTTGATGAATTAGCCGAACTAAACAAGAACCCAGATATTTTGATTAATTCTCAGGAAGCGCTAGGACTTGCATTAACCGGAAAAATAGATTTGGAAATGGCCGTCAGCATTTCAGGTAAACCTGGTCAGATATTTATTCAAAACGGACAAATCGTCGGTAAGTTTGACAGATCATTTCAAGTCAATGCTAGTTATAATGAACAGGACTTGGGAATTCTAAATGCAGTTGAAGGATCGGAATCGGAAGATAACCAACTTACCTTGCCAAAGATGATCAAAAGAAACATAAATTATATATTAGGTAAAGGTCCCGCTTCAGGAGGCACTCCTCCAGCTGCTTCCCTAATCGAAAAAATGACAGGAGGAATGGGTCAAGAAGCTATGAATCCAGATGCCCCTTCGGTACTACATAACTATAATGAATATGGACCTGACTATTTAACAAAATTATTAATTGCACATTTCCGCGGACGAATTCCAGAAGATCTGCTGCAACAGATGGGTCCCAATGCCGAATTGACTCAAGGGCTCTATGATAAGGATCCTTCAATCATTGATAGATTATGTTTTAAATTTGAAAGTCTAATTGCTGGAAAGGCATTGACCGCAAGACTTGGTGAAGATGAAGTACATAAAGTGTTTTTAAATCATGTTGACCTGGGAACAATTAACGGTGTTGATGTAAAAGGCGTCGAAGCCGCCTCATTGGTTTTATTTAACCGATCGTTCAAGGATCTGACACCAGGAGAAAAGTTCTTAATTGTGGCATTAGGACAATCACCAAATGAATATCTTTACGACATTAGGTATGATGAGAACGGACAAATAATTGGGATGGATGCAAATCCGGAAAAAGCGATCACTCATGCCATTTATCTAATAGAAGAAGGTAAAGCAGGAGAAAAATTAGATATTTACGTTCCTGGACAAAAAGAATTGATCCTTCAAGAATTAAAGACAATGGAAGATAAGGCAAAGATTGAAGGTTGGGAAAAAGTTTTTGCAGGTGAGATGCAGTTGCCTGCTGAAATGCAAAATTTTGTAGCAACATCTGGGGCAGCAGCCGTTCAAGGAATGACTCAGGAGCAGATTCATCAGGCAATGATAGATGGAGATATCACATCCGTTACCATGACCCCGACAGGACAGCTGTTGATTACTTTGAAAGAGATCACAACACCAGCAACCACAAGAATTGTTCCTGAGAACGTAATGCTTTCTGCAGATTTGACTGATCAACAGGCTCTTGATACCCAACTGGCCGTTCAATATTCAGCATTAACAACTGACCTGACTTTGGATGGAAATTTTTATAAAACAACAACGGGGGTTGAAATACCAGCATGGTATATTGGACCAGAAATGGCGGTCCCAGGAATGGCAATAGTTGAAATTGGCCCGGATGGTGTGGCTTCAATTGTTGATCCAACTAATACATTATCCGTTGGTCCGCAACTTTTTGGGTCAACATTTAAGCCCTTAGTAGTATATGCAGCTTTGAGGCTTCATCCTGAATTAAATCTCGGAGAAGAACAATTCAATGCAACTCCAACCTATTATCAAGGTCAATGGATTCAAAATTCAGCTTCTCTCACCGATAGTCAAGGAACTGTTGATCTAAGACATGCGCTGGCAGCCTCAGCCAATGTTCCTATGATAGATATGTGGACGAAGCTTTCTGAACAAGATCCAAATCTTTGGCAGGAATTTCAACAATTGGCAAAAACCGAGTTTGGCATTCACTTTTATGAACTAAAAGATGGCCAATATATTGAGGTTACAACTGATCCTTTTGTTGGTAATGCAGCTCTTCCTGTTGGAAATATCTTTGTTGGTGGAGAAACACCTGAAGCAAGTGGTATGATGCAGATGGCAGAATTTTATCAAAAACTAGGGGAAATGAGCACAACAGGGGATCCAGCGGCATCATACGTAACTGACGCGTTAAGTAATGATCAATACAAAGCTGATATAGATATTTGGGGGTTTGAGATAAGGAAATATTTTGAAGGCGTCATTGCTAAGACCGGGAGTCAACAAGGGTTTGATCCGATCACAGGTCAGCCAATGGCCATTAGAAATATTGTCGCAATGGTAAATGTGGGGCCTGATGGAAAGGTAACAACATCTTTGGTTTTGACAGGCGGTATAAGACCCGATGGAAGTGCAACCGAACTCGGTTGGGGAAGTGAATACCTTCCTGTTGCAAGAGATATTTTGGAAGGTAACGGAACTGAAATCTCACCACAAATTGCAGAAAGAGCATTAAGCGAACTGTTTATTAATCCTCAAAGTGATCTTAATTATAATCTTGGAGCAGTATCAACGGAACATTTTTATCCGTTACTTAGAGACTTGAGTAGCGAAGATCAATATGCGTATCTTCGTGAAGCAATAAGGGTCGGCGGAACAAAATATTTATTTGTTGATCTGGTGGGAGCACCTCATAATAATACGCAGACAATCGCCATCCATCTTATTGACAGCTCTGGTGAAAATAAATTGATTACCTTGAACGTTTCGGCCGATCTGATTGAACCAATTGGTCCGACAATAAATCACTTCTCCGAAACGTCAGATCAGGCTGCAATATATGAAATATTAGCAAAAGAAACTCAGGAAAATCCTGAAAAATTTGGAGGACTTTTAACCCAACTACAAGGTCAGGGCATTAATTTTATTCCTATCCATAGTTATGAATCGTCACCAGCATTATTTACATTGCATGAACAAATGGTAAAAAATAATATGTTATTTGCCGGGGCAGAGGACGCTGGGGCAGTAATGAGACAGCTTGGATTGGATCCAAAAACAACTATATTTGTGAATAGCGAAACATTTGATCTTTATAAAAGCATGAACAATAGCGACTTAATAGCTGAACAAGTTTTTGCTCAAAGGGAATATTTGACTCTGGCTGCGATTTATGAAAGTAGTGGATCTGGCGGCACTCTTGACAAGCTTTTATATAACAACGAATTAAACTCAAATGAGATATATCAATTGTTGAAAGTATTCATTGAGACAAAAACTTCACAAACATTTGAGCCGGTCGTCTCTGAAAGATCGTTTTTGGTAAACCAATTTCAGAATTTAATTGATAATCCTGAGACTGCACAAAAATTGGCTCCAGATGTCATAACAGCATATAATATCTACAACACATTATCTGCTCAAATATCAAGAGGTGAAGCCCCTGATCCAGTTCTATCAAAACAATTTATTGAGGCAATGAAAAGATTTCCGGAAACAACAAATAAACGAATATTGCTCTCTCTTGGTATCGGAGTCAATCCGCCGCCCGCTAATGCAACACCGCTGCCAACTGGAAGTAGTATAGCCGGATCGACTATTCCAATCGTTGCTCAAGATGTCCTTGGACCATTAAGATCTACAGGGCCGGAAATTGTGCCAGCTCCAATATTGGTTGAAAAGTTTCTCAAACATCCGGAGCAGTTTGATTTTAGCAATCCTGCAGAAAAAGCGACCGCAACGTTAGTGATGAGCGATGCTCAGTTACTTTATAATATCGTCGAATCACCTGAAGCGAAAAATCTTAGTGGTCAAGCTTTAGTCGATCATATTACCCAAAAGTTTGAAGAAAATAATATTCCAATAGATTCTTCAATGCAAAACTATATTAGCTTCTTTAGTCATAATAAAAGACAGTGCGGAGCCATGAATTTAATGATCACAAATATTTTATCCCAAAGAGACCCAAATAATTTTCACGATATGGAAGCGATTGGTGGCAATTCGGGAAAAAGCTTTATTGGTGATCTTTTAACCGACCATCGTCAAGATTCATCAATTATAGATAAAATTGTTTTTGTTCCAGGGGGATTAGAGGCTGACTTTTTTTATAAAAGACTTGTTAACGATTTTTCAAATATTCATGCCGGTGATTCGCTGGTCGCCGCTTTTCCTTGGCTTGATAACGATATTACTCAAGATAATAGTCATATTACTGAAGTAATCTATCAAGGCGTCGAAAATGGTAAACCATACTTGTTAGTTTTTGAAAGTAATGCAAAAGTCGATGGAGTGACTGGCTTTAGAAAGATATTTGATCTAAATGAATTAGTGCCTCCATTTGCATGGGAGATAAGAGCGATTATGTATCCAGATCCCGATCAAGCCGAAAAGTATGTTCCGATATTCGGCATCGTCAGGTATGAAGACGGAAAATAAGCAGGGTCTGACCCTATCGAAAATTATCTTATAAACGACCGCATCATAGTTAATTTCTACAAATTTTAATTTATATCAATCTATTTTTTCCTCTTTATGTTTGTTACTATTATCTAGTATGAGCGATGTAATCAGGGGGGGTGAGACGTCCCAACAAAATGAAGCTTTAAAACACTCTTTTAAAACTTTAAAAACACAAGCAAAAACTTTGATTACTAAAGGAATTGGAGGAGTGTGGCAACAGTCTTTACTTCATAGAAGAGAGTTGAGGGATAATGGTATACAAATCTCTCAAGTTAAAGAATCATCTTTTTGGAAACAAAAATCTCCTATCGAAAATACTTTAAAGTCGGAAGGACTGGTTATCAAATTAGACCGAAAAGAAAATAAATCTACTAAAATTTATTTTCTTTTTGAGCCGAAAGAAATTAGTAAAGGAAAAAAAGACATGGATTTGAGATCGATCATTTTTGATAAACCTGCAGGTAAAAATGAATCATATAAAGTAGATTTTCATGATGACGGATCTATTAAAATAATTCAGACAGATGAGCACGGGGTTGAAATAGAAATATCAGCTGAACAATTTGTTTATCTTAAAGAAATAGACACGATAAAAAATACCCTTAGTAAAGCTGATGAAAGTGTAACAAAGACGGTTAAAGCTGCTTCATTATTTGCTGGAACTGCACTAGCGTCAGCTGTTGTTGGTACAGGAATTGGACGTGCGATTGGACATTTTACAGAGCTTCAAATGTTGAAGGATGCTAAAATGCCGGCCGATGAGGTGCCAAAGTCGGAATATCAATACGATCCCAGTTTGGTTGAGAAGTTGAAGGAAGCTGATTTAGCCATTGAGAAAATAAAGCAAGTGTATGGCGTAAATTTTGATTATGTGACCACTTCTTATAATTTATTAAAATCAGCCATAGATGGACAGTTGGACAGTTTTTTACGTGATTATCCAACTTTGGATAATAATGATATTAAAAATTTTTTTAAAAATACAAGAAATGATCAAACTGAAAATAGGCTAAAAAATCGCACGAGTTTTTTTATGGATCCTGATAATAAAGGAAATATTATGTACAAGGACTCTGAAGGTGAAGTAGCCGCTTTTTTACGTAGTATTTTAGAATCTTTTGTAAAAAGAGATATGTCTAGGATAAAACAAGTTTTGTTTGCAAGTAATAGAAATGGAAATAGCGATGGAAAAGGAGGGCTAATGGGTAATAATACTCTTGCTACTACTTTAGGTTTGAGTGGTTCAAATTTTTTATGGGATGAGATAAAAAATTTTTTCCACGAATCTTCTCATCTAACTAATGGATTATTTGGAAATATTTTTGAACTTGACTCTGCAGAGAACCAAAATAAACCGTTACACATAAATGGCTATAGATCTGACGTTATAGCTGATCAATCAGTTGAATGGTTCAACGTTTTTGCAGATAATCCAGAATTTTTTAAAAAGTATTTTTTTAATATTCAAGGCGACGGAACTTTTAATATGTTTAAAGAAACAAATACCTTGCAAAGAAGTCTGAATGAAATTATGGCGATTTCCTGTACCAACTATTTTTTTAATGAACGAGCAAACTGGATGGGTGATGATATAAAAAAATATCCTGATATTGAGAGAGCAATTCGTAAACAGTTGGGGGTGTCTTTTTATGGAGGAGAATTTTTAGCAGATTTTCCTGAAGGACTTAGTGACGAACAACTGGCCTCAATTAGGCGGGATTTTGGTAAGAATTATATTCTTGGATTAACAGATATAATGAGTGGAGCAGATGATTTAGGTGAGACTACATTAAAGGCGTTATCAGAAGATGATTTAAAAAAATATTACACCAAGAATACAAGTGGCTACTTAATAGTTGATGGTGAACCAGAAGGTGAAACTAATAGGCGTTTTATAGAAGAAAATAATCTTGAGTTACATATTAGTTCAAGACCTTTGAATTTAGGAGGAATTCAAAATCTTAATCAAATAAACGAATTTATTGTCCGTTATGGTCGGACGTTTTTCCCCGATGGAAAGATAGAATAATATTTAAGATTTATTAATAATATTTATCTTCTTTCCCATCTCATCCTTTATCTTGTAGCAGAGATCTTTATCAATCTGTTCTTTATTGATTTCTAAAATCAACTTATCAACATCCTGATGGAGTGGGGCATTTTCATAGTCCTGTTTCATTTCAGTTAAGTACTTAACTATAAATTCCCTTTTAATACTATTGGAAATCGCTTGTAGGCGAAATTCAATATGGAGATTTGGATATTTTTCAACAAGTTCGTCCATAAGTTCATCCATATCATCACTGGTCTTATGTCTTTGACTTATCCCATCGTAGTCTTTTTTATTGATAAGTTTTGGTAGTTCTTCAAAAAGAAAGCGAAAATAAGTTTCCTTGCTTAAATTATCAAGAACGGTTTCAATTTCACCTACAGGCATTGATTTGTTAAGATCTAAAATTTCAACCAGGTC
>Ga0172371_10012814_pt1 | contig 10996 bp, 11 predicted proteins | sample Lak12m_FD_114543 | JGI IMG/M metagenome (GOLD analysis project Ga0172371, IMG submission 114543) | Freshwater microbial communities from Kabuno Bay, South-Kivu, Congo - kab_022012_12m | ecosystem: Environmental > Aquatic > Freshwater > Lake | place: Democratic Republic of the Congo: South-Kivu... | reverse complement strand
TACCTGCTCGAAATCCTGCGGTTTCACCGCCAGAATTACAATTTCAACATTTTTTACCAAATCAATGCCGCTCTCGGATATATTTACACCAGACAATCCTTTAATCTTATTTTTGTCTTTATCAAAAACCCATATTTGGGCATCTGCGGATTTAACGCGTTCTGCAATAACTGAACCCATATTTCCAAAACCAATAATGCCGATTTTTTTCATCATTCTGCCTCGAATATAGCGCTGCCTATGCGCAGCATATTCGAGCCTTCCCGTATTGCAGCTTCGTAGTCCTGCGACATTCCCATCGAGAGAAAATCCATCCTGACCCTGTCTCTTGAAAACTGCTCTTCCATTTCCCTGATTTTATCCCTTAACTGTCTTAATCTGCCAAAATAAGGGCGCGCGTCCTCTTGATTTTTCACCGCTGGAGCCATTGTCATAAGCCCGCGCACACAAATGTTGCTTAATCCCGAAACATCTTTCAGGAAATCTATTGCCTCGCTGCTGTTTATGCCGAATTTTGACTTCTCGCCGGAAACATTGACCTCCAACAACACCTCTGCGACGCTTCCTCTTGATGCTGAAGCCTCGTTTATCTTCCGCAAAAGCCTGAGGCTGTCTACCGAATGGATCAAACTGAATATATCCAGCGCCTTATTTACTTTATTGGTCTGCAGATGGCCAACCATGTGAAAATTCAAGTTGATATTCTTTTCTTCTGCGTATTTTGATATGACGGGGTATTTAAGCTGTGCTTCTTGTATCCTGTTTTCTCCGATATAATTTATACCGCTGTCTAAAACCTGGAATATATCTTCTGCATTCCTGTTTTTGCTCACGCAAACAACTATTATCTCTGAGGGGCAGCGGCCGGATTCTCTTGCGACTTTAGAAATTCTTGCCCGAAGAACCCTTATGTTCTCTCCAATAGGCATAATTAAAAAGATTAGGGTTAAATTAACACAAATAAATGGGGGTGTCAATATAAAGCTGCTCTATAACCATGCAGGCTGATTTTTTAGGGGAGTTTGCGTTGAAAATCTATCTAGAAGTAATCCTGGTATAAATTGCAGAGTAAGCTCGTAATCTTCTCGCGGGTAGTTTTGCCTGTTATATAGCTCTTTAGGCTGGGCAGGCTTTTGGCATTGGAGCCATAATATATAAGCCCCACAGCGGCGCTGTATTGAGGGCCTAATACATTACCCTTTGAAGATATGTTTTTTACGCTTCCTAACTTTACAGGCATATTAGTGCGCGTTTCTATCTTTTCCAGCAGCCCCTCAAGATTAGCTGTGCCGCCTGCGCCGACTATGCCGCACTTCATGCTGTCCTTCCAGCTGCTAGAATCAATGGCCTCCTTAATGTTATCCAAAAACTCATCCAATCTTTTTTGGGCGGCTTCGTAAACATCTTTCTTCTCCAAATTCCTATAAGAACCGCCCCTCCTGACAACTATTTTCTCGGAATTCAATTCTTCCTGCGCCGATAGGACTAATGAAGATTTTTTAATGTCCTCCGCCAAATCCCAAGGCAGCTCCAAAGATTTGGAAATATCGTCTGTTATATCGTTGCCGCCGAAAGGTATCATTTTAAAATCGCGCAGTATATTATCTCTGAAGAACAAAAGGCCTGTAAAACACGCTCCTAAATCTATAAGCAGCGAACCTTCTTTTCTTTCTTCATCGCTAAGCACGCCCAGGCCGGAAGCCACCCCCGAATAAATGACATCAGCCACTTCGTAACCTGCCTGCTGAACAGCTGTTTTTATATTTTCCAGCGAGTTATAGGAGGCGCTAAGAAGATAAGAATCCAACTTTATCTTTCTTGCCAGCAGCCCTAAAGGATTTACTACGCTATGGGCATCATCAAGAATATAGTCTTGAGGAAATTCGTGCAGTATGGTCTCGTCTATGCGCATGCCTAAAAGTTTTGCCTGTTTCCTCAAATAGCTCATATCGGCCAGGCTAATCTGATGGTTACCTCTCTCTGACAAAGCTACCGTCGCAAAAGCAGAGTATGCCCTGATATAATCCCCGTTAATACTTACCAGCACGCGCCTTACCTTTAAGCCAGTTTCCTTGCTCAATTTATCCAAGGTCTTTTGTAAGCAATCAGACAAATCAGCCAAATTATTTACCGCGCCTTTGGAAAACCCGCTGACAGCGGAGACGGCTACAGCCAAAACCTCTATGCGCTGCTTCTCGCTTTTAGCCAAGATAGCCGTGAGCTTCGAATTCCCTATATCCAAACCGCAAAGGATGTTGCTCTTCATCTCTTCTTCTTAAAAGATACTGTGGGTTCTACAAACCTCAAATCTATATATCTGACTTCGCCAATCCTGTCCTTTATCGTGGGCAGTATCTTGATTAATAATTTCAATTTGTTATCCAGATCGCTGTCGTATAGCCTCGTCTCAACGCTGCCTAAATAGACATAAAAACTGGGATATTTGGATAAACCTATCTCTATCTTCTCAGAGGTAAGCTGCGGCATAAAAGAAATCAAATCCTGTCTGGCTTCCTTCAATAACTGCACAAGTTTCAGCCCGGATTTAAAACCAAGCCAGTGGATTTTCTTGCCAAAAGAAAGGCTGCTTATGCCTTTTAATCCTGAAATAAAAATAGGCTCCTCAAAAGGCCTCGCAGACATATCTGAAACTACAACGCCTTCGCTGTCTACCAGAAAGAAACCCTTATGTTTTACCTGCGCAACAGGCCTGCGCACAATCACATTGATAGTAATCTGGTCGGGGAAGTTCTTTATTACGTCTACATCATAAAACTGCGGGTTAGTAATCTTTAATTCTTCTCTCGCCTTTTTCAAATCCAGGCTGAAGATATTATCGTATAAAAATATGCGCGATATATTCTGCGCCAGGTTCGTATCGTTAATCCCGCCTAATACTATTCTCTTTATCTTAAAATAAGAGGCATTCTGCAAATAGGATTTTACGCCCAAGATTACCAACAGGAAAGAAAACAAAAATGCCAGGATGGGCAATATCGATATAAATATCCTTTTTATTTTATTGTTTTTGTCCGCACGGATTGCTTTGTTGTTTTTTCTCATCTTTTAAGAATATCTATCGTGCCGTTGGTTGCTAAAGTTAGAAGCTTAAGGCATAAATCAACAAATGTTATCCCTTGATACAAGGCCGCTTTAGGCAAAAGGCTGGTAGATGTAAAACCCGGGATGGTATTTATCTCCAGGATAAAAGGATTTCCTTTCTTGTCTAACATCAAATCCACTCTGGAGAAATGGCGGCAGCCTAAAACCTGATGTGATTTTAAGGCCAGTGATTGCGCCTGGTCGCGTGAATTGCCGTCAACCGAAGCAGGCAATATATATTCCGTCATACCCTTGCTGTATTTTGCCTGGAAATCAAAAAATTTATTTTTGGGAGAAATTTCTATCGGTTCCAATGCGCAGTTATCCAAAATGCCTACTGTCAGTTCTTTGCCATCGATATATTCCTGCAGTATAACATTCTTGTCATATTGAAAAGCTAGATCCAAAGCCTTGTCTAAGCCGCGGGCATCCTTTACAAAAGAAATGCCGATACTGGAACCCTGCGATTGAGGCTTTATAACCAGAGGAAAAGACAATTTATCTTTTTCAAGGCTATCTTTCTTATGGATATTCAGAATTTCATAGCGCGGCACAGGAATGTTATTCTCCTTGAATACCCTCATTGAGGCTATTTTATCTATAGCAAGGGCGCTTGATAAAGAATCCGATCCTATGAAAGGGATTTTTAACTTCTCCAGTATTGCCTGCAATTTTCCATCTTCGCCAAACCTGCCGTGCATAGCTATAAAAGCCACGTCTATGCCTGAATCTTTTATTATGCCGGCGACTTCCTGCGGCTCTTCCGTATCCAAATCTATTGCCTGAACATTAAGTTTAGCTTCTGAAAGCGCAGCCAATACAGCCTTGCCTGATTTGAGCGAAATCTCTCGTTCGCTTGACAGGCCGCCGAAAATAACCCCTATTTTTCCTAAATCAGGATACAAACTTTACTTCCTCTTTTAAAGTGATATCAAAATTATTCTTTACTTTCCTCTTTATTATTTCTATCAATTTTATCACATCAGATGCCTTAGCACGATTAAAATTTAAAATAAAATTCGCGTGTTTCTTGGAAACGATTGCCCCGCCGCAATGCCTGCCCTTAAGACCGCACCTGTCTATTAGGGCGCCTGCTGATAGATATACCGACGGATTCCTGAAAATACAGCCTACGTTTGGCTTAGAGTAATCCTGCCTCTCGCTGCGGAAACGCAGATAATCTTTGATGCGTCTGTTTATGGCAGATTTTTTATCGCTCCTTAATTTTAGCTGCGCCTCCAAAATAATATATTTATCCAAATTTGACCTGCGGTATTTGAATTTAATTTTATTCCGCACGATATCTAAAACCTTGCCTCTTCTATTCAGCACCTTTACCTTATGCGCAATATCGGAAATATTAATTCTTCTACCTTCCCTGGTTATGCCGGAATTCATCGCTAATGCGCCGCCTATGCTGGCCGGTATGCCGGCTAAAAATTCATATCCGCTTAGATTAGTTTTCAGCAAACGCTTTATCAAATCTCTTATGCCCGCCCCCGCCCCCGCCGTAACTATATTATTCTTAATGCTTATTCTTTTGAAATACGGCGAGGCAAGCCTTATGACTACGCCTTTAAAACCCTTATCGCTTATCAAAACATTTGTGCCGTTGCCGATTACAAAAGAAGGAATTTTATTCTTTTTAGCGTATGCCAGGCAATTGATCAAATCATCTATATCCTGCGGCTCGAATAAGACAGAAGCCTCGCCCCCTATCTTAAAACTGGTATATTTACCGAGGGGCTCTTTAAACTTTAACTTTCCTTTTAATCTCGCTGACCACTTCATCGCAAATTCTGGTTATGTCTCCTGCCCCCAAAAAAAGGACCATATCCCCTTTTTGGACGGAATTTAGAACATCCTTGCCCAAATTGTTCCTATCCACAAATTTTACCTTAGGCTTATCCGATTTTTTCATAATGTTATATAAATTGCGCGCGTCTACGCCGTCGATTTTGTCTTCTCCGGCAGCATAAATATCAGTTATAAACAGCTCGTCGGAGTCAGAGAAACTTCGGCTGAACTGCTCAAGCAAAAACTTTGTGCGGGTGTAGCGATGCGGCTGAAATACTGCTATAATGCGCTTCCTACCGACGTTCTTTGCTGCCTTTATGGTAGCGCGTATCTCAGAGGGATGGTGCGCATAATCGTCTATTACCATTACATCATCATCTTCAAATTTTAGCTGAAATCTTCTCCTGGCGCCCAAGAAAGTCTTTAAGGCATCCTTTATCAAATCCACTTCTATATTCAGCTCCAGTCCTAATCCTATTATCGATAATGAATTGGAAATATTATGCATGCCTGGCAAAGATAACTCAAATCTGCCAACGGGTTTATTTTTACAAAAGACTTCAAACTGCGAACTGAAAGGATTTAGTTTTATATTCGCCGGATATATATCAGCTTTCCTGCTCAAGCCAAAACTGATATTTTTTATCCCCTGATGCTTCTTCATTATGCTATTCAGCTCCCTGTCGTCATTGCACCAGAAAACACAGCCGCCTTTGAGAGTATGCGCGACAAACTCGCCGAAGGCCTCCTTTACTCTTTCAAATGTCTTATAAAAATCAAGATGTTCCTGGTCTACGTTAGTTATTATGGAATAATGCGGCTTATACAATAAAAATGTCCCGTCGCTCTCGTCCGCTTCAGCTATGAAATATTTGCCCAATCCCAGAGCGGCGTTATTGGAAATATTGCCCACTATGCCGCCGACCGCTACAGTAGGAACCAGGCCTGCTTTCGTCAAAAGATGGGCTGCTAAAGAAGAAGTTAGTTTTGCCGTGCGCCCCTGTTACGGCAATGACGATCTGATTATCCATAAGGGAAGCTAAAAACTCAGCCCTTCTAACAATCGGGATATTATGCTTTAATGCCGCTTGGAATTCGCAGTTGGCAGGGGTGATTGCTGAGGAGTAAACGACTAAATCTTTATCCGCCACATTCTCGCTGCTGTGGCCTATATATATCTTGGCACCTAAATTGACTAAATTCCGCGTATTGTCTGATTCGCTGATGTCTGATCCCGATACCGCATAGCCTTTCCTTAAACAAAGCTGGGCAATACCGCTCATCCCGATTCCGCCGATGCCAATAAAATGTATATTCTTACTCACTTATATATCTCAGCCACTGTTTATATAAATCCTGCCTGTCCTTTATGCTAAAATACGCCTTATCTAAAGCCTTATCAAAATCCATGCCTTCTCTCAAATTCCTGCAGAACACCGAAAATCTGTAGTTGTCAAATTTATTGATAAGAAAATAAACAATGCTTACTGCCTGGGCATAGAATAACTCCGCTGTCGTATTATCGGCAATATCATTGGCGCTTTTTATATTCTCAAGTTCTTCTATGGTAAATAATCTGCCCTTAGACATAAACTCCTTTACTAATATCTTTGAGGCATATCTTTTAGATTTCTCCTGATAGCTGGCAACCCCTTCTTCAAACCAGAGCGGCACATCACTGCTGAAACCAACAAATTCCCTGAATATTATATGCCCCAATTCGTGGGGGAGGATGGAATCAAAAAAACCTGCAGCATGCGGGTATGTCCATAGCTTTTTTTCCTGATAAAGGGCGCAGCCCCCTGACCACTCAGGCTGCCCAGTTTCTTTCTGATATGATTCCTTGTTTAAAAATATATAAATCTTTGCGCGGTCATCCCAAAGCCAGAAACTATAACGGTGATAACCCAGCTTATTGGCTATGTCATTATAATAACCCTCTGCGCTATCAACAATATCCTGGATAAAATCAGTGTCGACCCCATTCTCATAATAAGCTATAAAGTGAGTGCTCTTCTTCTCTAAAAAATCGTCCTTGGCGGAATATGAATTCGAACAAAAAACCAGATTAATAAATACAATCAATAAGGCTATCTTAATTATTCTCATTAACCATCTCCCATGCCAATTCTGCCATTTTATTTCTGGCGTCAGGCATTTTAATAGAACTTAATGCTTGCGACATTTTTTCCAACCTCTCCGGATTATCCCTAAAACCAGCGATTAGGTGTTTCAAAATACGCTTGTCCAACAGATTATCCTCTATTAGTACCGCTGCGTCCCTATCAACTAAGAAACGCGCATTGTCTGCCTGATGCAACTTTGCGTATGGATAAGGAACCAGTATAGCTGGTGCCTGCATAGCTACGAGTTCTGCGATTGTATTAGCTCCGGAGCGAGAAATAACCAAATCCGCCGCGCTAAAAGCATAGTCCATGCGGTCCAAAAATGCAAAAAGCTTGTGCCTGATATTTAAACTGCCGTATTCCCGCTCGAAACTATCGTATTTATAATAACCGGCAAGGTGTATTAGCTGAATACCGCAGACTTCTTTATCTTTCAAAAGCCCAACTATCTGCGTATTGATTTTATACGAGCCCTGGCTGCCGCCTATCACCAAAATTGTAAAGCATTTTTCGTCCAGTCCGAAATACCGTCTTGCCTCCTGCCTGTCTATCCTCTTCAGCTCCTTCCTCAAAGGAAGCCCCAGGAATAAGGATTTATTTTTAATTCTATCACTAATTTGCGTATTGGAAAAACTAAAAATGATTTTATCGGCAAACATTGAGAGAAAGTTATTCGCCATGCCTATTCTGACATTCTGTTCATGTATAAAATTAGGGATGCCGCTAAAATTTGCGCACATTATAAAAGGCACGCTCAGGTATCCGCCGAACCCGGCGATAAAATCAGGCTTAAATTCCCTGATTAAAGACCTCGACTGAAAAAATAACCCTAACAAATTATAGGCAGTCAACAGGCTAATTCTTTTTTTCTTAAAAAATACGGTATCAAAATTATTATTTATTATCTGCCTCTCTATCTTGCCATCAGTAGTAACAAATTTTATGCGCACGCCGCCATCTTTATCCTTTAACCCCTGGCAAAAAGCTACCGCAGGCAATATGTGGCCTCCACTATGACTAGCTACTACTAATGCTCTCATAAAAATACGTCTTTTCTTCTGGAGGCGTTAAGCAATAAACCTATCGCCGCCATATCAAATACCAAAGAAGAGCCTCCGTAGCTTATAAAAGGCAACGGCAGCCCCTTGGTAGGAAACATCCCTATGGAAACTCCGATATTAACCACAACCTGTATAGAAAACAAAGATACTATGCCTATGGATATAAACCTAAAAAAATCATCATTGCTGTAACGCACAATCTTAATCATCTGCCAGATAAGCAGGATAAACAGCGCAACAACTACCGCCGCACCTATAATGCCTAATTCTTCCCCGATAACAGAAAATATAAAATCAGTGTGGGCTGCGGGAAGGTAAAATAATTTTTGTTTACCTTGGCCTAATCCCTGCCCGAATAAACCTCCGGAACCCAGGGCTATCTGCGACTGGATAATCTGAAATCCTGCGCCTTTTGGGTCTGCCCAGGGATTCAAAAATGCTAGAATCCTTGCCCTGCGGTAAGCCACGCGAAAAATCAAAAGATATAATGCTGGCAAAGACGCTAATCCAGCCAGAATAAAATAATTGTAACTCATCCCCGCGCAAAACCACATAATAGCGGCTATGCCTACCAAAGATATGGCAGTGCCCAAATCAGGCTGAAGCAGTATTAACAGCATCGGCACTCCCAATGCTACCAAAGAAGGCAGTATGCCGTAATAAATATTATTAATTACATCTTTGCGCCGGGCAATAAAATCAGCTAGATATATTATGAAAGTCAACTTTATCAATTCAGAAGGCTGAAAACCTAATCCTCCTATCCTTATCCACCTCTTTGCGCCAGAGACTTCCCTGCTTAAACCCGGAACGAGGCTTAAAACTAATAAAAATAATGAAACCAAAAAGAGCGGTTTGACTATTTTTTTAAGTGTATCGTGGTCTATGGCCATAGCGGCAAACATCATCACAAACCCAAACAGCAAATAGATAAGATGTTTCTTCAAGAAAAAGGCGCTGTCCTTCATATTATTCCAGGCATAAATGGAACTTGAACTATAAACCATGACTACCCCAATGCCCAAAAGAGTAGTTAAAATTAATATAATGTAGATACGTGTACGCCGCATTTAGATTTATTGAATTAATTAGGGATAAACTAAATTTTTAACCTACAAGAAGAAGACATCTTTTTAACTATGTCCTTGAAGATGCGGCCGCGCTCTTCATAATTGGAAAACATATCGAAGCTGGCGCACATAGGGGACAACAAGACGCAATCTCCTCTTTCTGCTTTGCTAAAAGCCAAGGCAACAGCCTCGTATATATCTTTTGCCTCTATAGTCTCAACCACGCTGCTAAGCGCCTTTTTTATTTTATCTTTTGCCTCGCCGAACAAAACTAAATATTTAACCTTTTTGGCAACAAGGCTACGTATGGAAGAAAAATCACTGCCCTTATCCCTGCCTCCCGCGATTAATATAAGCGGCTTAGCGGAATTTTCCAAGCCCCACATTGTCGATTCCACATTAGTGCCTTTAGAATCATTGACAAAATCCACCCCATCTATGGTAACTACCAATTCCATGCGATGTTCTATGCCTTTGAATTCATCAAAAACCTTAAGGCAAATATCCCTGTTTATTTTTAATACCTCGGCAACTTTCAAGACAGCCTGCTGATTGGGATTAAATCTTTTTGCATCATTATCAGCCTTGCCTTCTCCGAAAAATACGACTCTGGCTTTTGCTTCTGCGGCTAACGGCCTTAAATTTCTATCATTATAATTTAAAATTAAGAAATCGTCTTCTTTCTGATTAAGGAAAATACGTTTTTTTGCTTCCATATATTCAGCTAAATCCTTATACCTGTCCAAGTGGTCAGGAGTAAAATTCAGAATCACGCTCACCTTCGGCCTGAATTCCTTTATGGTTTCTAACTGGAAAGAGCTAACTTCCAGGCTCACGAAATCCGTCTTCTTTATTTTATCCGCGCAAGACGTGAAAGGCTTTCCGATATTTCCTAAAACGAATACATTTTTGCCGGCCGCCTCAAGCACCCTGCCAATCAAGGTAGTAACCGTAGTTTTTCCGTTTGTGCCTGTTGTGGCTATTATCGGCGCAGGGCAAAACTGATATCCTAATTCTATTTCGCCGATGACTTCGACATCCTTCCTCTTCGCCCACTGCACAGGCTCGCAGTCACTGGGAACCCCAGGGCTTATAACCAGATAATCGGCGTTTTCTATAACGGATTTTGTATGTTTGCCTAATTCGAAAGGTATGGATAACTTGCTAAGCTGACGGGACAATTCTTTAGATTTTGCGCTTTCTTTCTTATCGCTGACAAATATCTTGGCGCCTAAATTATTAAGCAATTTTGCGCTGGCCAGGCCGCTTACCCCTAAGCCCAGCACAACAACACTTCTGCCTTTAAAATCCATCATCTTGTCTTAAGCGTAATCAAAGTTAATATCGCCAGTATTGCGGAAATTATCCAAAACCTTATTATTATTTTGGACTCGGGCATGCCGGATATCTGAAAATGATGGTGCAAAGGCGCCATCTTGAAAATTCTTTTTTTATAGAGTCTGTACGAAATAATTTGCATTATCACCGATAAAGCCTCTATCACAAATATACCGCCCACAATTACCAGAAGAATTTCTTTTTTGATTAGAATAGCTACCATTCCTATAGCTCCGCCTATGGCTAAAGAGCCCACATCGCCCATAAATACCGAAGCTGGGAAACAATTGAACCAAAGAAATCCCATACAGGCGCCCACAAGAGCCGCGCAGAAGACAGTTAACTCGCCTGCTTGAGGTATAAATGGAATAAATAAATATTGACTGAATTTTGCATGGCCTGTAACGTAACTTAAAACGCTGAATGCCAACGCCGTCATAATCGTGCAGCCGACTGCCAGCCCGTCCAGGCCGTCTGTAAAATTTACCGCATTTGACGCCCC
>Ga0172371_10012812_pt1 | contig 10997 bp, 10 predicted proteins | sample Lak12m_FD_114543 | JGI IMG/M metagenome (GOLD analysis project Ga0172371, IMG submission 114543) | Freshwater microbial communities from Kabuno Bay, South-Kivu, Congo - kab_022012_12m | ecosystem: Environmental > Aquatic > Freshwater > Lake | place: Democratic Republic of the Congo: South-Kivu... | reverse complement strand
TTTCCTTCGCCAGTCCTTTTGAATGAGATAGAAACTCCATTAACAGGGTCAGCAAAAGTAATGAAAGGTTTCACTTTTTCGTGCTTACCTGATCTCATCGGAGTACGAGCCAATTCAATTAACTGCTGTTCCATCAAATAATTACTGGTGTGAAAAATTTGCACGCCTTTGTTTTCTTCCTTTGTAGAATCATAACAAATAATGTTATAGATTGAACGTGGATATTTTGAAGGTCGTAAAGCCCGAATCACCTCTTCATCCGCACCCTTTTTTTCCAGTCTCTTTCTGTCTTCACAAATAGGACAAGGCTTGCCAAAAGTCTTGGAAGGACAAATTCTCATCCCATCGTCCACGCCCACACCAGAATGAACAAAAACTTCCAAAACATAACTCATCTTCCCTTCTGATTGATCAGGGTCATTCTTTCCCACACGATAAGGAATAATATCAATCAGGTGCTCACCTTCTTTACAGCGCCAGATTGGAATATCTAAGCCATCCTTAAATATTCCACTGATATCACCCTCTTGTCTCGCAGAAGACCGATTCATACGGGACATCAAGTCTTGTTCAAAATCATCATCAAAGTTCTTCTTACTCATAAGAATCTCCTTTCATTTGGTTGTTAAATTACCTTTTTTCTTTTGATTATTAATGGTGAATCTTCATCTAATTTTTCTTTATTTAAAACAGAATTTATCATATTTCTAATCCTTTTATTTGAATTTTCCCTTATTTCCGAAGGAATTTTTGGATTGGAAAAATAATTAGACTGATGTAATTCAACTAAATTCTCAATCATATTTTTTCTCATCTGAAAACTTTCTTTGGCAATTTGAAGAATATTCAAATCATTAGAAACTTTCAAATATTCATCGTGAGCCTGTAAATATTCACGACTGGAAATGATTAAATTGGAAATAGCTGTTTCCGTTGGTTTTTTCCCTTCCTCTAATCCAAACAACTCTGGATTCAATCTTATTTTTCTGTCCAATCGTGATTTAATCAAATCTAACTTTTCTTTCATCCTATCCTTTTGGTTCAAAAACTCAACCAATTTTAAACTCCATTTAGCATAAAGGATAGACTGACCCAAACACTCTTCATCAAGGGAATCAGAATCAATTATCAAATCACGCAAAAATTCTTCCTTGATATTCATCATTTCTCCTTTCTTTTGTTTTCATACAATTCTACCAAATAATCAATAACTTGATTCAAACGTGAAAAATCAAATTCCATCTTTATTTGGTGAATTTTCTTCCAGGTTGTTTTTCTCACTAACAAACTTACAAACTTCATTTCTTTTAAGATTTTCTTTTTCATCTTGTTCTCCTTTTTATTGATTTAAAGCAAGCCAAAGTAAGTCCAGCCTTCCCCGAATAAATAAAAGAATCTATAAAATTAAATATAACTTCTGCCGGAAATATATCACCAGAATTCAACAAGTATGAATTAAAATATCCTAAAATAGCATATCTAATTTTCTCATAATCATTAATTTTTAAATTTTTCAAAATTCCTGAAATTTCTTTCCAATTTCCTCTGTTCAAAGCCCGACACAAGTCAACAACTTCTTTTCCTTCTATTCCGCCTTCAATTATACTAAAAATTTCATTTTTATTTTTTTCACTATCCAAATCAATAATTGAATCTAAATAAACCAAAGCCTGTCTCGCTGAGCCTTTACTATTTTCAATAATCTTGTATAAAATTTCTTTTGAGATTTTTTTATGTTCTGATTTTAAAACATCATTCAAAAGATTAAATAAATCATCATCACTTAAAGGCAACAAATTAAATATCTGACATCTATTACGGATAGTTAAAAGCAATTTATCTGGATCAGTAGTAGTCAAGAAAAAATAAACATGGGGAGGAGTATCTTCTAAAACTTTCAATAATGCAGTCTGACCGTCATTAGTTATTTTATGAACCTCATCCAAATAATATATTTTTAATTCTCCATCCATTGGCTTGATTCGACAATTAGCCCTAATTTCCCTCACTGTATCTATTCCACGTGTATTAGCTGAGTCAAATTCTAAAAAATCAAAATCGGAACAACCCATCTTTTTTTTGACTATACGCACCAACGTAGTTTTTCCACAACCAGATGCACCTGTAAAAAGAAAAGCGTGTGGGATTTTAGCCAATTCTCTGGATAAAATATTTTTCAAGGCTACCTTTATACCAGCATTACCATAAAACCCATTAAATCCAACCGGTCTATATTTCAAATACAAAGACATTATTCTGTCCTCTTTTTAATTTGGTACCAAGACTCATCAACACCTGAAATTTCTATCTCAGCTTTCAAAGGAACACAAATCCATTCAAACTCTTCCCTAATCTTCTCAGTCATAATATATTTACTAACTTCTACCACTTCTTGTTCTTCCGCTGGAAACAAATCGAATATACCTGAATCATGTATTTGCCCCATTATCTTAGTTTTCCAGCCCTTAGATTTTCTCACCTTATTAATATGGTTCAAACTCCATAAAAGAAAATGAAAAGCAGTCCCTTGAATCCTGTAATTTATCACCATATTTTTAGTTAGATAGCCCCCAAACCTAAACCCTAAAAAAGATTCAATGTAACCTTTTTTAAGATAACTGTAAATTGCCTCAGATTGCCACTCACGAAAAATCCAAAATTTTTTCCAAAACTTCTTTTCAAACTCATTTAAAAGATTTACATAATCATTCAAATTTTTTATGCCTTTTCTTCTCAAATGTTCCAACAAAAAATCACCTGATTCAGTCTTTAATCCTTTTAATTCCGGCCATATATTTTTAGCACAAGATACATAATAACTGCCATAAAATTCTGGAAATACAAATCCATTCTTTGCTTGATATCTAATTTTCCTCGTTATTTCTTTTTTTTCTAACATAAATATTTCAGCCGCAACATCTCTATGCATATCTGATTTTGGATTATTAATGTAATTAATCAATGCTAAGTCACCCGTATAACAAGCTGCCACCCTAACCTCTAATTCACCGTAATCAATTTCCATAATTTTATTTCCAACAGAAGGTTTTAATCCTGAACGTATTATTTTTTTTGCCTCCTCATCTCTTTTTGGGATATTTTGAAAATTTGGATTGCTTGAAGAAGACCGATATGTTTGTGGAATATGTAAATTGTAGGAAGGGTATATCTTACCTTGATAAATTTCCCTCTTAAATTGAGCCAAATAAGTTCCCAAAATTTTATCCAATTTCCTCTTTAACAAAATCAAATTACAAATCTGAATATTTCCATAATGTTCTAAAGAATCTTTATCCACAGAAGCATTATCTTTTTCTGTCTTTTTCACAGGTTTTAATTTCAAAATCTCATAAAGCAATTCAGATATATCATCGGAGGAATTTGGATTAAATTCCCTTCTTCTTTTTTCTTTGAATTCCAAAGCTTCATTAGTATTTTGAATCCTTTCATTTATTTTTTCTATCCTTTTTTTCAATTCTTTTTCCGAATTCAAATACAAATTCTCATCAGCATTTATTCCCACTGGATGAATATCCGAAATTGTTAACAACGATTTATGAATAAATCTATAAGCCCTCCCTAATTTATCATCATTTCTAAAAAGATTTTCAAAATGTTTATATAATTTAAAAGCAAACAAAGAATCTAAACCATTATACATCAATAATGAATTTAAATCTACTTTCCATAAATTATTCACACCTTTCCCTTTATCACTACCCTTTTCCACCAAGTAACTATCTATTTTTTCGCCATAAGGTTCAATCCCAAATTTAATGAATGATTGAAATTTCAATCCAGAATATCCTCTACGATTATCTTCAACATGAGCGGCATTCATAGTACACATTTTCCAATTTGGAACACCATCTTCAATTCCCAAATGTACTCTGCTCCACAAATCCTCAAACAACAAATTATGAGATATTTTACCACGTTTGCTGATTAAAATTTTACACCATAAATTTTTTAAATTTCTAATTTGTTTTTCATCCCAAAAATTTTTATACTCCAATGGAAAACTATATGACTTTTCACCATCCGAAAAGGATACAGCCCAAATATATCTTTCTTCGTTGTAAGGCTTAATACCGCTTGTTTCATAATCAAAAGAAAAATTGTCAAAGGGAAAATATTCCAAGACAGCACATAAATCTTCATAATTTTCCAAACATTTTACATTTTTATGATAATCTATAAAACTGGGATAATCTTTTACATTTTCAAAAAATTTCAAACCTTTTTCCAAATCAGTTAGAAATACCTTTTTCAATCCCAAATCCTTCTGATTCCGCAACAAATAAGAAGGGTGAAAAATCGGAATAGTCCAGCATTTCAAAATTGAATCAGGCACAATTAATCCTCTCCAGCGTGATATACTTGTATCAGTAAATCTTTTCCTGTATAGACTACTTACCGCCGTACCACCAAATAAAAACACTACAAAAGGTCTTATTTTTTCTATGGTTTCAAAAACATTAACTCTACAAACAGCTATTTCCTTCTCAGTTGGTGTTCTATTGGAACCATTTCTATTCATAGTACGACAATTTACAGAATTATATAGATAAAAATCATTAATATTGTAACCAAATTTCTTTAAAGACCTTTTCAAAACCTCACCAGCATCACCAACAAATTGAATACCCTTTAAATCTTCATTACTTCCTGGTGCCTCACCTAACAATAAAGCCTTTAAGTTTCCAGCACCACCAATTCCCATTTGTGGAGTATGAATAGATTGGTTTTTTAATTTGCAAAAATTACAACCAAATCCTTTTTCTTTGTTAATTTTAAGGACACTCAATTTTGAATCTTCAAAAAATCCTAAACCCATAAATAAATCCTTTTATTCGGAACATCTAATTACTAACATATGCTTAAAATTATCAGTATAAAAAGTCACGGCACTTTTATTTTTATTCAAATAAAAATTATTGGAATAATTTAAAATCTCTTTTAAAGATTGTGGATTAATATTTATGACTAAATTCTCATCAAATTTACTTTTCCATTCAATCCTTTCTTTATATTCACCAGCATCCCTTCTTCCAAGTACAATTAAATTATTGCCTTTCCTATACAATTTTATATAATTATCTCCATTATCTCCATTCTCATCATTAAACGAAAGTATTTCAGCACGATTTATTATTTCCGAAAGTCCATTGGGAAAGACATATTTTTCACCAACATTTGCTTCCAAAATTTCAAATATTTTTTCGGAAGGATATTCACCATTAATTAACATAAAACTAATGATCAAACCTTCTTTTGAATAAAAATGTACCCACGGTTTTTTCAAATAATATTTAACAATTTCACTTCCCATTTTCAAAACAGTCAAAACGGAAGATAAAGAAATCAAAAAACTTTCATAAAAATTAAAATCATCAAACTTTACAACCGACAATCTAAATCTATCTGTAGCTATTATTTTGCTGTCTTCAAAATAAACTCCATTTAAGACACCATCATTAGAATCACGACTTGCCGAAAAAGCAGCCAACTTTAAATTATCCAAAAAATTATCCGGTAATTTAACAAATTCTTTTTCTTTAGGAATATCCAAAAAATCAAAGAAAGAAGTTTTTTCAAATATCTGAAGTTTTAATACTGCTTTTTGACTTCTAATTACTAACTCATTATCCAATTTCTTTAAATCTAATTCCTCACCTGGCAATTTAGACAATATTTTCAATAAATAATTAGCATTTACACTAACATTATCCAAACCAGTTTCAATAAAACAAACAGCACTCACTTCCTGATTCAAACTTCTCACATAGCGAGGGAAAAAAGTGACTAACTCAGAGCCTCCCATACCTTCCAAATTTGGGTCAATTCCTGGAAAGGTATATTTTAAGGCTTTTAATAAATCTAATTTTTTCATTTTTTAATCTCCTTTATATTTCCAACTGTTCAAAACTCTTACCTTAAACGGATTCAATTTGTCCTTAAAATCCTTCAAACTTTTTTTACCTAATATTCCACCATCACAAACAATAAAATTTTTTCTTATTTCAAAAATCTTAGTATAAAATAAAAATCGAGCATATTCAGATAAAAAAGGCAAATTTTTACAAACACAATATCTATAATTTGTATATTTGTAATTGAAATCGTAGATATTTATTGCCAAAATCTCTTCATCATCGGATATAAGCAACCATCTATTTTTACCATCAAAAATATAATGTAATAAATTCTCATCATCTTCAATATTTTCATTTTTTGACTCTAACCAGTTTTCCAACAATTCCAAAACCTCAATCTCATAAATTTTATTTCCAAATTTGTTTAAATAGAAATCTAAAGGAACATAGAACAAATTTCCCGCCGAATATCTATTTGGAAATTTTCGGATATTTTTCCTAAAAACTTTCCATTTTTTTCCTGACAAATCATTAAAATCATTTGGATTGTATAAATAATCAAAATCAAAAAATTCTGGTGTTCCTTTTTCTATCCTTGAATCAGGAAAGTCAGCCCAAATTTTCTCCTTTTTTTTCATAGGAATAAATTCACCATTATTGATATTAAAGGGAGGAAATACAAACCAATCTAAATCCTCAATATAAACCACATTTTTAATCAATTTTATTTTTAATTTAGATTTTTCCAAATATTCATCCGAACAATAAAAATTTGGTTCAATATTGAAGAATTTTAGATTTTCTATATATTCCTGATAATTCATCAAATAAATCCCTTTTTCTTAAAACCGGATTTTGTGGTGGATTTTAAACCCTTTTTGCCCTTGATTCTCTCTATTAATTTCTTGCTTGGTGAACCCATTTTCCTTGATTTGCCGCCCATTTTTTTCTCCTTCATTTAAAATTTCAATTGTTCCTAAATTATCATATAAACATTTAGAAATTATGGCAAACATATTTCCAAATCTACCTGTCACATAAAAATAATTTTCATTTGAAAAATAAATTTCTATATTGTTCTGAAAAAGCATCAAAGAAAATAAATCATTTGTCCTCATTCCCACTGGTGGAAATATATCCTTTTTTAATTTCAAATCAGTTAAATCAAATCCTTGTTTAGATTTTTTAGTCAACTTGATTAAAGTACCTGAAAAAATATCCCTTTGTAAAATTATTGGATTCAATTTATGGCTCAAAAACTCCACGTGAGACAAATTTTCTTCTAACAATTCTAAATCTTTGACATTAAAAATTATCTTAGGAAGATTTTCATAGTCTTCACGATAAAAATTATTAAACAACTTTTCTACTTCATCAAAATTTAAGTCAGGTGAATGACAAATTTTTTCACGGTCATAATTCCCTTTCCCTTGCTGTTTGAAAATTATTTTGTCATTTTCCAATCTAAAATCAAAACTATCATAATCATTAGCATTAAAACAAATCTTAGAAGGGAATTGACCCATTTTAATTTTAAATCTAATCAAAACAGTCCTATCAAAATTTAAAATAAATACAATATCTTTATAGACATAAATAGTGTTTTTCATTTTACCTGATTGTTCCAAACTAACTGCGTGAGCAAAAATATTTTCAATTTCATTTTGATTCATAATATTTTCCTTTCTACTAATAAATTTGTAAAATTGTCTTGTCTAAAATCTTTTATGTTCGGATTATATTTCCAACAAATGGAACCATCTTCATCGACACCGCACGCCTCAAATCCTGGAATCCACTGAAAATTATATCCCTCATTTCCTTTCAAATTCCACCCTAAAAAAACCATCTTTCTTAAACTTTCAGAAAACCAAATGCCTTTTTTTTGAACATAATTTTCAAAATCTGAAAAAGAAATTATTTGATTCTTATGCCTCTTAATATAAACAGCAGCAGTCAATAAATTTCCATAATTATATCCACCTTTAAAATAACCATCTAAATTACAACAAATATCTTCATCATTCAAAATTATATTTCCAAAATCAAAAGTAGAGCATTTCAATCCTTTTCCCTGTAAATACTCCATAAATTTTCCTAACAACAAACTACCCATCCACTGGGATTCACTCATCAAAAGATACATCCTCTCAAAATCTATTCCTTGTCTTTCTATTCCCTCTCTTATACCTGGTTGACAGGATGAATAGGAATATGTATCAAAAGTTATATATTTTATCCCTGCCGAAATTATTTCATCAACATAAGAATCCACCCATTCTTTCTCATCATTAACAAAAACCATAAATGGTTCTATTCTTGCTACAACTCTCACCCCTTTATCTGAAAGTTCCTTACAGGCTTTAATTCTTTCCGAAAAAGGTGGTGCACCTGGTTCCAATTTTTTGTTTAAATCCTCATCATTACTTAGCATAGTCATATGAACCGCTGATTTTGCCGGATTTTCCGAGAGTGCCTCTAAATATTCATCATACGATAAAATATTTGATTTAGTATTAATCATAATTGGATATTCATTTTGCTTCAAATATCTTAAAAATTCAAGTGATATTTTATCCCTCAATTCCCGTTTGGTAAAATCCTCAAATCTAATCCCTAACCTAATAGGAGTACCAACCCGAAAAGCCCTCTGTACTTCATTGCCTTTTTCTTCTATCTTTCCTCTCAATTCAAACATTTTATCTAATTCTCTTTTAAAAAAATCCGGTTTACAACTTCTCAACCCCATCGTTTTACCGTTATCAAAAAAGGAAGTATAAAGTGACGAACGAAAAGCATCAGCAAAACAATATCTACATCTAAAAGGACATTTCAATCCATCCCAAACGTCAGCATTCAAAGGCATAGGACAATAAGCCGCCCTTAAACTCACCTCAATAAATGAATTAATCTCTTCTAAATTCAACAATCTTTCCAAACGATTCATTTCACCAGTTTTTAAATCAAATTGTTTATAATTTACCTTTCTTCCTTTTTCCTTTACAATTGAATTAGATTTAATCAAATCTGTTAAAATATTCTTTCGTGGAATAATATCTTTGACCAAATTTCGATAATCCCAGTAATTCATAAACCCTTTCAGAATTAAAATTATTTTAAAATAAAAGCCTAAAATCTAATAAATGCAAAAAGAAAAACAATAAATTTTAGTTTCTTTTCCCTTAGCGTTATCATTACAACTCATAATATCATATAAAAATGGATAGATTTTAGAAATTTCCAAAGAAATAATAAACTCAAAGGAAATATATATTATCAAAATAAAAAACAAGCCTATCAATTTTAATCCCATTTATCAAATAAAATATAAAAAATCATTATTATATTTTTCATCATTACCATTTAATGTCTCTCATCGTAAATAATTTTTTTGATTTTCCAAACATAATTTCAAAACCAGTATTCCAATCACCAACTCCATCAAAAGTTTCTTTTAAAATATTCTTTGGGCTTTTCCCTTCCTTCAACATACTTTTCCAAGTAATCGCATTAAAAGTACAAGGATTTTGTACGTCAATTCCACAACAGGTATTTGCGTTGGAACAATAATTACCCGAATTAACAAAATCAGGACAACCAAGGTCAATACCATATTTTTTTGAAATTTCAATTAATCTCGACAAAATAGGCTTCCATTTTTCATCACGGTTGTAATACCAAATTTTTTCAATATCAATTCCTATCTTATATAATCTTTTAACAATATAATCATTCCAATGAAAGTTATAGGTACTGTATGATTTCAATCCGTTGCTTTTTAATATCTTAATGGTGTTTTCAAAATCTTTTACTGTATGATAACCAGGAATAAAAGGCTCGCCATTAACTCCAACCTGTATATTATTTTTCATCAAATATTTCATATCTTCAATTCTTTTAGAAGGTTTTGTGGTTCTCTTGCGTTCAAAAACTTTCCAATCTTCATCATAACCTGGGCTCATTTCCACTAATACAATACAATTCATCCCACTTAATATATCTACATCCCTTTCTACCAATAAACCAGTAAATCGTGTCTGTATTACCACTTCCCAATTTAGTCTTTTTAAAAATCTTAACACATTCCTCATTAAACAATAATCTTTTTCTACATTTTGGTAAGGGTCAGCTTTGTTTCCTATCCGCAAAGTTTTCTTTTGATGTATAGCTGCTGAAATAAAACTTCGTGGATTTTTATTTTTCAATCCATTTAAAATAGTTTTTTTAAAAAGAACTAAATCAATTGGCTTTAAATCCTGACCCCAAACGTAATTCAAACGGCGAAAAAAACAATGATAACAATCAGTAAGACAATTTCCATAAATATCCAAAGAAAAGGCTAAGGGGCAATAGTAACTATCGCCCCTTACAACCAACGCCTTTTTTAGAAGTTTAGCCGACAAGGTAAAATCGCCCTTTGCGCTCTTCCAAAACTTCAGCCAAAGTTAAAACCGTAATCGCCTTCTTGCATTGAAGGAGGTTTTCTTTCACTTTGGAATTGCCACCCTTTTTCCCATAAAGGGCATCAGACTGTTCAACCAACTCTTGAAAGGCAATACCCTTCTTGGATGATTTTAGAACTTCCCAAATAGCGTGAAAGCGAGTATAGCCTGACTCTTTCGTCTTTTTAGCGGCTTTTTTCGTCGGCTTTTTTTCTTCCGGCTCATCATGTTCCGGCTCATCTTCCGGCTCATCTTCCGGCTCAATAATATCCATCAGTAAATTATAAAACTTACCGACAGAAACTGGCCCACCAAAACCGCCCTTGGCATTGTCGGGAACAGAAGCCACGGCTTCAATAAAACTACGCACCTTGTCCTTTTTGGAAACACCAACATACTTAACATTTCCATCCAGAACATCAGCAGCATTCAATTCTTTGATAGCCTTATCCAAGGCATTAGAATCAATCTGCTCCAACATTTCTTTCGTCAACTTAATTTCACTCATTTTAGCCTCCTTTTGCTTTTTGAGTTGTTTTTTATTTTCAATATTTCCGAAGAAAAAATTTTTAATCATTTTATCACCTTTTTTAACACCCGATTTACTCAATTTATAGCAAAACCAAGTTTCCAATCCATTATCTACTTTTACTAATTTTTCCAAACTCACTTTGAAACA
>Ga0172371_10012811_pt1 | contig 10997 bp, 9 predicted proteins | sample Lak12m_FD_114543 | JGI IMG/M metagenome (GOLD analysis project Ga0172371, IMG submission 114543) | Freshwater microbial communities from Kabuno Bay, South-Kivu, Congo - kab_022012_12m | ecosystem: Environmental > Aquatic > Freshwater > Lake | place: Democratic Republic of the Congo: South-Kivu... | reverse complement strand
TCCAAACAAATATGTTTTTCTAGGAAATACCTCAGTCAAAGGCGCTTATCTATGTTTGTTATCAGAAGATAAATACAAATATACTTCAGAAATAGCAAAAAATATTACTTATATAGAGTTAAGTGCAAACATGAAATTCATGGATAGATATATTGCAGGATTATTTTTACCTTATACAGATTTAAAAGAATTTCCATCTGTAGATTTGTTTTATTCGCCTTAACTAAATTTAATTAAACTAATTTTGAAAGGTAATTTAAGAATGGGGATAAGTATAGCTGTTGCAGGAAAAGGCGGAACAGGAAAAACAACTATAAGTGCATTGCTGGTAAGAAATCTTGTTAAGAAAAAAAATGGAAGTGTGTTAGCGCTGGATGCGGACCCTAATTCAAACTTAAATGAATTACTTGGTGTTAAAATAAGTAACACAGTTGGTCAAGTTATGGAAAATTTTAAAAAAAATGGAGCAGCAATTTCATCCGGATTATATAAAGACCAGATGGTTGAAATGAATATTCACCAGTCAATTATTGAGAGTGATGGTTTTGACTTACTTGCAATGGGCAGAGGTGAGGGTCCCGGATGCTATTGCGCTGCAAATAATTTATTTAAGAAATATATAGATGTGCTTCAGGATAATTATGATTATATCGTAATGGATAATGAAGCAGGAATGGAGCATTTAAGCCGTAAAACAACTCACAATGTAAAATATCTTCTAATAATATCCGATCCATCAATTAGAGGGATACTAACTGCCACAAGATTAAGAGATTTATCAAAAGAATTACAAATAAATGTAGAAAAAGTATATTTAATATTAAACAGAGTTAATGGTGAGCTGGATGATAGATTATTAAAATATATAAAAGAACAGAAATTTGAGATTTTAGGAACAATCCATACAGATAAAAATATCATTGATTTAGAATTATCAGGAAAGCCTATTGTTGAATTGCCTGATAATAGTGTTTCTGTATTGCAGGTAGATAATATATTAAAAAGTCTGGGGCTATAAAAACTTAAGCTAAATTTAATTATATCCTTTTCTTTTCCGCTATTTTTTAAAATCTTTTTATTTTATTAATTTTACAGTTTTTTTATAAAATCCTATGGAGTTTTTTTAAAAAATGATAAAATATAAAAAATTGTTCGACACGTCACAAGGTAGTTACTATCGTTTTTATAGCTGCAAATAATAAAAAAAAGGAGAAATCTTAAATGAATTTTCAAATTCCAAAAGATGAATATAGTGGTAAAATCAATACATTAAAGCTTGGTAAAGATAAAACTGAAGTTTTGGTTGGCGGAGAATCTGTGTTACCTTTTTATGGTTTTGAAGGAGAAATTTCAAATAAGCCAGTTATTGCATTGGATGTTATTGATATAGCGCCAACAAATTGGCCGGAGTATCTTTTAAATTATTACAGAGATGTTGCAGATGACCCAATAAAGTGGGCCAAAAAGTGCATTGAAGAATTTCGGGCAGATGCAATCTGTCTTCATTTAACAAAAATAAACCCTGAAATGGGCAGCACGACACCCGAAGAAGCTGGTGAGTTAGTAAAAAGCATAAGGGAAGCTATCGATAAACCTTTAATTGTTTATGCTGATGCCCCACTGGAAATTGTTGCTGAAGTCATGAAGAAAGTATCTGAAAAAAACCCGGAAAGCAACATATTGCTTGGCTGGGTCGAAGAAGATAATTACAAAACCCTTGCTGCTTCCACCATTGGATATAAAAATAATTTAATTGCATTGAACCCACTTGATGTAAATATTGCCAAACAACTGAATATCTTACTTACCCAATTAGGATTATCTGCAGATAGGATAGCCATGGATCCTTCAAGCTCAGGTTTGGGTTATGGAATAGAATACTGCTTTTCAGCAATGGAGAGATTAAAAATTGCTGCACTACTTCAGGATGATAAGATGACCCAGATGCCGATAATTAACAATATTGCTGCTGAAATTTGGAAAGTTAAGGAAGTAAAAGAGAGTGAGGAGGATTACCCTGAATGGGGCAATATAGGGGAAAGGGGTATTAACTGGGAAACAATTTCTGCAATGTGTATGTTGCTCTCAGGTTCAAATATTATAACAATGAGACATCCAAAAGCTGTTATATTAATAAAAGAGTTAATAAGTGAGTTATTTTAATAAAAATTGCATGAAAGGATGAATCTTAATGGATAAAGACATTGAAAAAATATCTGATTTAAGCGATGACGAAGCGATTTGTAATTTACTTGAAAATATGGAAGATGAACAAAGCACAGTATTTACCCGTTCTAAATCCTTAAAACCATGTCCTATAGGCTCAGGTGTTTCAGGAGTATGTTGTAAAAATTGTGCAATGGGTCCCTGCAGAGTAAGAGAGGATACTGAAGGACTCTGCGGAGCAACACTTGGAACTATCTCTGCTAGAAATTTAGCCCGTCATATTGCAGCCGGTGCTTCTGCGCACTCTGATCACGGAAGGGATATGGCACATCTTCTTGCTCTTGTTGCTGAGGGAAAAGCCGAAGGCTTGAAAATTAAGGACGAGTTAAAACTTTTCAGGTTTGCCAAAAATTTAGGAGTAAATACTGGTGACAGGAGCGTTAATGAAATAGCAAAAGAAGCAGCCGAGAAAGCTTTGTCATTATTCGGACAGCAAACAGGTACACTGGATCTAATAAAGCTGGCTCCAAAAAAAAGACAGGAAATCTGGGAAAAATATAAGGTTGTTCCAAGGGGTATAGACAGAGAAATTGTCGAGATGATGCACAGGACACATATGGGAGTTGACCAGGACCCGGAGCATATTTTAGATCAAGCAATCCGAACCTCTCTATCAGACGGTTGGGGTGGTTCCATGGTTGGGACAGAAATTACAGATATTTTATTTAATACCCCTGTTCCATTGGCTGCGAAAGCCAATCTGGGAATGCTTCAGGCCAATGAAGTAAATATTGTAATTCATGGCCACGAGCCAACTCTTTCTGAAATTATTGCAGAACTTGCAGATGATAAAGAACTTATAGCTTATGCCAGAACTAAAGGCGCCAATGGAATAAATGTAGTTGGTATTTGCTGTACTGCAAATGAAGTATTGATGAGACAGGGTATTGCTCCCATAGGTAATTTTTTATCCCAGGAAATGGCAATTATGACAGGCGCTGTTGAGCTAATGGTTGTTGATATCCAGTGTATTATGCAATCCTTAGGCGAACTGACGAAAAAATATCATACAAAACTGGTAACTTCTTCACCCAAGTGTAAAATTCCCGGAGCCATACATATGGAATTTCAGGAGGTAAATGGAGTTACCCTTGCTAAGGAGATAATAAAAACAGCAATAGACAATTATTCAAATAGAAAACATAAAGTTTGCATACCTGATATCAGGTCTGACATGGTTGCTGGTTTTTCTCATGAATATATTAGATATATGCTTGGTGGAAGATTCAGAGAATCATTCAGGCCCTTAAATGATGGAATAATTGATGGAAGGATACAAGGAATAGTAGCTATAGTTGGTTGTAATAATGCAAGGGTTCCTCATGATAAATATCATAACTTTCTTACAAAAGAACTGATTAAGAGAGATTATCTGGTTGTTCAAACAGGATGCGGGGCGCTATCAACAGCTAAATGTGGAATTATGATTCCGGAGGCGATGGAATATGCAGGGGAAGGATTGCGTTCAATTTGTGAAGCAGTAGGAATTCCTCCGGTTCTGCATCTTGGTTCCTGCGTGGATAACTCTAGAATTTTGACTATTGCATCTGAAATTGTAAAAGAAGGCGGCCTGGGTGATGATATTAGTGATTTACCTGCTGCAGGGATTGCTCCTGAATGGATGAGTGAAAAGGCATTATCTATTGGTACATATTTTGCCGCATCGGGTGTTTATGTGGCATTCGGAGGTCAGCCAATTCCGGTAGAATCAAGCAAAGAGGTTAAGAATATAATTACAAATGGCTGGCAGGAAAAATTTGGAGGACAGCTTGAATACATCCCGGACATTGATCAGTTACTCGATAAGGTAATAAATGTTATCCAGGAAAAGAGAAAGGCATTAAAAATAGATATTAAAAAAGAAAGAGTTCTTATGGATATGGAAGCAAGGAGGGCATTATAGGATGTCTAAAATAATAGCTACAAGTGCAATTAAGGGTGCTTACAAAATAATGGAGAAAGCAGAGCATATTTTAAAGGGCTCCATTCAGGAACATGGTCCTGATCAGCGGATAGAATTTCCTAACACTGGTTATTATCTTCCAATAATTTACAGTATGACAGGTATTGCAGTTGAAAAACTTTCTGATGCTGAAAAAGTACTGGAAGAAGCCAGGAAATTACTTCCACCTGTCCCCTCTGATAAACTTTGGCTGCCATATCTTGGCGGTACACTTGATGCAGGAATTACAACATTATGGGCAGAAGAAATAATTGAAGTAATTAAATATCTGGATGGACCTTCCCCAGCGGATGGAATATGGCTGGGCGCTGCAACAGACGTAATAATCAGGGAAAGGGGGATAGAATTTGTAGATGGCACGGCCCCTGGTTTTGCGGCATGTGTAGGAGCATGTGAAGACAGTAAAAATGCTGTAAAAATTGCAAGAGAACTGCAGGAAAAAAATATCTATGTCTTTATGACTGGATCAACAGATGGTAAAACCATGTCTGAGCAGCTGATAGAAGAAGGAGTGGAATTGGGCTGGAATACCAGGCTTGTTCCATTTGGCAAAGATATAACAGCTACTATTTATGCGCTAGGTTTTGCTGCAAGAGCAGCTTTAAGTTTTGGCGGTGTACAACCCGGTGATTATAAAAGAATGCTTCAATATAATAAGGATAGAGTATTTGCATTTGTTCTGGCGCTTGGTGAAGTCGATGAAGAAAAGTATGCAAATGCAGCAGGAGCTATCAGTTTCGGATTTCCTACAATTGCCAATACTGATATTCCGGAAATTTTACCAAGAGGTGTTTGTACCTATGAACATGTAGTGTCCAATATTCCTGACGAAGAGATTGTAACCAAAGCAATAGAAATAAGAGGCTTAAAGATTACTATTGATAAAGTTGATGTTCCTGTGGCTTTTGGCCCGGCTTTTGAAGGTGAGCGTGTAAGGAAAGAAGATACTTATTTGGAATTTGGTGGAAATAAAAGTGAAGCAGTAGAATTCTTGCATATTGCAGAGTCCTCGGAAGTAGAAGACGGCAAAATTGAAGTATTTGGTCCTGAGGTAGACGAAGTGCCTGAGGGCAGTGTCCTTCCTCTTGGAGTAGAAGTTTTAGTATATGGAAGAAAAATGCAGGCTGATTTTGAACCTGTTATGGAAAGACAGATCCATTATTTTACAAACTATGCGACAGGTATTTTCCATATGGGACAAAGGGATATAAGCTGGGTGAGGTTCAGTAAAGAAGCCGTTAAAAGTGGATTTAAGATAAAGCATCTTGGTACGATATATCATGCTAAAATGCATTCAACTTTTGGAAATATAATGGATAAAATCCAGATTAAAATTTATACAAATCCCGAGGATGTTGCAACATTAAAACAAAAAGCTAAAGAAGTATTCAGAGTTCGCGATGAAAGGTTAAAGACTCTTACTGATGAATCAGTTGATACCTTCTATTCATGTACCCTATGTCAGTCATTTGCACCCAATCATGTATGCGCAATATCACCTGAGAGGCCAGGGCTTTGTGGTGCATATAATTGGCTTGACTGTAAAGCAGCTTTCGAAATAACTCCAACAGGCCCAAATCAGCCAATCAAAAAAGGTGATACTATAGACCAGAGATTAGGAATATGGAAAGGTGTAAATGAATTTGTATACAAGTCCTCCCATCAAAAACTTGAATCTTTTTCAGCTTATTCCATGATGGTGGATCCTATGACCTCATGTGGTTGTTTTGAAGTAATAGTAACAATACTGCCAACTACAAATGGCATAATGGCTGTAAACAGGGAGTTCTCTGAAATGACTCCATGTGGAATGAAATTTTCAACTATTGCGGGTATGGTTGGTGGAGGAATTCAAACACCGGGTTTTATTGGTATTAGTAAGTATTTTATTGGTTCTAAAAAGTTCATACTTGCAGACGGGGGATTAAAAAGACTTGTATGGATGCCCAAGCAGCTAAAAGAGGAAATACTGGGGTTGCTTCAAGTAAGAGCAGGGGAAATGGAAATGCCCGATTTTATTGATAAAATTGCAACCGAGGAAAATGCAACAACAGAAGAAGAAGTATTTGAGTGGATTACAAAAGTAAATCACCCGGCGCTAGCAATGGAACCTTTAATGTAACAAATGTTCTATAAAAAAATTTTTTATTAAAATTTGCAAAAATGAAAATTAAGGAGTGTTTATATGGCACTAAGCGGTCTGGATATTTATAAGCTTCTTCCAAAAACAAACTGCAAGGATTGCGAATATCCAACTTGCCTGGCTTTTGCAATGCAGCTTGCTGCCGGAAAAGCGGAGCTTGAAAAATGTCCACATGTTTCAGAACAAGCCAAAGAAGCGCTGGCTGAAGCTTCACAACCACCAATTCTTAAGGTCGAGATAGGATCAGGTGAAAATGTATTCAAGATTGGTGAAGAAACCGTGATGTTCAGACATGATAGAACGTTTGTAAATCCAAACGCTTTTGCTGTTACTATAGATGACAATACCGATTCCGCTAAAATCGAAGAAACAGTAAAAAGTATCAATAATTTAAAATATGATAGAGTAGGGCAGATTCTTGAGGTAAACGCGGTTTGCCTAAAGAACACATCCAAAGATAAGAATACCTTTCTTGCTGCCGCTGATAAAATTACAGGTCTTACAAATAAGCCTGTGATATTTGTTTCTTCAGATACAGAGACCTTAAAAGCTGTTGCCTCTCAATATAAGGCAAGAAAACCAATTATACATGCAATTGATAATTCAAATATAGACGTAATGATTGGAGTAATAAAAGAAACAGGATGTGCTGTGGTAGTCAGGGGAAAGACTTTTGATGATATTTTAGCCTTAACTGAGAGATTAAGAAATGAAGGTATAAAAAATATAGTAATAGATATTGGTGAAAGGAATCTTAAAAGTGACTTCTTTAATCAAATAACATTGAGAAGAGCAGCAATAAACAAGAAAAACAGGTTATTAGGCTATCCCACTATTGTTTTTCCCGGAGAAATGACAGACGATCCATTAAAGGAAACCTTAATTGCTTCAGTTTTTGTGGCAAAATATAGTTCTATTATTGTTTTATCGAATGCAAGCCCTCAGAATTTATTTCCTTTGTTTGTTTACAGGCAAAATATTTATACGGATCCAAGGAAGCCAATGGCGGTTGAACAGAAAATATATGAAATTAGTAATCCTGATTCCAGTTCACCTGTGCTTATAACTACTAATTTTTCACTTACGTATTTCATAATTTCAGGTGAAATAGAGAGCAGTAAAGTTCCATCCTGGCTGCTGGTGATGGATGTTGAAGGTCAATCAGTCTTAACTGCATGGGCTGCGGGGAAGTTTATTCCTGAACAGATTGCAAAGTTTATAAATAAGAGTGGCATTGCTGAAAAAGTAGGTAAAAAAGAAATTATTATTCCGGGATATGTTGCCCAGCTCCAGGGAGAATTAGAAGAGGAACTCGGCGGAGAATGGAAAGTTATAGTAGGTCCCAGGGAAGCTGGAGAAGTTCCAAAATTTTTAAAAAATTATATTACTATGTAATTACATATACGAAAACTTTTTTTATTAAAATAATTGCTGTTAAATCAATTTAGGAGTTAATTTTAAGAAGGGAGGGTCAAGAAAATGTTAATTATTGGTGAAAATATAAGCATTACTTCTAAAATTGTTGGTGACTCTATAAGGAATAGGGACGCTGAGCCTATAGTAAAAATGGCCAGGGCACAAAAAGAAGCTGGAGCTCATTATGTAGATGTAAATATAGGTCCCGCAACAAAAAATGGTGAAGAATTAATGCAGTGGGTAGTTAAAACAATACAGAGCGAAGTTGATGTACCTTTAGCGCTTGATACTAAAAATATGAGTGCAATAGAAGCTGGACTTGAGGTCCATAAGGGTACAGCAATGATTAATTCGGTCACAGGTGATCAGGATAAACTTGATATTTTAATGCCAATGGTGAAGAAATACAAAGCAAAAATCGTTGGCATAGCTTTGAGTGAAAAGGGAGTTCCCCCTGATGTTGACAGCAGGATAGAAGTGATAATGAATATAGTAAACTCTGCCATGGAAATTGGAGTACCGCTTTCCGATCTTTATCTTGATCCAATTGTTTTACCTGTAGCAGTGCTTCAACAACAGGTTTTTAATTGTATTGAGGGGCTAAAAGCTTTTAAACAGCTAAAAGACTTGATGGGGCTTCCTGCAGAGCCAAAGACAATAGTTGGGCTTTCAAATGTTTCCCAGTCTTCACCACCTGAATTAAAAAGCTTACTCAACAGGACATTTCTGGCTATACTACTTAGTCATGGTCTAGATTCAGCAATACTAGATCCTCTTGACAGAGAACTTATGAGTATCGTTAAAACTTTTGATATCCTGACAAACAGGATACTTTATGCTCATTCTTATCTTGACAGGTAAATCATATTTTGGTGTTTTAAGAAAATATTTTAAAAGGTAGTTGATTTAGATAAAAATTGCAATTTCGGGCAAAGGCGGTGTCGGCAAAACTACACTTGCCGCATGTCTGGCAAAATATTATGCTCAAAAAAATTATAAGGTTATTGCAGTAGATGCAGATCCTGATGCAAATCTGGCATCTGCTCTTGGTCTTGAATATGAGAAAGCGTCCAAAATAATCCCTCTGGTTGAAATGAAGACGCTAGTTGAGGAAAGAACCGGAGCAAAATCCGGAGAATATGGTTCTTATTTTAAATTAAATCCAAAAGTTGATGATATACCTCAAAAATTTGGAATAGAAGTAGATGGTGTAAGACTGCTGGTAGCAGGAACGATAAGAGCCGGTGGCAGCGGATGTTACTGCCCTGAAAATATTTTACTTAAAAGGCTTTTTAAACATCTTGTTATTAACAGAGATGAAATTATTATTCTTGATATGGAAGCAGGAATTGAGCATCTTGGCAGGGGAACTTGTGAAAATATGGATATGTTAATAATTGTTATCGAACCTGGGTTGCGTAGCGTACAAACAGCTTATGCTGTCAGGAAAATGGCAAAGGATTTAGGGATAAAATCTTTATTTATAGTAATGAATAAAATTAAATCTGATGAGGAAAGAAAACTATTAAAAGAAAGCCTTAAAGATTTTGAGGTTCTTGGCGAACTTCCTTATAGTGACAAGGTTAGGCAATCTGATTTAAAAAATTATTCACCATGTGGTTCTGACGTAAAATTTAAAATTGCAATTGATGAAATAGCTAATAAAATAAATAAGTCTACTAACAACTATATATGATATTGATATAATTATTTTTAATGTTTATAATCGTAAATGATAATCATTATCATTATCGTTATATTACATTAAAAATGACAAATGGCAGAATAAATCTTGATTCACTTGAACTTAAAATAAAAAACATTGGATTTAAATTAACAGGATCAAGAAAAGCAATTCTAAATATTATCGCTAATACAGGAAATAATTTAACTGCTGAAGAAATTTATATTTTAACCCATAAAAAAGATCCGAAGATAGGTATTGCAACAGTTTACAGAAATATTGGATTGCTGGAAAAGATTGGTTTAGTAGAAAAATCTTATTATGGGGATAATAAGGCAAAATATAAGTTTACCAATAAAACAAGTATTTCATAAAAGAGTAAAATTTTTAATCTTAAGGACAACAAGCTTAATGATTATCAGGATATAGATAGAATAAATAAGATACAAATCCAGCTTAAGGAATGGGTTACTGAATTAAACAAAATGAAAAGTGAAAAGGAGATAGAATTGGAAGAAATGATTAATGATTTTGGAAAAATTGATAAAATTCTGGAAAGGCACGAATTTAAAGAAAATAATTTAATTCAGATGCTTTTAGATTTCCAGAGCGAATATAACTGGTTGCCGAAACATGTATTATTTTATACTGGAAATAAACTAAATATAACTCTTACACAGATATACAGCATAGCTTCATTTTATAAATTTTTTAATCTTGAACCAAGGGGTAAATACTCAATTATAGTATGTACTGGCACTGCCTGTCATGTCAGAGGGTCGGTGAATCTGCTTCAGAGAATAATAAATATTTTAAGTATTAAACCTGGAGAAACCACAAGAGACTATAAATTTACACTGGATACTGTAAACTGTCTTGGTTGTTGTGCGCTCGGGCCTGTAATGGTTTTGAGGGATATTTATTACAGCAACCCTTCTTCCAGGCAGCTTGAAAAATTATTTAATGAGTTAGATTAAATATTAAACATTTAAATAAATGAGGTTTAAAATGGTTATTCAATTAAAAAATAAAATTAATTCGGTTGATGATTTAAAACAGAAAGCGATAGAAATTGAAGAAAGTTATAAGAACTGCATTGAAATATCGCTATGTGCCGGAACAGGATGTAAAGCTTACCTGCCACATGAGTTATACAGGGTAATGCTGGAAGAGTTAGATAAAAATAATAAAAAAATAAATAAAAAAATTATTGTCAGAAGAACTGGTTGTCTCGGGTACTGTGAAAAAGGACCAATCATAATAATTTATCCACAGGAAATTTGTTATTTGCAGGTAAAGGCAGAAGATATCCCGGAAATAGTTGATAAAACTCTAAAGGGTGAAATTGTTGAAAGATTACTTTATAAAGATATGGATGGGAATACCATAGAAAAGGAGTCTGATATTCCATTTTATAAATACCAGCAGAGAATAATACTAGGCAATAATTCAAAGATTGATCCAAGGAACATAGATGACTATATAAGACTTGGCGGTTATCAAGGGCTGGCAAAAGCTTTAACTGCAATGACCGCAGAAGAAGTTCTGGATGAAGTAAAAAAAGC
>Ga0172371_10012810_pt1 | contig 10997 bp, 10 predicted proteins | sample Lak12m_FD_114543 | JGI IMG/M metagenome (GOLD analysis project Ga0172371, IMG submission 114543) | Freshwater microbial communities from Kabuno Bay, South-Kivu, Congo - kab_022012_12m | ecosystem: Environmental > Aquatic > Freshwater > Lake | place: Democratic Republic of the Congo: South-Kivu... | reverse complement strand
GTAACTATCCAGCAGCACCCCATCTGCTTTGTCAGCGGCCTGCTCATGTGCAAACCAGCACACATCGCAGGCCGCTTTCGCGCATCTGGGGCGCTGCTGGATAGTTACAGTTTAGGGTTACTGCTCCTTTCCCGGTAGGAGCTGGATAGTTACAAAGGGGGGTGAGATCAATCGCCAGGGGATCAACGCAGGTGCCGGGCCAAGGCAGTTGCCACCTGCTGAGCCATCGCTTGCAACTGAGTCAGAGCTTGGGGGTCTGCCGTGGCCCCGGCGTACTGGCAGGCCTCACATCGCTCCATCACCTGGCGCAGACGGTCAAGGGTCTCGGGGGCGACCCCGGCCTTGAGCAGCAGGGGCTCGACATCAACGTAGGTCAGGGCGGCTGGGTTGCGGCGCAGGCTCGCACCGAGATAGTCGCGCAGGGCCTGTCCCAGCGGGGCGTAACCGGTTCCTGCTTGCCCGTCGAGGCAGGCGGCCTGCAGCCGTTGGTAGGCCAACTTGGCGGCTCGCCCTTCCGGGTCTTTGCCCCGCTGCCGCACCAGCAGGCAGCCGAGCAGAACCAGCAGAAAGGCCCCTGGTGGCAAGATCAACAGGGTCAACCACAGGGCATCGATGGCGGCCCCGCCGGGGGCGGTCTGGTTGAAGAGCAGTTCCGGCCCCTCGTAGTTGTAGGCGATTCCCCCCTTGGCGGCCTTCAACTCCCCCTTGGTGACGCCAACCGGCTCGGCCCCTTCGGCGTCTTGGGCGGTGACCATCTTGGCCTCGCTCACCTCCAGGGGGACGGCGCTTGAGGAGACCTCTTCATAGCGGCCGGTTATGGGGTTGAAGGTGCTGAGGCGCAAGGGCTGTATCTGCCGCACGCCGGGGTGTAAGGCCCGCACAGTTTGGGTAAAGGTCTTGAGCTCGATCGTCCCCTGACCGGGGGACATCTCGCCGGGCACCTTGAAATCCTTGGGCCCCAGGGCCTCCTCCAGCGACGGCAGGTTGGCGCTGGCGGCGGCAGGCCCGGCCACCTGAATGGTCAAGGTAATCGGATCGCCGACCTTGACCTTGGTGGGGCTCGCCGAAAGCGCCAGGGAGTAGGAGCCGACCAGGCCGCTAAAATTGCTCGGCCGCCCCTCCTCCGGCAAGGGAACGATCTCAAGCGCCGGCTCGTTGGAAGGGACGACCTCCGTCCTCATGGTCTGACGGGATCGTCCAAAAAAATCGTCGGGAAAGAGGCCAGACATGGGGCCACGCCCGGCCAGCGAACGATTGCTGACGGTTTGGCAAGAGACCGTCGCCTGGGGGATGGTCAGTTGCCCGGCCTCCTTGGCGGTCAGGGTCTTGGCAAAGGAGACGGTCAGGTAGTTTTGGCCATCCAAGGTGCCCTTGGCCTTTTCCGCCAGGATCTCGCCAGAGGTCAGGGGGATGCGCAGGAGATCACCGCCGTTGGCCTTGGTTGGGGTCTTGGCGGCATCGCTCACCATCAAGCGGGGGTCGTTGAGTACGGGCAGGTTGAAGTTGAAGCCGTTGACATCCTTGCCGATGTACCAGGTGACGGTCAAGGTCACCGGCTCGCCGACGTAGGCCCGCGCTTTATCGAGTTCGAGGCGGAGTTTGAAGTCGTTGGTCTCGGCCGGTTTCTTGGCCAGGATGGGGATCGCCTGAGTCTGGTAGGGATGGCCGTCGATGGTGATCGTCAGCGGGGGGATAGTCAGACGTCCGGCCCGCTTGGGGGTCAGGCCATAGGTGAAGACGTAGCCACGGTGAGAGACACGATTCATGCGACCGTTGACGATGGTCACCGATTCGCTGCTGTTCTGTTGCCCACCTCGGGCCTCCACCCCAAAATCGGTGAGGGCTGAGAGCTCGGGGGCCGGGGGGGCATCATCGCCCTCAACCTGCACTTGCAGGGTGAAGGTCTCGCCGACAAAGGCCTCCTGTTGATCGACTGCCGCCTGGAGGTGGACTTCCGCCCAGGCGGGGCTGGCCAAGCACAGGGTGACCAGAAACAGGGCTAGGGCTCGGAGCAGAGGCATCTTACCAATCCTTGTCCACGGGTTCCAGCCTTGAGTTCCCGGGGGTCTGACGACGCACGGCGTTTTGTTTCTCTTCATCTAAGACATCTCGGGCCTGTTGGTTGAGCGACTTGTCTTGGCCGTTGTCGGCGGTCTCCGCCGACGGCACGGCCTCCCCTTCCTTGCCGTCGGGCTCGCTGGGTGAAGGCGTCGTCGTCTCCGGGGACTTTTGCCCCTCGGCCTCTGCGGGCTTGTCTCCCTGCGGGGGGCGGTCTTGGAGCTGCTGTTGGGCCTCCCGCAACTTGGCCGCCGCCTCATCCTGAGCCTTGGCCGCCTCTCCAGGTTGTTGGGCCGCCAAGTGCTCCTGGGCCTGCCCTTGTTTCTGCTCGGCTTGCCCCAGGGCCTCGGCGGCCTGCTGCCCTTCTGGCGAGGCCCCCGTCTTTTGGCGCATGGCCTGGGTCTTCTCCTGCAGGGCCTGCTGCGCCGACGACTGCTCGCTGGCGCCTTGTTGCTCAGCGTCAGCGGGCTCTTGCCCAGGCTGTTGCCGATTCTTATCCGCCAGGCCCTGCTGTTGATCGGCCATCTCGCCAAGTTCTTTGGCCATCTCCTCCTGCTGACGACGCTGTTCGGCTTGGGCCTCTTGCTCTTTCTTCAACTCTTGTTGCACCTTGAGCAGACGGCGCTTACTGACCTCAAGATTACGCCCAGCCTCGGCAAAGGTCTGATCGAGATCGTGGGCCGCCTGATAGTGGCCAACACTCTCAGCAAAGAGTTGACTGGCGGCCTTGCGGTCGCTGGCCTCCGCCGCTTCCGCCTGACGAAAGGTGGTGTTGCCAAGGTTGAAGCGACTGCGACTGAGCACCTTGGGGTTGCCCTTGCCCGTCGCCTGCTGGTAGGCGCTGGCCGCTCCGGCAAGATCGTTCAACTTATAGAGGGCGTTGCCCAGATCGTACTGGATCTCGGGGGAGTCGGGGTCTGCCGCAGCCGCCTCTTCGTAGGCCTTTTTGGCCTCCTCAAAGTTACCGGCGCTGTAGGCGGCGTTGCCGCGCTCGACCATGGCCCGAGCCGATTGGGCCATGGCCTGCCCCGCCCAGAGGCAGAGGATGGCGAACAGCAAGAGGGGAGGAGCCAGCCGGGTGGTGTGGTTGGGGTGGTGTCTGTGGTCGAGCGTGGGGGACATGGAGGTAATCAATCGTGGTATGCTTATTTGTTGCCGAGCGACTTAACCGCTGCCATCATATAATTCTTGCGTTGGCTTTTGGCAAGTCAGGAGTCAAGGCAGCCTGGGCAGGGCAAGGCCCCCTCGTTACCGGTTCAACCAGAAGCCTTCGCCGACAGAGAGAGTGGCCAGGTCAAGGGAGAGAAAACCTTTGCTCTCGGCGTAGGCTGGCCCCTTGCCCTCCGGGAGGTAGACCGCCCAAGTCTTGGCCCCTTTGTCGTTCACCCGCCAGGCCCACACCGAGATCACCGGCTCGATGCCGATCAAGGGCGATGATGACGGCTCGACCAGCCCCAACAGATTCCACCCCTGGCTGGAGGGCAAGGCCGAAGTGACAAGGGATCCGTTAATGACCATGGTGGCGTTTTCCGCCTGGCTGTTCAGCCAAAACCCCTCCCCCGCCTGAATATCCTTGAGGACAAGAAAGCCCTTGGCGGCGGCATAGGTCGCGGTGTCGCCACCTGTCAGGTAGACGGCCCAACCCTTCCCCTCGTCCCCAGCCTCTTGCTCTTGCCAGGCCCAGACGCTGATCACCTCTTGGCCAATGGTCTCTGCCGAGACGGGGAAAGGGATGGTTGAGGAGAGGAGATTCCAGCCCTTGTCCAGAGATAGGCTCAGGCTGCCCTGAGTGGGGTTTGTTGTTGTGGTGGTGGTGGTGGGCACGAGGGTGGTAGTCGAGGTGGTGGTTGGTGCCAGGGTGGTAGTCGTGGTGCTGGTTGACGACGATGTGCTGGTGGTAGTGGGCGCCAGGGTGGTAGTGGTGGTTGATGCCAACATGGAAGTCGTGGTGGAAGTCGTGCTGCTGGTAGGCGACGATGTGCTGCTGGTAGGCACCAGGGTGGTAGTGGTGGTCGATGTTGTTATCGCCCCGCCTGTGCTGGTGGTGCTTGGCGGTGGAGGTGGGGGGGCGAAGGGGTCTAGGGTGGTCGAGGTGGTGATTGGCACCAGGGTGGTGCTGGTGGTTGATGCCAACATGGAAGTCGTGGTGGAATTGGAAGTCGTGCTGCTGGTCGACGACGATGTGCTGGCGGTGGGCACCAGGGTGGTAGTGGTGGTCGTTATCGTCCCAGCCGAGATGGTTGTGGTGGTAGGCGGTGGTGGTGGCGTCGCCCAGGGGTCTTGGGTGGTTGAGGTGGTGGCAGTGGCCAGGTAGAGCGAGCTCGGGCTCGATTGCGAGGCCTCTTCTTGCCAGGGGCGGGCCTCGCTCCAGGCGGAGATCGATAGAGAAACGAGGAGGAGGGCAAGCCCCACAATCTGAGGGAGGTGCCGTAAGGGTAAGGTCATAACAAGGTGCCCGGCAAAATCATGGTTGTGAGAGGAGCCCAAGCGCGGCCTCTGCGACTTCGTCCGTCGAGATACCGTTCATACAGGTAAAGAGCTGGTTTGGGCAATGGGTTTTCAAACAGGGACGGCAGGGGAGCTCTTTTTCAACGATAACTACCCGCTCCGCGAAAGGCCCGGTGGCAACGGCATCGGTTGAGCCAAAGATGGCGATGAGCGGGGTGGCTTGCGCGGCGGCGACGTGCATCAACCCCGAGTCGTTGGTGATAAAGACCTGGCAGAGGTCAATTAAGGCCATCGCCTGGGCCAGGGTCGTTTGGCCGGTGAGGTCGATGATGTCCCCCGCCCGCTGGCGGATGATCGCCGCCGCCTGCTGGTCGGCCTTGGTACCAAAGACCAGCACGCTGCCGCCACATTGGCCCTTCAGCCGTCGCGCCACCTCGCCATAGCGCTCGGCCGGCCAACACTTGGCCGGCCCGTAGGCCGCCCCGGGGTTCAAGCCAATGATTGGCCGGGGCAGTGTGTGCAGGAAGTCCCTTGCCCAGTTGTTATCCTCGGGGGAGAGGGTGAGCTCCAATCGGTTCTCAGAGGGGGTAAGCCCCAGTTCACTCAACAGATGCTGGTAATAGAAGACCTGGTGCCGTTTCCTGATCTCCGGGCTTATCCGCACCGGGTGGCTCAGTAACAGACGCCGGGCATCCCGGCTGAAACCGGCAACTTGCGGGATCCCGGCAAGCCTGGCCAAGAGGGCCGCTTCAAAGGCGTTTTGCAAGAGGATGGCCAGGTCAAAGCGGTGGGCTGCCAACTCCCTAGAGAGCCGCCACATGCCGAGCAGACCGGCGTGCTTGGTCTTTTTGTGGTAGAGCAAAACGTGGTCGACCATCGGGTTGCTGGTAAAGATATCCGCCACCCAGGGTTGAGCCAGGACAGTCAGTCGCGCCAGGGGGAAATTGGCGCGGATGGTCTTGAGCGCCGGCAAGGTCATGATCGCATCGCCAATCCAGTTGGTAGCGCGGATCAGGATGGAGATGGGCTGTCCGGCACAATGCCGGGGGAGGTCAAAGGATGGCATAGGTTGGAGAGAGAGGAAGGGAATGAGGTGTCATGGCGCTGATCATGCCACAAAGAGGCGGGAAAGGCAAGAGGGGGGGGAGGCAGGCGAGCACGGTTCCGTCAACATCAGCGGCCATCACAACCAGCTTGTATCGTTGCAGCTCAAACCGGTCTGACCGGTTGCGAGTGTCCATTCCTCCGTACGTGATCACAGGGTAGGTACAACGGCAACGCACTACCCCCGTACTGGCAAGCGATTGCAGGGCGCCCTGTGATCGCTTACATTTCTCCTTGACCGCCTCAGACCCAACTCGTTATGATTCGGTGGACATTGGGGACACAGAATATTAGCGCTGAAAGTCCAGGGAGATAATTCGAAAAATAAAGGGGCTAACCAGTTGGTATTTCTGGTCAACCCCTTGATATTCTTGGTGCGCCCGGAGGGATTCGGACCCCCGACCCACGGATTCGAAGTCCGGTACTCTATCCAGCTGAGCTACGGGCGCATGAACGTGTTGGCGACCTATACCATAGGGCAAAAAACTCGGCAATGGTCTTTTCTTTCCTATCCCTTTCTTCCCCTTCGCACTCAGTCATGAGACACGATAGACTCTCCCTCCCTATGGCCATTCGATGCGGGGTAACCACCATCCTTGGCCTGCTGCTCGTGGTCTTGCCAGGCTGCGCCCCTGCCCTGCACGAAAACCAACCGGCGCCAACGTTGAGCAAACTCCCAGCCTCCGAAGCGCCCCCTGTCGATGACGATGGGGATCAGACATCACTGAGGGAGGCAATTAGCGCAAGCATCGCCTATTGGCAGAAGATCGATCCGGCCAAAACCGTGGCGGTCTGCGGCGGCAGCTATCACCCACGCGATTTCCTCCTCTCCCTGCAAACGTTGGAGGGGCTCCTCTCCCAACTCCCACACGATCAACTGCCAACGGCCATCGGCAAGACCTTTGATTTCTGCCAACCGCAAACAGCCTCGGGGGGGCAAGGCCTCCTGGTCACCGGTTATTACCAACCACGTTTCAAAGCCAGCCGCACCCGCAGGCCACCGTTTATCTACCCCCTCTACCAACCACCAAAAGATTTGGTACAGGCCCAAGTTTTTGCCGATACGATCAGCCAGGCAGTCGGACGAATTGCCGCTGGCCGTTTCTTACCCTACTGGTCTCGCGCCGAAATCGAGAGCAAAAATCTCCTCCAAGGCAATGAGTTATGCTACCTGGCCGACCCGGTTGACGTCTTTCTCCTCCAGGTACAAGGCTCTGGTCTGCTTGACTTTGACGATGGCACAGTGCTGCACGCCCTCTTTGCCGGAACCAACGGCCGCGACTATCGCAGCATTGGCCGCCTCTTGGCCGACGAGGGCCGGATGCCGCTTGCCGAGATCACTCTCCCGCGGATCCGCCAATACCTCCATGAACATCTTGACGAACGGCAACGAATCCTCCATTATAACGAGCGCTACGTCTTCTTCCACCTGGAGGCTCAGGGCCCAGGGCAAGGGCCAAGAGGTAGCATGGGGGCCGTGTTGACCCCCGGACGTTCCGTGGCCCTCGACCCAAGTGTCTTCCCCTTGGGGGCCCTCTATTTTCTCAGCACCGAGCGCCCCTCCGAAGTCAGCAATGCCCCCGTCCCCTGGCAACCGTTGACTCGATTGGTACTCAACCAAGACACCGGTGCCGCCATTCAGGGCCGAGGGCGTCTTGATTTTTTCTGGGGGAGCGGCGAGTATCCCGAACGTGCCGCCGGCCTGATGAAACAACCCGGCCAGCTCTATCTGTTGTTACTCAAGGGAGATCAGTCATGAAACGATCCGAAATCGATTACTGGATTTCCACGATGTTGAACACCTTCGGCCATGTCTCCGACTTAAACGTGACCGTCGGCAAGCCCTTGCAGGTTGAGACCTCCGGGGAGTTGACTCCAGTTCCGGTGACCCCCGAGGTTGTGCGACTCACCCCCTTCCAAACCGAAGTCTTTGCCCTCAACATCATTGGCGGCAACAAGCGCCTGCTCGACGACCTAGCGCGCAACGGCTCCTGCGACCTCTCCTATTCCCTCGGGGACAAGGCAAGGTTTAGGGTCAACATCTTTTGTCAAAAAGGCAATCTGACCACGGTATTACGCATTTTGCCAACCGAAATTCCCACCATTGCCAGCCTCAACCTCCCACCGGTGTTCGCCCAAATGCCCAAGGAGTTAAACGGCTTCATCTTGGTGACCGGGGCCACAGGCTCCGGCAAATCGACCACCTTAGCCGCCCTCTTGCGGCAGATCAACGCCGAGCGCCGCATCCACATCGTCACCTTGGAAGACCCTATCGAGTTTGAGCACCAACACCTCAAGGCAACCTTCAATCAACGGGAGCTGGGCAATGACTTCGACACCTTCGCCAACGGCCTGCGCGCTGCCCTCAGACAGGCACCCAAGGTCATTCTCGTTGGCGAGATGCGCGACCGGGAGAGCATGGAAATTGGCCTCACCGCCGCCGAAACCGGCCACCTGGTGATGAGCACCCTGCACACAGTCGATGCCGGACAAGCCATTAACCGCTGCCTCAGCATGTTTGAGAAAGAGGAACAGACCCAAATCCGTTACCGCCTGGTCGACACCATCCGCTGGGTGGTGGGCCAACGCCTCCTCCCCAAAATTGGCGGGGGACGAGTCGCGGCCCTAGAGGTGATGCGTCGTAACCTGCGGGTAACCGATGCCATCTTAAACGGCGAGTCCGAGGGGAAAACTTTTTACGATATCATTGAGGATGGCCATGCCCTCGGCATGCAGACCTTCGACCAGCACATCCTCGAACTCTACCAACAAGGCGTGATCACTGAAGAAACGGCGATGCGATACTGCTCACGCAAGAGTGCCATGAACCGCGGCCTTGACCAGATCAAGGCCGCTAAGGGTGAGGAAACCACCCAGATTGTCGGCTTGGGGATGGATCAGGAGCCCGTTGACCCCTATGCAAACTTCCGCTGACCTTAGGTATTAGGAATGCCGTCCCCCTCAGCCCCCAACAAGCCAGAGGAAGTGATCACGGGGGGCCTGAAAATTACGCGCAGGTAAGCGAAGACCCCAGCTGGGGCGCTGCCGAACAGTTACCGAGGAACGTACCATGATCAACGAATGCCCACATTGCCAAGCGGCTCTCCAGTTCAACCCTGCCCAGCAGGAAAAAATCAAGGCAGCCTTGGCCAGCATGACCACCAGCACCTTGAAATTAGGTTGCCCCCATTGCAAGAAGACCATCATCATCCAAGCCGATGGCAACCTGTATGATGAGACCGCCGCCGCCAAAAAATTGGCGAACAGCACCGTCGCCCTGCCCGCCGTTCCCGATATCAGTTGGCTCGCCCAAGGGATTTACACCGAGAAAGAAACCGTCTCCGATGTCCCCAAGGCCCTGGTGTTGATGGCCGCAGGCCAGGGACGGGAGGCGGTGCTCAAGGCCTTGCGTGAACGTGGCTACGTCGTTGACCTGCCCGAATCGGCCGCCGATGGGCTAACACTGATGCGCTTCAGCCCCTTTGCCGCCGTCGTCCTCCACGTTGACTTTGATGGCTCTCTCACCCAATCAACCTTTCACCAGCAGATGGCGACGATGCCCATGGACAAGCGTCGCTCCCTTTTTTACGCCCTGATAGGCAAGGAATTCCATACCCTCTACCACCTGGAGGCCCTAAGTCATAGCGCCAACGTCGTCATCAATGAGACCGAGCTCATCCACTTCGACATCATTCTCAAGAAGGGCCTTCAGGAACAGCAGGAGCTGTTTGGCCTCTTCGCGGACGCACTCAGCACGGCATCCCAAAAATCCTAGATGCGCGCCAAGACCCCCAACGGATCCCTCACTCACACCCACGCGCCTAAGCCGGCAAGACTCCTGCCGTTGCCAGCGCCCACTCACTAGGCCCCTCGGTGTATAAGAAATTTTTCGGGATCACCACCAAGCCCTTCTCCATCGCCCCAGATCCCCATTTTCTCTACATGAGCGAGGGACACCGAGAGGCCCTGGCCCATTTGCGCTATGGCCTTAGTGAGGGGGGCTTCGTCTTGCTCACCGGGGAAATCGGGGCCGGCAAAACCACCGTCTGCCGTTGTCTTCTCGAACAGGCCCCAACCGAGACCAATATCGCCTTTATCCTCAACCCTAAGCTTTCTTCGCAAGAATTATTAGCCACTCTTTGCGATGAGTTAGGCCTTGATTACCCCCCAGCAAGTGGGCTCAAGCCCCTGGTTGACCGGCTCAACAGCTACCTATTGAGCGCCCATGCCCAGGGGCAGCGCACCGTGTTGATCATTGACGAGGCGCAGAACTTAAGTTATGAGGTCTTAGAACAGATTCGGCTGCTAACGAATCTGGAGACAAATCAACAACGTCTGCTGCAAGTGATCCTCCTCGGCCAGCCCGAGTTGCAAGAGATCCTGGCGCAGCCAGAACTTCGGCAGTTGGCCCAGCGTATCGCCGCCCGCCACCATTTGGGCCCCCTGACCCAGGCCGAGACCGTCGCCTATGTCCGGCACCGGCTGGCGGTGGCGGGCATGGAGCCCTCGACTTTTGCCAAGCCTGCGATTGACGAGATCTTTCTCGTCAGTTGCGGGATCCCCAGAATGATCAACCTGATCTGCGACCGTGCCCTGTTAGGGGCCTTCAGCAAGGGCGTGCGCCGAGTCGATCGCGCCATCGCCCACGAGGCAGCGGAGCAGGTCTTTGGAACCAAGAACACCGCCACCCTAACCTTGATCTCCCCGTGGATCATTGTTGGCATCATGGCCGTGGTCACCCTCTTGATCCTCACCGGAATCAAGATGACTTCCCCCTGACCATGCCGAGACACAGCGAAAAAGAGCGAACATGTCGTATATCCTGGATGCAATAAAAAAGTCCGATCAGCAACGAGATCTCGGCACGACACCCGACGTCAATACCACTCACGAACCACCGCCGATCGAGCCTAATCAGCGCCCGGCCTGGCTTTACGCCTTGGCCATCGTCCTGCTCTTGAACGCGGGGGCCCTCGGCTGGTGGCTATGGGCCGACAAGACGGGCAAACCAGCGATAGCCACGGTCCCTGCCGAAAAACCTGCCGTCGCCACTCAAGCGAGCCCAACCAGCCAACCGCAAGCCCCCCAGCAGGCGCAGAAGACAACACCCCCCGCCCCGGCAACACCTCAGCCAACATCCTCTGCCGTCGCCGAGATCGAGATGCCGCCTGAACCCGGGAAGGCTTACCCGCAGGCCGGGCAACCACCTCCACCGCAATCCCCCGCCAAGACCCCACCGCCTCCAGCCCTGGCCAACAATGGCCAGACGAGCGCCGTGGAAACCAAGGCCGCCCCCCCCCCCCCCCCCCCCCCACCAAAGTAAAACCAAACGCTGGTGGCCGACCCCCCCTCCCCAACCCCACCCAACCCACCCCCCCACGGGGGGG
>Ga0172371_10012808_pt1 | contig 10998 bp, 6 predicted proteins | sample Lak12m_FD_114543 | JGI IMG/M metagenome (GOLD analysis project Ga0172371, IMG submission 114543) | Freshwater microbial communities from Kabuno Bay, South-Kivu, Congo - kab_022012_12m | ecosystem: Environmental > Aquatic > Freshwater > Lake | place: Democratic Republic of the Congo: South-Kivu... | reverse complement strand
CGACCACCGACCACCGCCCACTGACCACCGACCACCGACCACCGACCACCAAACACCGACCACCGACCTCCGACCTCCCCCTATTTCCCCCCCCATGTCCACCACCCCAACGACCATCCTTCGGGAACCCGCGCGGGGTGTGCCCGTCGTTGGCGACTATGAGGTGGTTGTCTGCGGCGGCGGGCCGGCGGGGATCGCGGCGGCGGTGTCGGCAGCCCGCGCCGGCGCCCGAGCCCTGCTCATCGAGCAGTATGGGAGTCTGGGCGGCATCTGGACTACGGGGCTGGTGTCCTACTTCCTCGACTACGCCAACAAGGCGGGCCTGATGGCGGAGATCGTCCGCCGCCTGGAGAGCCGTGGTGCCCGCGCAGGGGGTGACCTGGGCGAGAGCACCAACACCTTCGATGTGGAACAGGCCCGGCTGCTGATGGATGAGCTCTGCCAGGAGGCCGGCGTGCGCGAGGGCCGCCGCATCCATGGCCGCCAGACCGTGACCCTCGAGGACATGGTCGCCGGGCGGCAGCGCCCGGACGCGGTCTGTCGGGTCACGTTCGGCATCGATGTGCACTCGACCGACCCCCGCGCCGGCAAGGGCATCGAGCCCCACAAGGCCCGGACGCAACCTTATGATATCCCCCTGGGAGCGCTGCAGGCACGGGACGTGCAGGGCCTCTGGCTGGCGGGGCGCTGCATCAGCGGCGGCTTCCCGGCGCACTCCAGCTACCGGGTCACAGGAAACGCGGTCGCCATGGGCGCGGCGGCCGGCGCCGCCGCCGCCGCGGCCGCCAAGGCGATGTGAGGGCCCGCCGATGACTCCGAGATCCCCTGCCACCTGGCGGTCGGCGTCGCACACCGTTGCAGGAGTGGCCCTGATGTTCTCCCTCGTGGCTGCGGGCGCGGTTGCGGCTGACCCCGGTCTCGTCCTCTACCTGGACTTCGATGTCCTCACGGGCCGGACCGTTGCCGACGCCTCCGGCCAGGGAAACGATGGCGAGGTGCTGGCCGGTACCCGCGTCAAGGGCGTCAGCGGGGCCGCGCTGGATGTTTCGGCGCCAGGCTCCTCCGTGGCCTGCGAGGACAGTCCCTCACTGACCCTCACCGGGGCCTTGACGCTCCAGGCCTGGATCTCGCCCAAGGGCCAGGACACCGGGACGTTCGGCACCATCATCCGCAAAGACGAGGCCTACGCCCTGCGCTTCGATGGCCCGCGCCTGGGGCTCCTGTTCTGGTGCGGGGGCAAGGTGGAACGCTTCGAGAGTCCGGCGTTGGTACTGAAGCCTGGCGCCTGGACGCATGTGGCCGGCACCTACGACGGTCAGCGCTCACGCCTCTACGTCGATGGCATCGAGGTAGCGGTCTCCACCGTGCCCCTGCCGAGCGCTATCGACCGCAGCGGAACGCCCTGCTGCATCGGTTCCTGTCGGGGTCAGAACGCCTTCAACGGGGTCATCGATGAGGTCCGGGTTTACAACCGTGCCCTGGCCCCGGCGGAGATCCAGGCCGCCCACGCGGCCGGCGTGCAGTCCCTGCGGGACCAGGCCGGCGTGAGGGTGCCAACGGAGACCATCGGGACGGTGCCCAAGCCCTTCCGCAAACCGCCCCGCGAGGCCCAGGCCGTCGTCCCCGGCTTCCTGTGGGTGGACGCCGAGGACTTCCAGGACTACGGCGGCTGGCTGCTCGATACGCAGTTTGTGCACCTGATGGGCTCCGCGATGCTGCTGGCCGCCGGCGTGGGGCAGCCGGTGGCCGATGCCCAGACCACGATAGAGGTGCCGGCGGCAGGCAGCTACCGGGTCTGGGTCCGGTCCCGGAACTGGGTCCCCGGGCATGCCCCGGGTCAGTTCACCCTGCGCCTCGATGGCACCAGTTTCCCCAAGGTGTTCGGGCGGGCTGACTCGGATGCCTGGACCTGGGAGCTGGCCGGCGAGCGTGAGCTGAGCCCCGGTAAGCACAGTCTGGCCCTGCACGACATGACCGGTTACTACGGCCGCTGCGACGCCATGCTCCTGACCCTGGACCGCGACTACACGCCCCCTGCCGACCGCGATGCCATATGCCGCGAGCGGGCCCGGCTATGCGGCGTCACGCTGGACCCGGCGGACGGCGGCGAGTTCGACGTGGTGGTGGTCGGCGGCGGGCCGGCGGGCTGTCCGGCGGCGCTGGCGGCCGCCCGCCTGGGCGCCCGCACAGCCCTGATCCACAACCGGCCGGTCCTCGGGGGCAACGCCAGCGACGAATGCGGGGTGCCGATGAACGGGGCAGCCAGTTCGCACCCGAACGCCCGCGAGACCGGCATTGCGGAGGAGGTCGGCCGCGTCCTGGCGCGCTACGGCTATCGTCGCTACAGCGAGCCCTTCCGTCTGCTGGCGGAGCAGGAGAAGGGCCTCCACCTCTTCCTGAATCGCCACGTGTTCGCCGTCGACATGGCCACGGAAGGCCGCATCGCCGCGGTCCGCGCCGTCGACACGCTGACGGGCCAGATGGTCACCTACCGCGGGAAGCTCTTCGTGGACTGCACCGGCGACGGCTGGGTAGGCTTCTATGCCAAGGCTGACTTCCGGCTCGGCCGGGAAGCCCGCAGCGAGTTCGGCGAGGACCTGGCACCGGAGAAGGCGGACGAACTCACCATGAGCGGCTGTCTGATGGGCAACGCCCTGGGTTTCCGGGCGCGGGATACGGGACGCGCACAGCCCTTCACGCGCCCGGCCTGGGCCCGCGAGATCACGACCCTCGAAGGCCCCGGGCGCGCCCTGCGCTCGATCACCAGCGGCGAGTGGTGGCTCGAACACCCCAACGACATCGACGACGTCTGGCAGGCCGAGACCGCCCGGGACGAGCTCATCCGGATCGCCTTCAGCTACTGGGATTACATCAAGAACCGAAGCGCCCTGAAGGACAAGGCCCTCACCTACGCCATGGACCACATCCCCATCATGGACGCCAAGCGCGAGTCCCGCCGCCTGGTGGGTGACTACCTGCTCACGCAGAAGGACTGCCAGAGCGGCCGTGTCTTCCCAGACCGCATCGCCTACGGCGGCTGGCCCCTGGACGTGCACCATGCGGAGGGCATCTTCTCGGGGGCCAAGGGCTCCTTCCACTGCAATGCGCCCGTGCCCATATACACCATCCCATTCCGCTGTCTGTACTCGAGGAACATCGAGAACCTGCTTTTCGCCGGGCGCTGCGCCAGCGTCACGCACATCGCCCTGGGGTCAGTCCGGGTCGAGAGCACGCTGGCCACCCTCGGCCAGGCCGCCGGGACCGCCGCCACGCTGTGTGCCCAGCGCGGGATGACTCCCCGCGCTCTGGGCACGGAACACATCGGCGAGCTCCAGCAGACGCTCCTGCGCCACGATCAGACCATCCCCGGTATCCGCAACGAGGACCCGGCCGACCTCGCTCGAGGCGCCAGGACTGTCACGGCCTCCAGCACGGCTACCTTCGTGGAGATGACGGCGGCCGTGCTGTCACCCGATACGGCGCATGCCCTCGACCATGACCGCGGGATGCTGGTACCGGCGGCGGCCTGGGGGCGCCTCAAGTCCGTCAGTCTCTACCTAGGCAACACCGGCGCCACCCCGGCAGCGCTTCGCCTGCACGTGCGGCCGGCGGCGTCCGAGAGCGACCTCTCTGCGGCCACGGACCTGGGCGTCGCCGAGGTACAGGTTCCCCCGGGCAGGGAAGGCTGGGTGGATGTGGCGCTGGGCCTGCCGGTGGCCAGCCCCTATCTCTGGCTCTGGGTCCCCCGGACAGAAGGCGTGACCTGGCGCCTCCTGAGCGCCGCCCCGGAGGGGTCCGCCAGGCTCTATGGGAATGCGGCCGGGGGCACCTGGACGCGCCGCCCGGGGGAGGCGTATGCCATGCGCTTTGATCCGCCCCTGCGAGTCGCGGCCGAGTTTGCCCCAGCCAATGTCATCGACGGGCTGGCGCGGGTGACGGATGGCAAAAGCAGCCTCTGGGCCAGCGACCCAACCCAGCCCCTGCCGCAATGGGTCTGCCTGGACTTCCCGCAGCCCATCACCGTGAACACGGCCATCCTGACCTTCGATACCAACCTCTCGCCGCGCCTGCCTGGCCCAGGGAACGCCCGGGAGACGGTTCGCGACTACGTGGTCAGCGTGCGCCAGGGCGATGCCTGGAAGGACGTGGCCACGGTCCGGGGGAACTTCCAGAGGCGCAACGTCGTGCGCTTCGGGCCGGTGTCGGCCGAGGCCGTCCGCGTGGCCGTCACGGCCACCCACGGCGACCCCTCGGCCCGCGTCTTCGAGATCCGCCTCTACAACGAGTGACGCGAGCCCGGCCTACCCCGGAATCCGCCGCCGGACTCCGCCGGACCGTGTGGACAGAGCATCGTCTCGCAGCATACTACCAACAGCGGGCGAGAACCACGACCCGACACGGCAGGAGTACCCCCCATGAAGGTCGTCTGCTTCGGCGATAGCCTGACCTCGTGCGGCAGTGCCAACGGCCGCTACAGCGATATCCTGCAGGACCGCTTCCCTGGCCACACCTTTGTCAACCGGGGAGTCGGGGGCGAGTCGTTCGTGGAGGCCATGGCCCGACTCGAAACCGACGTGCTGGCGGAATCCCCTGACGTGGTCATCGTCGAGTTCGGCGCCAACGACTGGTGGAAGAACGAGAGGCCCCCGAGCGCCTGGGCGGCCGACCTCGACGCCATCGTCCGTAGCATCCGGGAGCGCCGGGCCCAGGTGATCGTGGCCGGAGTCTTCGGCCCGGCCCGCGATGCGGCGGGCCAACTCGTGGAGAAGACCTACGGTGCCGACGAGCGTTCGCGCGAGTACCGCCGCCTCGAGGCCGCGGTCGCCGAGGCCCACGGCTGCGCCCATGTCGCCAACCTGCAGCAGGAGATCATCGGCGACCGGACCTGCTGGCGTGACCGGAACCACCCCAACGAGCATGGAAACCGGTTCGTCGCTGACCAACTGCAGCCCGTGCTGGAGCGCCTGCTGGGGCAGAAGGCGCTCCCCGTGCGCCAGCGGCCATTCCGGACGACCCGGGATATGTGGGACGAAGCCGTGGCCCTTGCCGGGGACCGTCTCGCGGCCGTCTGCGGCGACCGCCGGCTGACCTACGCCCAGGCCGAGGAGCGCGTCTGCCGCCTGGCCGCAGGCCTCGTGGCCGCCTCCAAGGCACAGCGCCCGAAGGTGGCCGTCTTCCTGCCCAATTGCCTGGAGTACTTCCTGACCTACTGGGCCACGGTGAAGCTCGGCGGCCTCATCGTCCCCCTCAATACCTGGCTCCGGCAGGATAGCCTGGACTCGATCTTCGAGACCGTCGCCCCCGATATCCTGATCGTGCAGGGCAAGGGTGACCACGACGTCCTGACCTGTGCCGCCCGGCGGCCGGGCTTGCCCGTGTATGCGTTGCGTAGTGGTGATGGCTTCGCACCCTTCGAGGAGCTCGCCGAGGCCGGCGGTGGGGTGCCCACGACCGCTCTCGGCGGCGATGAGCCCTCCATCGTCATGCACACCTCCGGAACGACCTCGGCCCCCAAGGGCGCGGTGATGCGTCACTCCGACCTGGTCTTCAATGTCATGACCACCATCAGCGCGCAGGGCTTCACCGAGCAGGATGTCCACCTCCTGGTGAACCCGATGTTCCACTGTACGGCGCTCTACAGCTCGCTTCCCGCCGCCGCCTGTCAGAAAACGCCGGTCATCATCACGGCGGACACCTCGCCCGATGGCCTACTGCGCCTGATCGAGCGGGAACGGATCACCACCTTCCTCACGGTGCCCAGCGTGCTGCAGCGCATCACCGTCCTGCCCAACGTCGGGGAGTTCCGCACGGACTGCCTGCGCGTCATCGGCTATGCGGGGTCCTTCATGCCGGTGAAGACGGTCCGCGAACTGCAGCGGCTCTTCACCGGGGTGGAACTGCACAACTTCTTCGGCCTCACGGAAACCATCTCCGCGACCCACAGCCTCAACGGCGACGAATCGTACGAGCGCCCAGACTCCATCGGCCGCCTGCTGCCTTTCGTCGAGGCCCTCATCGTGGACGAGAACCGACAGCCCGTGCCCGCCGGCACGGTCGGCGAGTTGCTGTTTGCCCGGGAGAACGTCATCCAAGGCTACTGGAACCGCCCCGGCAGGCTCGAGGAAGCGCTGATCGAGGTCGCCGGCCGGACCTGGTTCAACACCGGGGACCTGGCCGCCGTCGACGTGGAAGGCTTCTACTTCATCAAGGGCCGGAAGAAAGACATGATCATCGTCGGCGGCGAGAATGTCTTCGCGGCCGAGGTCGAGGCCGTCCTGATGAACCACGAGAAGGTCAAGGAGGCCGCCGTCAGAGGCATTCCCGCCACTGGCATCCGCGAGTCACTGGGGGAACTGATCAAGGCCTACATCGTGCCGGATGACCCGTCGCTGACCGAGACCGAGGTCCGCCGGCATTGCCACAAATCGCTGCCGTCGTATAAGATCCCGCATGTCATCGTGTTCCTGCCAGCCCTGCCGCGGAACCCCGCAGGCAAGGTGGTCAAAGACCAACTGGCCTGAGACGCCATGGGACCTGGGGCCAGCCAAGCTCCGGCTCAAACCGCCACGAGCTCCCAGCGGTCTGGAGGCCGGGAGCTCCGCCTCCCGGCGGCGGGTCGCGGGGGACCCGCCCGCCAGGCGTTCCCGGTCTGGCCGGGAACTTCCGCGACGGTGCGGCGGTTGCATCATCAAGCGCAGTTGGGGCGTGGGGCGCGTCCCTACGGCCGCGGCCCCCAGCAGTAGGCAGTGCCACTGGCGATGACCGAGACGATGGCGGCCTGCTTGCCGGCCTGCGGGCTGGTCGCCGCGCCAGCGACATCCACGCCGTCGAGGCGCAGGTTGCAGACGGCGTTGTAGCCCGCCGCGCGAGCCTGCTCGACGACGCGCAGACAGGCTTCCCGCCGCGCCCGCCGCTGCAGTGTCTCGTAGCTTCGGATCTCGCCGCCAAAGAGCTTGCGCCACCGCGCCAGCCAGTTCTTCATGGCGTCGCTGGCGATGGTCACCTCCCCTGTCAGCAGTCGTGGCGGCAGGGCGCTCGGGATGGCCCCAGGGAATGTCTTCAGATTCGTCACCAGGACCGCCGCCGCGGCGGCCTCGCGCCGGTCGAGGTCCTGGAAATGCTCCTGCTCACGGTGGGAGCCCACCACCAGGCCAACCAGCAGGATCACCCCCGGGATGATCAGCGGCAACAGTACGAAGACCACCAGGAACAGGAGCGCAAGTGAAGCCATGGCAGACCTCCCCGGCAGCGCGTCAGGTGCCCTGTCTGACGCCGGCTATTGGCGGCAAGGCTATCCAACGGCCTCGACCACAGCGGCCGTCCCGTAGGCATAGAGCTCGGCGGCGCCGGCGGTGATGGCGCTGGTGGAGAAGCGCACGTTCAGCACCGCGTTGGCGCCCAACTGCGTCGCCTGCAGCAGCATGCGCTCGACGGCCTCCTGGCGGGCCTCGGTGAGCAGCTCCGTGTAGCCTTTGAGCTCACCGCCGATGAGGTTCTTGAGGCCCGCGGCGATGTCCCGGCCAGCATGCTTGGCCCGGACCGTGTTGCCCTGGACCATCCCGCGGACTTCGACGATGCGGTACCCCGGCACGGTCTCGGTGTTCACAACCAGCATCGCAGTTCCCTCCGGCGGCCTCGCCCCTCCCGATCTCGGCGAGGGTGAGACCACATTGGCCTGCGCTCTCCACGACGAGCTCAGTTTTCCGCCGCGACCGTCCTTGTGGCGGTCGGGCGAAGATAGGGCTGGGAGGACGTCTCCCCGCCCTCACCCGATCCTCGCCCGACGGGGGCAAGCCCCATCGAGGCGCTGCGGTCGTGAAGGACCCAGGCCCATGGATCCTGTCCATACCATAGCCCCGTTTTCGCCGCTGCGACCGGTACCATGGCGCGCGCGTTGCCCGCACCCTGACAGGCGTCTATGGTTGGCGTTGTTCGCGCAGCGACAACCAAGGAACCAGGGTCCATGGCTGATGGCGGTATCCCCTCACCCGGCGCCGGCGACACGACCGCCGCGGATGGACTGGCCGGCAGAACGGTGCTGATCCTCCCCTATAGCCACCTCGACTGGGCCTGGTGTTTCAGCCGGTACTGGCACCATGCCCGGTACACGGCCATCCTCGATGAGGCCCTCGCGCGCGCCACCGCGGACCCTGGCTTCTGCCTCTTTGTCGACAGCCTGGCAGAAGGCCTCGAGCCCTACTTCGCCGCCCGTCCCGAGGCCCGGACGACCTGGAACCGTCTCCTGGCTATGGGCCGCGTGGCGATGGTGGGGGGCCAGTACGCCAACCTGCGTCCCAACACCGCGCCGGAGGAGCTCTTCCTGCGGAACCTCGAGATCGGTCGCCAGGTTCTGGCCGACATCCTGCCGGCAGCCCGACCGCTGGGCTACGCCAACCTCGATACGGCCATCGGCCACTCGCAACTCCCCCAGATCCTCTCCCTGGCCGGTTTCCGCTACCTCCTTGCAGGCCGTTCCGAAGAAGGGCTCGCCGCCGACGGCCTGCCGGCGGTGTTCCGGTGGCAGGCAGCCGATGGTCGCTCGGTGCTGGTCCTAGTGCAGCATTACGGCGCGTGCACAGGCCCGCTGCAGTGCCTGGACCAGGAAGACGTCGAGGGGCGCACCCAGGCCGTGCGAAACCTGGCCGACCGCCTGCGGCGACAGACGGACCTTGGCCTCAACACGGCCGGGGCTATCCTCGGCGCGGACGACACGCGCTACCTGCACGACCCGGTCACGGACCGCGCCTATGACCTGCCGCGCATCCTCCAGGAATGGACCACGCAGACCGGGTGCACCATGGCCATGGCGACCCCGGACGAGTTCGTCATGCGGCTGGAGGCCCAGCCGGAGCACATCCCCGTGCGGCAGGGAGTACTGGATCAGGGCGACGTGGGCTACAACGGACCCTTTGGTGAGACCGGGCTGCGGGAACTCCGCGACCGCACGGCAGCCGCCCTGGTCGAAGCCGAGCTCTACGACTGCCTGGCGGCCGCCGGCGCCCCCCGGACGTCACGCCGAGCGTCCCTCGACCCCGCCTGGCGGACCGCCCTGAGGGCCCAGACGCACGCGGCGCAGTACCTGTTTGGCGAGGATGCTGACGCCCTGCGCCTGGATCTCGCTCTGGCTCTGCGCCAGGCCGAGGAGGCACGGGAAACCGCCCTGGCGGCTCTGGCCCCAGGATGTCTGCCCCAGGACAGCTCGAGGCTGGCCCTGTTCAGCCCCCTCCCCTGGGCGCGAACCGGCGTTGTCGCGGTACCCGTCACCCGGATCGACTTCAGCGTGCCGGGCTACCGGGTCGAGGACACCCGGGGCAACCCGTTGCTCCAGCAGTCGCTTGCCTCCCCCAACCGCCATCGGCCGGGCGAGTGGTCGATCCTGGTCCATGCGTCGCTGCCGCCCTGCGGCTACCAACCCCTGCGACTGCTGCCTGCCGCCGCCGAGGCAGCCGTCCGGCGCGGGCCGGAGACGCTGCCCCTCTCGGGCTCGGTGTCCGCCGGTCCCACGGCGCTGACGTGGACGGACGGATCCCTGACACGCCTGGAGGCCCCCGGAGGCCAACTGGCGGCCACCCCGGGGTGCGCCCTGCTCGAGCCCGTGTGCCGCCCGGTCCAGGTACGCGGCTGGCTGACGACCGCCGTTGGCAACCCCCGAGCCCGCCTCCAGCCTACCGGCCTGATGCAGTCCGAATGGGGTCCCCTGCGCTGGTGCATCGAGCGCACGGCCAGCGAGGGCTGCCACCGATTGCGCCAGTGGTTCTACCTCTATGCAGATGGGCGCATCGAGGTGGTGACCGATGTCGACTACGGCCCCGACGATGTCTTCTTCAGCCTGGCGCTCCCCTGTCCGGCCGACGCCAGCCTGACGGTGTCGGTGCCCTTCGGGGTCGAGCCCCGCGCTGCCAGTCCCACGGCTGAACCCAGTCCGGGAGCCACGGCACCGCCCATCGAGCGCCTGATCCCGGGCCTCTTCTTCGCCCGCGACTGGGTCCGGGTCACCGCACCGGCCACGACCTGGGCGCTGGCAGTCCTCGAGGGCGACAGGTACTGGCTGTGTCGGGCGCCGGACATGCGCCTCGAGCACCTGCTGCTGCGGGCCACGCAGCCCGTGACCGATGGCTGGGAGCAGTTCACGCGCATGAACCGTCCCGGCCACCTGCGTTCCCGGCATGTCCTGGCCCTGGGGGACGCCTGCCAACCGGAGGCCCTGAGCCGGCTGACGGACGAGGCCCGCTTCCCCGTGCGCTCGCGCGGGGTCCGTGAAGAGGCCTGCCCCGAACGCCTCAGCCTGGCCCGCCTGGACTGCGATCACGTGCGCCTGCTCTCCTGCCGGCGCCTGGGACGCGAGGTGGAGTTCCGCCTGGTCGAGAGCGCCGGGCGCCCGGCAACCGTAACCCTCGAGGTCCGGGGAGCCCTCAGGCAGGCCCGCCTGGTGGATCTGCGCGGCGTCCCCCTGGCAGACGCGACCGCCGAGAACGCCGGGGCCCATGCCGTGCGCTTCCCGGTGGGCCCCTGGCAGGTGCGGACCCTGCGTTGCCGCTGGCTCCCGCAGGCCGGCGCAGAGTAGTTCACGCTACACGCGGCCGCCCCGACGCGTCAGGCGCCCTTGCCCGTCTGCCCAGGACCCCGCTCGGGGCGGAAAGCCAGGGCGATACCCGGTCTACTTTACCCACGACTGGAGTGGGCCTGGGGACCAGACGCATGGCCTCTACGACGACGGGACTGCGCTTACCTATAACTACATATTCTACGGCTACGGCTGGGACTTCGAGTTCTATGTGCAGGGGCATGCCGTCCCCGAGCCGGCGGGGGCGCTTCTCCTGCTCCTCGGCGGGGCGATGCTCTTGACGCGCCGCCCCAAGCAGCGCCGCTGACGTCATACCGATTCCACGTCCGTCGTAGAGCATTGGCCGGTACCGCGCCCTGCGACCGCGCAGTCCCTGGTCATCCGGCTGGAGCGCCCACGGCCTCGTGGGCATGGCCGCGGGGGCGTTCGCCCCT
>Ga0172371_10012806_pt1 | contig 10999 bp, 7 predicted proteins | sample Lak12m_FD_114543 | JGI IMG/M metagenome (GOLD analysis project Ga0172371, IMG submission 114543) | Freshwater microbial communities from Kabuno Bay, South-Kivu, Congo - kab_022012_12m | ecosystem: Environmental > Aquatic > Freshwater > Lake | place: Democratic Republic of the Congo: South-Kivu... | reverse complement strand
GGGTCGCCCCATGCTGCGCTTTTCATCAAACAGATCGAGCGTTTTCAACACCGTAGCGAAAGCGCTGGCCTGCATAAAAGCCGGCGAATAGATCTCTTCCTCCGGGTAATCACGGATATCCCTGGCTTGTTGATCCTCGAACCAACCGCGTTTTTTTCCTTTGTTGTAATGAACGCCCCGCGCCAATTCGGCACTGGCCGGGTCGAAGTCCAGCACAGCCACGCGCTCGGCGACCGGGCCGTCCAGGAAGAAAGGCTGCTGGGCATCGTAGCCCTCGATGATCCTGACCTTATAACGTTGATTGAGGATCGGATCCTGCACCAGGATCGGTAATCGGACTTTTTTCATTTCATCCACCTCCTGAAAAAAGTGACCCAATTGGAAACCGGAATGGACAGACCAAAGCCGGTATGCGCTGACTGGTTGCTATGTTTAAGTAAGATATCGGAATGACAGTCAATCATAAATTCCGGCAGGCTGCGATTGATTTCCACCTGCCCTTATTCTACAGCGATCGATAGGCGAATTCAATCGGTCTGGCATAGAGGTTTTCATCACCGCCAGGACCTTTCCGTGGGTTACTGAAAAATATCTTTAGCAACGTTGGTTATTATGAATTGCAAACGAAAAAGGAAATCAGGTATACTGAAAATAACAAATCACCGGTAATCAGTAAAAAAAACCGACCTGCTTTTTCACAGCCCCCAGGCTGCCCAAACCACAACCTTGGAGGAAAAAAAATGAAAAATCGTCTCTTTATTCTGACCATCATCCTGATCATCGGCGCGCTGACGGGTTGGTACATTTACGTCAGCAGCCAGGCCAGTGAGTCGCGCTCGGTGCAGGAAGTCAGCATCGATTGGTGGGGTTCCGCCCACGCCGATACCTCAGCCGAAGCATTCACGCATTGGAACGAAGACGACCCGCCGCTGGTGCCGGTCAACTGCGCCAAGTGCCACAGCGGGGATGGTTTTCTGGATTATCTCGGTCAGGATGGCAGCGCCGCGCTGGTCGTGGACCAGCCTGCTGCTATTAATTCGGTCATCACATGCGAGGTCTGCCACAATGAACAAGCCGACTTGCTGGCCAGCGCCTCCTTCCCTTCCGGAGTGGATATCGAGCTGGGCAGCGGGAATGCCCTGTGCGCCTCCTGCCACAGCGGCACCGATTCAGGGAACAGCGTCACCCAGGCGATCCAGGACTACAGCGACGAGGAGCTGATCCCTGAAGCTTCATTTATCGCTCCCCATTACGCTTTCGCCGCGGCCACCTGGCTGGGCAGCGAAGGCGGGAGCGGCTTTCAATACGAAGGCGCATCGTATGTGGACCGCTACCTGCATGCCGACGGCGCGCAATCGTGCACGCAGTGCCATGATCCGCATTCGCTGCACATGCGCGAGGATTACGGCGAGGCCGCTGACCTATGCGCCGCTTGCCATTCCAACGTGATCAGTTATGCCGATTACCGCGAGGTGTTCGTGGACAGCATCGATTACGACGGCAACGGGAAGGTCGAGAGTCTTTATCATGAGATCGAGGGCATGCGCGCCGTGCTCTATCGCGCCATGCAGAGTTACACCGCCAGCCAGTTCGGCCAGCCCATCCTGTGGGCTGATCAGTATCCTTATTGGTTTATCGATAGCAACGCCAACGGTGAAGCGGATGAGGGTGAGCTCGAATTTGCCAATCAGTATAAAGGTTTCAGCCCGCGTCTGATGCGCACGGCTTTCAACTTCCAGTTCAGCGCCAAAGACCCGGCTGGTTACGTGCATAATGGCCAGTATATGCTGCAGCTTCTTTATGACAGCATTGCCGACCTGGCGCAGGTGGTGGACGTGGATATGTCCGCGCTGGTGCGGCCTGAATAAGGCGGGGAGCAAACCATGAATACTTCCACCAAACGCCTGCTAGCCCTGGCAGTATATATCCTGCTTATTTTCCTGCCGCTGCTGGTTTACCTGGCCTTTCCCATGCCGGCCGGCCGCAGCGCCTGGCGCGATTTCTCTGTACTGCTGGGTTTCATTGGGTTGTCGCTGGCTGGGCTGCAATTCCTGCCGACGGCGCGCATCCCGTTCCTCTCCGATGCGTTCGACCTGGATGGCATCTACCGCGCGCATCACCTGCTTTCCATCCTTTCCGTGCTGCTGGTCTTCCTGCACCCGGTCATATTACTGGTCAACAACCCCTACACGCTGCTGCTGCTCAACCCGCTCAGCGCTCCCTGGCGCGCCCAGGCCAGCCTGCTGGGGCTGGCGGCGCTGGTCCTGATCGCGATCACCTCCGTGCTGCGCAAGGAACTGCGCCTGGATTACAACGCCTGGCACAGCCTGCATGACCTGCTGGCGCTGGCCATTGCGGTTTTCGCGCTGATCCACATGCTAAAGGTGAATTACTATATGTCCGCCCCGGCCATGCGCGCCGCCTGGCTGGCAGAGGCGCTCATCTGGGTGGGCATCACCTTCTACGTGCGCGTGCTGAAACCGCTGGCCATCCAGCGCCGGCCGTACATAGTCGAGCGGCTGATCAGCGAGCTGCCCGACACCTGGAGCATGGTGTTGAAGCCCAAAGGCCATGCCGGGCTGGATTTCAACGCCGGGCAGGTGGCCTGGCTGAACATCAATAGCTCGCCCTTCACCCTGCACCGCAATCCCTTCTCCATTTCCGGCAGCGCCCACCGCAGGGATGAGCTGCGTTTCTCCATCAAGGCGGCTGGCGACTTCACCGCCGCGGTCGGTCAACTGAAAGGCGGAGAGACCGTTTACGTGGACGGGCCTTATGGCGATTTTTCGTTGAGCGACCCGCACACCAGCCGGGGCCTGGTGCTGCTGGCCGGCGGCATCGGCATCGCGCCGGTGATGAGCATCCTGCATACCTTGGCCGATGAAAAAGACCGGCGCCCGTTGATTCTATTCTATGGAAACCCTGATGATGAGCATATCGCTTTCCTGAAAGAGATCGAAGTTTTGCAGAAAGCACTCGACCTGCAGGTCGTCCACGTACTGGAGCAACCTGCCCGCAAGCTGAAAAGCGAAAGCGGATTCATCACGCGCGAGCTGCTGGAACGCGCGCTGCCGGCTGAACGCGCCGGGCTGTACTATTTCATCTGCGGCCCGCTGCCCATGATCGCGGCCATGGAAGCGCATCTGCGCGTGCTCAAGATCCCGCGTGCCCAGGTCACCTCCGAGAAATATGAGATGGCGTAAAATTCTGATCGAGAATAAATTACAAGGCAAAAAAAATGACCTTCGCGGATATCATCGGTTTGCTCGGCTATATGGCTTTAACCGGCGCGTTCATCCTGTGCGCCGCGCTCATCCCGCTGTCACTCCTGCTGCATTTCCGCCGCCCGGCCGGGCTGGAAGAGCTGTCTGTCTGGCTGGCGCACGCGCAAAGCGCCCTGCTGGGCCTGGCGGTGCTCTCGCTCGGCTTGCTGCTGCAGATGGGCGCTTATGAATATGAGGCCGTCTTCAACGCAGTGGAGAATGCCATGCGCCCGCTCGAGCGCCTGGGTGGTTTGTGGTCCGGCCAGGCCAGTTCGCTGCTGTTCTTCTCGTTCATCCTTTCCGCTGCGATTTCGCTGGCAGTGCGCCTGGCCGAACACCTGAAACCTGCCTACGCCAAAACCATCCTGCTGGCGCTGGAAACCACCCTGTTGTTCTTCATTCTGCCGGATGTTTTCTTTGCCAATCCTTTCGTGAAATTATGGATGCTGCCCTCCGGCGTAATCCAAAGCGCCGTTTTCCCTGCCGAGGGTGCCGCCCTGCTGGTCTCCACGGACGGGCAGGGCATGAACCCCAGCCTGCGCCACGCCGCCATGCTGCTGCACCCGCCCACGCTGTATCTTGGACTGGTCGGTTTCTTCATCCCGTATGCCTTCCAACTGGCCGCGCTGTTGCAGGGCGACGATCCGGCTGGTTGGGCGCGCCCGCTCTACCCGATCACGCTGGCCGCCTGGCTGTTCCTGACGCTCGGCATGTTCCTGGGCTCCTGGTGGGCCTACACCATCCTGGGCTGGGGCGGCTACTGGGGCTGGGACTCGGTGGAAATCGCCGGCCTGGTGCCCTGGCTGCTCTCATTTGGATTGCTTCATTCCATGCGTATGCAGCTGCGCGGATTCTCTTATCAACGTTGGATCAACTGGCTGACTGCCGCCATCGTGATCCTGACCCTGTTCGGCATCCTGGTCACTCGTTCCGGCATCCTGGAATCGGTGCACGCTTATGCCAGCGGCGCGATGGGGCCGGTGCTGACGGTGCTGATCGGGCTGCACCTGGCCGCCTGGCTGTTCCTTACTGGTTACCGGCGCGGCCAATCCCCCGCCGGTGAAAAATCCGCCAGCCGCGCCTGGGAAGACCGCATCCTGCGCTGGTTTAACCTGTGCCTGGTCGTTTTGGTGATGGTTTGCCTGTTCGGCCAAACCCTGCCGCTCACCTCGCAGCTTTTCGGCGCGCCCGCTCTCAGCTTCAGCGCGGCGGATTATGAGCGTTGGAGCGCCCCATTTTTTTTGATATTGCTGATCCTGACCGCTTTCTGCCCGCTGGCGCCGCTGCTGGACGCCCAGCCGGAGCGCGCCAAACGCGAAGTGATCGTTTTAGCGCTGCTCTCACTGCCGCTGCCGGTAATGCTATTATTCCGTTATCCGCTTGGTTTGGCAGCCGCCGGCGGTTTTTGGGCAGCGGCCTTTCTGCTGCTGAGCTGGCTGGCGTATTTCCTGCGCGCCTGGCTGCTGCCGCGCCTGCGCGGTGGAAAATCCGCGCCGGGCGCGCGCCTGGGTGTGATCCTCATCCACCTGGGTCTGGTGCTGCTGGCGTTGGGCGTCCTGGGCGTGGAAAGCCTCAGCCGCAGCTATGAAGGCCAATTGGCACCCGGCGATACGCTCGAACTGGAAGGTTACGCTTTCACAGCCGGTGAAAGCAGTGCGTACATCAGTGATAGCGGCAATGTCGTTTTTGAGCTGCCGGTGATGGTTGCCAGCGCCACCGGTTCGCGCGCGCTGCTGCCCGCCATGATCCATTACACCAAGTTGGGCACGCTTTACGCCCGGCCGGCGCTGGCGCCTGGTTGGCTGCAGGACGTGCAGGTGATCCTGGAAGACACGCCCGAACCGCCCAACCCGTTCTTCCCGCTGCGCGTGACATTCTTCCCGCTGATTAATTGGATTTGGGTTGGCGGCACGCTAATGGCGATCGGCGGATTGCTGGGATTGGCTGGCCGCAAATCAGAACTCCGCTCAACCAGTAAATGAAAACAGGATATCCAGGGGGTATTATATATTTTTATGATATTATTCTATATTATTCGTGATATAAATCTATCTGAAATTTATTCAACGGCTATCTCGTTGATAGATTTCGAAAGGACAGAGCATGAATTCTGCCAAAGTGAATATCGAAAAATCGCCCATCCACAAGATCGCCATCATCGGCGCGGGCAAGGTCGGCACGACCTTCGCTTACGCCCTGATCCTGAACGGCCTGGCGGGTGAGATCGTGCTGATCGATGTTGATAAAGAACGCACCGAAGGCGAAGTGATGGATCTCAGTCACGCGGTGCCGCTGGCCAGCCCGGTGCGCATCTGGAGCGGCGATTACGCCGATTGTGCCGGCGCCAACATCATCGTGATCGCCGCTGGCGTTTCGCAGCGCCCGGGCGAAACCCGTCTGAACCTGCTCAAGCGCAACATCGCCATCTTCCGCCAGATCCTGCCGCAGGTGCTGCGCCATAACAGCGGCGGCATCCTGCTGATCGCCACCAATCCGGTGGATGTGCTCAGCTACGCCACCTGGAAGTTGAGCGGCCTGCCCGCCCCGCGCGTGATCGGTTCCGGCACGGTGCTGGATACGGCGCGCTTCCGCGCGCTGATCAGCGCGCGCTTCAGCCTGGACGCGCGCAACGTGCACGCTTACATCATCGGTGAACACGGCGACTCCGAGGTGGCTGTGTGGAGTTCGGCCAACATCGCTGGTGTGCCCATGCAGGATTTCTGCCGCCAGATCGGCAACGAGATCTGCGGCGAGGACCGCGAGCGCATCACCGCCGAAGTGCGCGACGCCGCTTACGAGATCATCCGCCGCAAGGGCGCTACTTTTTACGCCGTGGGCATGGGGTTGGCGCGCATCGCTGAAAGCATCCTGCGCGACCAGCACAGCGTACTCTCCATCTCCAGCCTGGTGCCAGGCCATTACGGCATCCAGGACGTCTATCTCAGCCTGCCGGCTGTGGTCGGGCAGAACGGCGCGGAGCGCGTGCTCAAGCTCAACCTGGACGAAAGTGAAAGCGCCGCGCTGCAGCAATCCGCCGGCGTGATGCGCGAAATCATCGCCCAATTGGATATCCAGCCATTATAGAAACCTTGACAAACAGTGTACCGAGTGGTATACTGCGCGTCATGGAAAACCGCGAAAAACTGCTGGATTGCGCGCTGGAGCTGTTCGCCGCCAATGGCTATGACGCCGTGGGCGTGCAGGCGGTCAGCGACGCAGCCGGAGTGGGCAAGCCGACGCTTTATCATTACTTCGGCAGCAAGAGCGGTCTGTTGAACGTCCTTCTAAAGCAATACCTCGATCTGTTCTTCGAGCACCTCAGCCGCGCAGCGGATTACCAGGGCGACGTGAGCATGTCCCTGCGCACGGTGGCGCAGGCTTATTTCAACTTCGCACGCCAAAACCCGCGTTTCTATCGCTTCTTCCTCTCGATGTGGTTCGCGCCGCGCGAGAGCGAGGCCTTCAAAGCCACCCGCGCGATCAGTGAACGCCAGCAAGCTTTATTGGAGGAGATGTTCCAGCGCGCCGCGCAGGATCACGGCAACATGCGCGGGCGTCACCAGGCTTACGCGGCATCATTTCTGGGGATGATCAACACCTACGTCATGCTCTCGCTGAACGGCTACGCTGAGTTGAACGACGATTTCGTCTACCGCCTGATCCACCAGTTCATGCATGGTATTTTTTCATAGTTTTTTCTCTTTTTTTTGGTCAAACTTATACCTAACGGTATGTATAATGCAGGAGCAAGGAATATGAGTCTAAAATCTAATCAATGGGCATCCGATGCATTTTTTTATCACATTTACCCGCTGGGATTTTGCGGTGCACCGCGCAATAACGATTTCAACAGCACGCCGGTTGATCGCCTGTCCAAGGTCGGCCAATGGCTGCCGCACATGCGCGCGCTGGGCGCCAACGCGCTCTACCTCGGCCCGCTGTTCGAATCCAGCGCGCACGGCTACGACACGGCCGATTATTTCAGAGTGGACCGGCGCCTGGGCGATAACGCTTGCCTGGCGCGCCTTTCGCAGGCAATGCATGCTTCCGGCATGCGCCTGATCCTGGACGGGGTTTTCAACCACGTTGGGCGTGACTTCTGGGCTTTCCGCGACCTGCGTCAGAATGGCGCAGCTTCCGCTTACCAGGATTGGTTCGCCGGAGTGGACTACACCGGCCAAAGCCCCTATGGCGACCCTTTCAGTTACCAACCCTGGGAAGGCCATTACGACCTGGTGCGTCTCAACCTGCGCAACCCGGAGGTGCGCGCGCATCTCTTCGAGGCTGTGCAGAGTTGGATTCAGCAGTTCGACATCGACGGTCTGCGCCTGGATGTGGCGTATTTGCTGGAGATGGATTTCCTGCGTGAACTGAACGCTTTTTGTCGCGCGCTCAAACCGGATTTCTGGCTGCTGGGTGAGGTGGTGCATGGCAACTACGCCAATTGGGCCAACCCGCAAACCCTGGATTCGGTTACCAATTACGAAGCCTATAAAGGATTGTATTCCAGCCTGCTGGATAAAAACTACTTTGAAATTGCTTACTCGCTCAACCGCGAATTCGGGCCGCATGGTTTATACCAGGATATCCTGCTATACAACTTCGCGGATAACCACGACGTGGAGCGCGTGGCTAGCAAGCTGGCAGACCCGGTGCAGCTTCCTCCGCTCTACCTGCTGCTGTTCACAATGCCGGGTGTACCTTCCATTTATTACGGCAGCGAATGGGGGCTGACCGGCCAGCGCACCCCGCAGGATGATTCCGCCCTGCGCCCCTGCCTGGAGTTGGAAACCATGCAGCAAAGCGCGCCTCAGCCAAAATTACCGCAGGCCATCACGCGCCTGGCCGCGTTGCGCGCTGCCCTGCCCGCCATGCGGTGCGGCGCTTACCGCCAGTTATCCGTCGCGCATGAACAGCTGGCTTTCGCGCGCTTCACGGACAGTCAATACGTGGTGGTTTTATTAAATGCATCCAGCCAACCCGCGGACTTCGATATCCAACTGCCGCTGGATGCCTCGCACGCGCTGGACAGGTTGAACCCTGGCGAGGAATTCCCAATCCAGAATAACCGCCTGCGCGTGGGTGCGGTGGATGCGCATTGGGGGCGCGTGTTAATTATCGAATAAGAAATTTGATCTCACTGGCCGGCCAGCTTGCCTTCCGCCAGCCTTTCCAGCACGCGCATAGCCGTCAGTTCGTCGGTGATCAGGGTGTTGATATACTTTGCCCGGCAGGCACCGATGATCGCTGCCACCTTCTGCTCGCCGCTGGCAGCCGCGATCACGTCCGGCACGCGTTTTAAATCCTCAAGCTCGATGCTCATGATATCCTGTTTGAGGTATTGCACCGCTTCACCATCCTGGTTGAAAAAGCGCATGCAAATATCTCCCACTGCCCCCTTTTCCACCAAACCGTTCTTTTCGGTATCGTCCACGTTATCCTGGAAGATGATCTCGCTGCTCAGCGGCGATTCGCCGATGCCCACCACGGCCTTGTTCATCTTCTTCCAAAGCTGCAGCATCTCTTGCACATTATTAGTTTGCAGCAGTTGTTCGCGCAGCGTTTTGTTATCCAGGATGCCGGGCACATGATACTGCATCCATTTTCCGCCGAAAGCATCGCTGATCTTTTGAATGATGCTATGCACCTGCAGGCTGGGTTTGATCTGCCCGATGCCGCCCAGCATGGGCAGGAACAGCACATCGCGCGCCGATTGAGGTTCGATGTTCTCCGCGATTTCGTACATGGTGCGGCCCCAACCGATGCCGATCACGTCGCCGGCCTGCACCACTTCGTAAAGGTAACGCATAGCCGCCAATGCCACATTCCGGCGGGCAATATTGACCTCCGCAACTCTGCCGGAGATCACGATACAGTGCTTGAGTTGCAGCGCGTTCTTTAATTTATCAGAGTACTCTGAACTGCGGCTGAATGGATCAACGATATTGATGAAGACTATCTTGTCATCCAGAGCTTTTTTCAACATGCGGGAAACAGTCGGTCGCGACAGGCCGAAATTATTGGCAATCTCGTCCTGGGTCAGGTTTTGTTCGTAATATTGCCGTGCGATCTGCACGATGCGTTCGATTTCGTCATATCTAGTCATGAAAAACCATAACCCTCATTTCCCTCGCAGCTTCTCAACCAGCCAGGCTAATTCTAAGATATTCAAGCGCTCCTCGCAAGGGAGGCCGCTCTGCTCGTCATATCCAGCCAGGCGGTAATAAGCCTGACGCGCTCTTTCAAACTCATCTTCTTTAATGTATATGCCATCCGTCGGGCCGCCCGCCAATGCGCGGCTCAACTTCTCCGGCAGCCGGTCGTACTGGCTGTCGATGCCTTCCAGGTAGTTGTAGGCGCGCATCATGGCCAGCTTTCGTTCGCCCAGCCGCAGCAGTTCTTCCACTGTTACGTCCCAACCGGTAACCGCGTTCAGCAGCCCGACCAGCTGCCCGACGTCGTAGAGCTGCCAGCCGGGTCCATAAACGAACTGGCAGACATCCAGACAGTCCATAGCCGAGTACAAACACTGCGTGATGTATGCAAAGCGCACCTTCTCCTCATTCAGGACGTTTTCTGGTTGTGGGTTGGCCAGGCCGATCTGCGCCATCCGCTCTGAAGGATATGTATAAGAGGGGTCGTGTTCGCTGGATTGGTGATCCGCGCCGCTGGGATTGACCGCGTAGATCAGCGCCAGGCTTCTCTTCACTTGCGGCATATGCGCCGGGAATTCCTGCCCCTTTGCGCTGACCAGCAGTTTCTCAGTATCCCGCCCAAAATGCCTGGCGGCACGCGCCGATCCTTCGCTCAGGATCTTGCCGATTCCTTTACGCCGGGCAATCAATTCGACCGTATCGATCATGGCCTGGGCATTGCCAAATCGCAAATCGATGCCTCCCGTATCCGCTAAAGTGATCAGTCCGCGTTCATAACAATCCATCGCCCAGGCAATGGTTGCGCCGCAGGTAATGGTGTCCATTCCATACATATTGCACAACTGGTTGGCGTGGGCGATCGCGGTCAAGTCATCCACCCCGCAATAGGATCCAAAGGTACACACGGTTTCATATTCAGGGCCGCCATAGCGCGGATCGACGGGGTAATCCCCTTCTTCCACCACCACCACCGGTTTGCAGCGCACCGCGCAGGCAAAGCAGGTATCGCGTTTGAGCAGGATACTCTGCCGGATGGTTACACCGTCGATCCTGCCGGCGCCTTCAAAAACACCGCTCCCCCAATTCAAGGCAGGCAAGCCGCCCGCACCGTTCTGCCAGGCCACGCCGCCGGCCGTGCCGAACTCGCTCAGTGTATAGGCTGGGGATTCTTTCAATCCCGCCGCCCCGCGCTTGGCCAATTCCCGCACGGTCTGCGCATCCGCCATATTCAGCTTTTGGCTGCCGCGTGCGGCGATGGCTTTCAGATTCTTGCTGGCCATCACCGCCCCCATCCCGGTGCGTCCGTTGGCGCGGTTGGAGTTGCTGATCAGGCTGGCAAACCGCACGCCATTCTCGCCGGCAATGCCGCACTGCAGCACTTCGATATGCTGATCGCCCAATTCCGCGCGGATGGCGTCTTCCACTTCCGCGGTGACCTTCCCCCACAAGCTCGTCGCTCCGCGTATTTCCGCACTGCCATCCTTGACCCATAAATAGACCGGCGCGGCAGCTTTGCCTTTGATGACAATGGCATCAAAGCCGCTGAGTTTCAATTGCGCAGGAAAGAACCCGCCGCTCTGT
>Ga0172371_10012805_pt1 | contig 11000 bp, 13 predicted proteins | sample Lak12m_FD_114543 | JGI IMG/M metagenome (GOLD analysis project Ga0172371, IMG submission 114543) | Freshwater microbial communities from Kabuno Bay, South-Kivu, Congo - kab_022012_12m | ecosystem: Environmental > Aquatic > Freshwater > Lake | place: Democratic Republic of the Congo: South-Kivu... | reverse complement strand
GTTCTCCCGGTCGAGGGACTCGGCCGTGCGGCCCGGGCCGACACGACCTCCGCAGTCGCGTCACCGGGTCCGGCACGAGGCGCCGCTGCAGCCGACGCACTGGGCACGACACTACGCGAGGAGGCGGGTTCGGTCTAATCCGTAGGTCACTTAGAGTGGTATTGAGGCCACCTTGCTCATCGCGGAGCAGGTCAGAGGCCGTGGAAGAATCCAGGCGTGATGGCTGATTCAGCGGCGACCGGGGCGTCCGCCCGTGCGTCGACCGCAGGGTCGGACGCAGCGGTAGAACCGACTCCGGACGCGGCTCAAGGTCTCGATGGTGGTGTAGACGACGTCGAAGAGACGCCAGGTGCTCTAAGTCTCGGTCGACCTTGGTTTGGGTGCTTGCATCTCGACCCGGTGCGCCTGGTCCTCGGAGCGATGGTCGCGGGATGGTCGGCGATCTTCATCGTGCTCGGGTCGCTGCGTCACAACCGGTTCGGCACGTTCGGTTTCGATCTCGGGATCTACGACCAGGCGATCTGGCTGACGTCGCGTCTGCACGATCCCTTCATGACAGTGAGGGGACTTGGTGTCTGGGGTCACCACTTCGACGCGATCTTCGTGCTCATCGCTCCCTTCTACTGGGTCGGCGCCGGTCCGATCTTCCTCCTCGTCGTGCAGGTACTCGCGCAGGCGAGCGGCGCGCTTGCGGTGTACCTGCTGGCCCGCGACCGATTCGACGGTGAGCGTTGGCTCGCCGTCGCAATGGCGGCGGTCCTGATGCTCAATCCGACGTACGAGTACCTCACCTGGGAGTTCTTCCACCCGGACGCGCTGGCGATCGCCCCCCTCCTCTTCGCGTACTGGGCTGCCCGCGAGAAGCGTTGGGGTTGGTTCGCTGTCGCCGGCACGTTCGCGCTCCTCTGCAAGGAGGACGTCGCGCTTGCCCTAGTGGTGCTCGGCGTTCTCATCTGGTTCCGCGGGGATCGGCGGATCGGCGCCGTCGTCGCTGCGATCAGCGCTGCATGGTTCGTGGTGGTGACGCGCGTCGTCCTCCCGGCATCCAACGGCATAGGGCCTTACTACGACACCTTCTTCGGTGAGTTCGGCGACAGCGCAGGGGAAGTCATACGCAACGTGGTCACGAGGCCGGGACAGGTGTGGGAGACGGTGACGCGCGCCGACCGCTCCGCTTACTACTGGAGGATGGGGGCGCCATTTGCCTTCATCTTCGTTGCGGCCCCCGAGTCGTTGTTGATCGGCGCACCGGTGCTCGCGGTCAATGTGCTCACGTCGGTCCCCTACGCGCGAGATCTGCGGTTCCACTACTCGTCCATCCTCGTCGTCGGCGTGACGGTGGCGACCGTCGAAGCGATCGCGCGACTCGGCAGGAGCGGCCCGGCGCGCTCCTTCTTCGTGGGCGTGGTGCTCGCGGCCTCGGTAGCGACCTCGATGATGTGGGGCGCCGCGCCATGGTCGGCCGACTACGACAGCGGCATCTGGCCCCTGCGCCGCGATGCCCGCCACGAGCTGAAGGCCGAGGCCGTTGATCTGATTCCAAGCGGCGCAGCCACCAGCGCGATCTACAACCTCGTGCCGCACCTGACCCACCGCGACCGGATCTACGAGTTCCCGGTGCCCTGGTGCAACGTCAACTGGGGCGTCCGTGGCGAGAATCTCGACGACCCGTCTGCGGTCGAGTGGATCGCAGTTGATACGTATCTGCTGGGAGAGGCCGACCGGAAGATGCTCTCCGAGCTGCTCGTAGCGGAGTTCGCCGCCCGCCTCGATCACGACGGCATCCTCGTGGCGGAGCGTGTCCGTCCGCCGGGATCGACGCCCGTGCACTGTCTCAGCGGTGCGGGATGACGGGATCGGAAGCGCTTCACGCTAACGCGGGTGGGGTGATTCCTCTCCGGTAGGCGAGGGAGTGGGCCGGATCAATGAGGTAGGAGGAACCCGGATCGCCGTACGTCTCTTACGGTGACGGTGAGAGCGAAGGCGGCCGCCGCGGTCAGCACTATCGCTCCGCCGGGTGCAAGCGCCCATGCCCTCGCTGCGGCGAGCCCGATGATCACACAGGCGATGCCGGCGACGGCGCCGACGACAAGGGTCGCACGGAAGGAGCGAGCCAGCAGGCGCGCCGTCGCTACGGGGAGGACCATCAGGGCGGCGACGAGGAGCACCCCTACTACGCGCATCGCGGCGACGACCGTCACCGCAGCCAGAGCGACGAGCAGGGTGTTCAGGGCATCCACGGGCAGCCCCGCTACGCGTGCCGACTCTTCGTCTACGACGATCGCGAACAAGGCACGACCCGTCACCGCGATAGCTGTGACGATGACTGCTCCGGTGGCAACGACCACGACGACATCGCCGGGTGTGACGGTGAGGATCGATCCGAACAAGTAGGGCAATGCCTTCGCAGTGCCGCCGTCGGATCTGCTCGCGAGCACCACGGCTGCCGCGATGCCTCCATACAGGAACAGTGCGAGGGCGAGATCACCCGTAGCGTGACCGCGAGTGCGCAAGCGTTCGATTGCAATCGCTCCGAGGACGGAGATGGCGAGTGCGCTCCACACGGGCCACACGCCGAGGAGGAGGCCGCCGGCGACGCCTGCAAATGCGAGGTGGCCGATACCGTCACCGAGGAGCGACATCCGCTTGTGAACGAGGAACGTTCCGATCAGCGGAGCACACGCTCCGACGACGATGCCGGCTACTAGGGCGAGCTGCATGTATTCGCGTTCGAATGGCCAAGGCATCAGTTGAGTCCTTCGAGCCAGAGTGGCAGGTCTTCGCGGTGCACGCCGAGGCTGACGCCCGTGGCTACGAGGTCGGCGCCGGGCCCGTCGAAGACGACTGTCCGATTCAGCACCACGACTCGGTCGAGGTCATCGGCGACGGCCCCGAGCTCGTGGGAGACGAGCAAGACGGCAGCGGAGTGCTCCTTAACGAGGTGTACCAGAGAGTCGCGGAACAGGCGCTGCGATTCAGCGTCGACGCCGGCAATGGGTTCGTCGAGCACGAGCAGGTCCGGTTCTCCTGCGAGCGCCTTCGCTATGAGGACTCGTTGCTGTTGTCCGCCGGAGAGGTCCCCTATCCGCCTGCGCCGTAGGTCGTCGAGCGCGACCGAGGTGAGAGCGTGATCGACCGCGTTGTGGTCAGCGGAGCGGAGAGGGCGCCACCAACGGCCGCGCCGGGCGCGTCCGACGCGCACAACTTCTTCGACGGTCGCGGGCAGGTCGCTCGTCGCGGTGGCGCGCTGGGGTACGTAGCCGACCCGTGAGCGCTCTCGGAGAGCCGTGGGGGGCGCGCCGAAGAGGAGGGTTCGCCCGCCGAGCGGCTGGAGCAGCCCTAGGAGTATGCGCACGAGGGTCGACTTACCGGACCCGTTCGGGCCCACGAGCGCTACGAACTCGCCCGGCCGCAGGTCGAAGGTGACGTCGTGGAGCACCTCCGTGTCGTCGTACGCGAACCCGACGTTCGAGGCGGCGAGAACCGGCACGGCGGGTTCGGCGGTCGGCGACATCACCCCATACTAAGAGTCGTTCTCATGTGAGAACGATTCTCATATAAACTCGCGGTCAGCGTCGCCGGTGGAGGGCCTCTGCCAGGCGCACGCCACAGATCCGAACACGAACCAGTCTGTGTTGGAGTCGCCGTGAAATCGAGATCCGGGTCGCTGGCCGCCGCCTCCTGCTTCACCGTCGTGGTGGCACTGGGCGCGGTCGCCTGCGGGAGCGGTGGAGGGCGCGATGATCGGGTGACGGTCGTTGCCGCGTTCGCTCCTCTGGCAGAAGTTGCCCGCACCGTGGGCGGTGACCGAGTGGCTGTTCGCGACCTCACTCCGGCGGGCGTGGAGCCCCACGACCTCGAGATCGCTCCCGACGACATGGATCGGATCCTCGACGCAGACCTGGTGGTGGTCCTGGGCGGCGGCTTCCAGCCAGCAGTCGAAGACGCAGTGGATCGGCGAGGCGGTCCGGTACTCGTGATTCTCGATGCCCGCGGCGTCGCGAGTGATGACGGCCTAGGAAAGGCGGACGGTGTCGGCAGTGACCCGCACGTGTGGCTAGACCCGACGCGGATGGCGAAGATCGTCGATGCGGTGGCCGGCGCCCTCTCCGCGGTCGACACCGGGGGAGAAGCGACCTACCGCCAGAACGCAGATCGGTTCGGGCGCGAGCTCCGCCGCCTCGACGCTGAGATCGAAGCGGGGCTTGCCCATTGCGAGCGGCGCACAATCGTCACGGCGCACGATGCCTTCGCCTGGCTGGGGCGCCGCTACGACCTGGCGACGCTAGGGGTCGCAGGGATCTCGCCCGAGGCGGAGCCCGACCCGAAGCGGCTCGCCGAGCTTGCTGATCTCGCCAGGAGAGAGGGGGTCACGGTCGTCTTCACCGAGACGCTCGTCTCACCGGAGACGGCGCGGACGCTCGCCCGTGAAGTCGGGGGGCTGCGCACCGCGGTCCTCGACCCATTCGAGAACCTGACCGACGACGAGCGCGCAGAGGGAGTCGACTACCCGTCGGTGATGAGGAAGAACCTGGCCGAGCTTCGCGCAGGTCTCGGCTGCCGCTGAACGCAGCTGTCGGCGCGCGCCGGTCGGCGAATGGGCCGCTGCGGAGGGCTCCTGACCACGTCCGCCGGTGCATCGCACGCCACTGCACACGGGCGCGCCTACGGCGTCACGCGCTCCGGGGCTCGCCGGGAAGGAGCGTGAGCACCTCGACCCCGGTGGATGTGACCAGCAGCGTGTGCTCGAACTGCGCGCTGCGCCCGCCGTCGCGGGTGGGAGCAGTCCATCCGTCGGCCCAGATGCTGCCGATCTCCCAACCGCCTTCGGTGATCATCGGCTCGATGGTGAACGTCATCCCGGGTTCGAGCAGATCCGAGGCAGACGGGTCGTAGTAGTGCGGAACGGAAGGCGCACAGTGGAACTCCTCGCCGATGCCGTGCCCGACGAACATTCGGACAACGCCGAATCCGGCACCTTCCGCATGGCGCTGCACTGCCCGCCCGATGTCTCGAACCCTTGCGCCCGGGCGCGCCGCTCGGATTCCTCGCCACAGTGACTCCTTGGTGACCCGGACGAGGCGCGCGCCTGTGTCGTCAACGCCGCCGACCAGGTAGGTCTCGGAGCAGTCGCCGTGCACGCCGTTCAGGTAGATGGTCACGTCGCAGTTGATGATGTCGCCGTCTGCGAGCAGTCGATCGTCGGGGATGCCGTGGCAGACGATGTCGTTCACGGAGGTACAGAGCGACTTGGGGTACCCGTGGTAGTTCAGGGGGCTCGGGTACCCGCCATGGTCGATGCACGCCTCGTGGCAGATCCGGTCGAGCTCGTCGGTTGCGACGCCGGGAGCGACAGCGGCCGCCGTGGCGAGCAGCACCTCCCGCGCCGCGCGGCCCGCTGCCCGCATGCGGTCGGAGAGCTCGCCTGGGGGGACGGCGGGCACGAGTGCCCCGGGCTCCCGCGCATACGGCGGACGTGCGATGCGGGACGGGACGGGCCGTTCCTGGGAGATCTGTCCCGGCCGAACCCGGGCCCGACCGAGCAGTGCGCCGCCGTCGCGCTCCGATGCGATCCGTCTCCGAGTGCGCCGTTGCTTCTGCCTGTGTCTGCTCATCGCCGCCATTCTCGCGGCACGCGGCGCGCGAGTCGGACGCGGGCGCCGCAGTACCGATGTGAGAGCGGGGACGAGCAGGCAGGTGCCGACGGCGATGCGAGCCCCCGAGAAGCGGGCGCGCAGGGTGGTCGGGCGCGGCGCGGTACCGTCGTATCGGGCGCCAATCCGATCCCACCCGGTGGTTCCGGCCGGAGAGCTGGCGGGGACGAGGACGCAGAACGGAGGATCGCCGGACCGTGACGGGAAGATCCTTGCGGGCCGCGCCGATGCGGATTGCAGTCGCCGCGGCCGCGCTGGTGGCAGCGATGCTCACCGCCGGGTGCGGGGGCGATGCCCGAAGTGCCGTCGAGCGCGCCTCGACGCAGCCGGGTTCTGCGCTGAGAGGAGTCGTACGCACGCCGCCGCTGCGCGTGGGTGACGTGGTGCTTCCCGACGAATCGCCCACCGGCCGGGGTGAGCCGTTCGCCATGCGAGCTCGCCCGGGTGGACTGCTCCTGGTGTACTTCGGGTATACGGCGTGCCCCGACATCTGTCCGACGACGCTCGCCGATATCGGCGCTGCGCTGCGCGGTCTGAAGACGGGACGCGACCGGGTCGAGGTCGCAATGGTGACGTTCGACCCTGAGCGCGACACGGGCGAAGTGGTCACCTCGTTCCTCGATCACTTCGTCGAGGGCGGTCACGCACTGCGCACCGAGGACTCGGAGCAGCTGCAGGCTGCGGAGAGCGCGTTCCGTGTCGTGGCGCGGCGCGTAGACGAGAAGGACACTTACAGCTTCGAGCACACTGCGATCACATACGCCGTGGACGACTCCGGTACCGTGCTCGTCGAGTGGCCGTTCGGCACGACTTGGCAGGATATGCGCAGCGACATCGAGCTGCTCATCGACCGATCATCCGTGAGCAACGACAAGGAGACTGTCCCGTGAAGAGGACCTTGTGGCCGGTGATGATGTTGATGGTCGTCGCCCTGACTGCAGCGGCGTGCGGTGGAGACGACGGCGGCGACAGCGCCAATGGGACGATTGTCGTCACCAACGCGTGGGCGCGCTCGTCAGCGGCGATGGCGAATGCAGGCGCTGTGTACATGACGATCGAGAACACCGGTGGAGCAGATGACGCACTCCTCGACGTAGCGGTGGACCCGTCGGTTGCGGCGAGCGCCGAGCTCCACGAGGTCGTAATGGGCGACGGCGCGTCGAGCACGACGATGACCGGAGAAATGGGTGATGGCATGTCGAGCACGACGATGGCCGGTGACATGGGTGACGGCATGTCGAGCACGACGATGGCCGGTGACATGGGTGGCAACACGATGACGATGCAGGAGGTAGATCAGATCGACCTGCCCGCCGGAGTTTCGGTCAAGCTCGAGCCGGGCGCCTATCACGTCATGCTCCTGGACCTCGCAGCTCCCCTGGAAACGGGCACGACGATCGCCGTAACCCTGACTTTCGAACACGCCGCGATGTTCGCCGTCAACGCGGAAGTGCGCGCTGAGTAGCACCATGCACCGGGGCTCGCGGAGCCATCTCCGCGGCCGGCGCCTCGTACCGGCGTTGGCGGCCATGACGATGGTCGCAACCGTCGCATTGCTCGGCGCGTGCTCGTCGAGCGAGCCGGAGCTTCCAGCGGGCGAGACGCGCGAGTACACGATCCCGCTGGGTACGGGCGAGAGAATCGACAGAGGTGAGAAGGTCGAGATCGTTCCGTCGAAGATCGTGCTGCACGTGGGCGACCGGTTCGTGGTCCATAACGATGACGACAGGGAGCACGCCGTGGGGCCCTATGTGGTCGGCGCGGGAGAGACGCTCGAACAGAGATACACGACACCGGGCCTGCTGCGCGGGCTCTGCACGCTTCACCAGTCGCGCGAGTTGGAGATACTCGTGCTCAGGCGCGAATAGGTGTCTCGCCGCACGCGATCACGCGGCGCCGTTCGTACCGATTCTCAAGGCGCTGGCGGTGCTCCGCTCGCCAGGGCGTTGAAGTAGGTGTCGTAGGAGCCCTCGGGAAGCTCGCCGGCGGTGCGCAGCGCCACCTTGTTGCCCTTGTCGACGAAGACCAGGTACGGGAACCCACCGGCCCCGTAGGTCGCGTAAGCCTTCTTCTTGGCGTCGTCGACGATCGTTGGGATGTTCGAGACACCTTCGCGCTTCAGCCACGCCGAAGGCGGATAGTTGGCCTGGTTGGAGTCGGCGTTCGTGGAGACGAAGTAGAAGTCGACGCCCGCGGGCATTCCGGTGTCCTTGAAGTACGTCGAGAGCCGCGGAACCTCGTTGCGACAGTGCGGGCACCAGTGGGCGACAAATGCGATCACCTTGGCACGCCCGTCATCGGTGATCTTCACCGCGTCGCCTGCGAAGCTCTCACCGGCGATCGTCGGCGCGGTCATCCCGATCGCAGGGTCGTTGGCCGGGTCCTGCGGCATCCTCGGGAGCGGGGTCCCTTCCACCGTCACCGGGCGGGTCTCATCGGACGAGTTGCTGTCCTTGTTGCTCGAGACCGTGAGAATGATCGCGAGGACACCTAGGGCGACGATCGTTCCGATTGCGATGGGGAACAGGGGAAGGCCCTGCCTGCGACCCGGGTTGCGCTTGCGGGCACGGGCTCTGGTTGCGCTCAACGTCTCTCCTAGTCGAAAGGGTCTGCTTCGGGAAGCTACGCGTGCGTTGCGTCTTCGTCGAGGTCGGCTGCTTGCGACTCGGCGACCAGGAGGATCGTCGCCACTAGGAGGAATCCCGAGAGCGCCATGTAGGGGATCGACTTCATGAACCCGTAGGCATAGAAGTCGTAGCCGGCGACCTGGTTCGTGCTGCAAGGGTTGAAGAGCTCACACGACAGGGCCTTCTCCATCGAGGGGTAGTGCTCGACCAGCACGTGGTAGACCGAGACGACGGGGCCGAGCAGCGAGAGTGCGAGTGCGTAGGGCTTGACGGCCCAGTCGCGCCGCAGCACGGCGACGATCAGGATCACGGCGAGCGGGTACATGCCTATTCGCTGGTACCAGCAGAGTCGGCACGGCACGAGGTGCACGCCTTCGGAGAGGTAAAGCGACCCGGCGGTGGCCACACTCGCCACGAGGGCAGCGAACCACAGACCGGAGATGCCGAAGGTAACTGCGACGCGCTCTCTCATGTCGGCTGCAGCAGGCGACAATCGCGCTGCCAGAACCAGACCCCATACCCCGATGACAGTCAGGTTGGCGGCGATGGTGAGGAACGAGAAGATGTTGAGCCAAGCTTCGGTCTTCATCGGTTCCGAGCCTATCCGTTGTGCGCGTGCCGTTCACGCGCAGCGTTCGCACACCCCGACGAGGTCGAGCCGGTGATGATCGATGCGGAAGCCGGTGCTGCGCGCCGTTCGCGCGGCCGCCATCGCGACGGATCGCTCCAGGGCTTCCGACGCGGGCACGTCTTCGATCAGCCCGCAGCTCGAGCAGACCAGATGGTGGTGATGGCCGGTGAGCTCTTCGGTCAGCTCGTAGCGGGTGTGGTCATCGTGGGTGACGATGCGCCTCACGACCCCGGCACCCTCGAGCACTACGAGGTTGCGGTAGGCGGAGCTCTGTGCCAGCCCGATCCGCTTCCCGAGGATCTCGGAAATGGTGAGCGGTCGGTCGGCAGCCGCGAGGACCTCGACGAGCACGGTACGGTTGGCTGTCAGTCGGGCCCGGCGCGCGCCGAGCTGCCGGGCGACCATCTCCTCCAGGGAGGATCGACTGCATGCCTTCATCGCTGCGGAGTGTACCGGCGACCGGGGCGCGCATGGTCGGCCCGACGGGTTTCGCATCTGGGCGGGAGCGCGCAGTCTCGGTACGCTTGGCCGATGACGAGCTACGACATGGATGAGCAGGAAGCGCGCCGCCGGCTCGGAGAAGAGCGCGACCGTGTGAGCGGCCTTATCGATGGCCTGCGCGCCGAGTTGGGTGACACGCCCGAGAACGAAGAAGTTGGTGAGCTCGCGGCCTACGATCAGCATCCCGCCGACCTGGCGAGCGAGACATTCGAGCGCGAGAAGGATCTCTCGATCCTCGAAGGTCTCGAGTCGACCCTTGCGGAGATCGAGGCCGCGCTGCACCGCATCGATGAGGGAACGTGGGGAACCGACGAGGAAACCGGGGAATCGATCGACCCCGCCCGTCTCGAAGCGAACCCCGCAGCACGAACCAACATCGGGCGCGACCAGAGGCGGCCCTGAGGGGAATCGATCCTGGGCTCTGGTGCGGGGCTTCGCTCAGCACGCAGGGCCCCCGGCTGGTGGTGGCGATGCCTCCGCACGACGACTAGGAGCAGCACATGGGCTTTGGAACAGAGCATCTCGGGCAGTGGAGCGAGGGTCCGGAGTTCCGGGTAGAAGCCGAGCGCACGAAGGCATATGCAGCGGCTACCAACGATCCGATCCCGGCGCACCTCTCCGGCGAGGTCGCGCCGCCGGTGTTCGCTGTCGTGCCGATCTGGGACACGATGGCGGGAGCGATGGTGAGCGTTGTCCCTCCCGATGTGCTCCTGCTCGTAGTGCACGGCGAGCAGGACATGATCTTCCACAAGCCGATCCGCCCCGGCATGGTGCTCCGGTCGAAGGCCGCGCCGATCGGAGTCCACGTGAAGCCGTCGGGAACCACCGTTGTGGTGAAGGTCGATTCCCGCGACGAGACGGGAGACCTCGTAGCAGAGCAGTACATGGTCTCGTTCTTCCGTGGTGTCTCCGAAGGCGAGGGCGCAGGACTCGTGGCCCCGGGACACGCCCTCACCGACGAGGTGAAGGGCGTTGATCCCGTCGCGACAGTCACGCAGTCGTTCGACATGGACCAGACATACCGTTACGCCGAAGCATCGGGCGATCAGATGCCGATGCATCTCGACGAGGCAGTGGCAAAGAGCGTCGGGCTGCCCGGCATCATCATTCACGGCCTGTGCACCATGGCCTTCACCTCGTGGGCTGTGCTGCAGTCGGTCGCAGATGGCGACTCCAAGAGGTTGAAGCGTCTCGCCGTGCGGTTCTCGCGTCCCGTGCTGCCGGGCCAGTCGATCACGACGCGCATCTGGCAGGCCGGCGAGTCGGGCGGCAACGCCGTCTACGGCTACGAGTCCACCAATGGCGCCGGCGACGTGGTGATCAAGGACGGTCTGGCGGAGGTGTCGCCCTGAGCGTGCGGCTGCGGCTCTTCGCCCGGGCGCGGGAAGCGGCGGGCTGCGCCGCCGAGGACATCGAGGTGAAGGACGCGCCGACCCTGGGTGACCTCCTGGATGGTGTCCGGCTCCGCCATGGCGGGGAGTTCGGGGCGATCCTCGACGCTTCGCGCGTCTGGTTGAACGGTGACGAGCCGGCCGAGGGCCCGGCCACACGGCTCACCGATGGTGACGAGGTGGCGGTGCTGCCGCC
>Ga0172371_10012803_pt1 | contig 11000 bp, 12 predicted proteins | sample Lak12m_FD_114543 | JGI IMG/M metagenome (GOLD analysis project Ga0172371, IMG submission 114543) | Freshwater microbial communities from Kabuno Bay, South-Kivu, Congo - kab_022012_12m | ecosystem: Environmental > Aquatic > Freshwater > Lake | place: Democratic Republic of the Congo: South-Kivu... | reverse complement strand
GTCTGAAAGACTTATGCTTTGCATTATGGATTTTATATCGTGAAAACCATCGGTTCGGCCATTCTTTCTAACATTCAGGTAAAGATTGATTTTACCTGAAGCGCTAACCGTTAGTTTTTTACCAATTGTCATAAATACCAACCAGGGATAATTTCAGTTTAGTTTGCTTTCAACGACCTGTATAAAAAAAGAAAGTTATCCGGATCAAGATCCTCGGCTCTTAGGTTTTTTTCTTTTCCGATACCATGTAGAATTTTAATTATTATATTTATTTTGTCAACATATTTATGTTCGTTTGAAACCAGTAAGGAATTAATCAGTTTTTTGCGCCTGTGCAGGAAACAATCTTCTACAAAACCAAAAAAATCCGGGGTATTGATATCTGCTGTTTTTTTGGAGGTTTTTCTGCCTGCCTTTACCACAACCGAGTCAACAAATGGCGCCGGAATAAAGCAGCTTCTCGAAATAGAAAAAAGAATTTTAAAGTCTGCTAAAAAGTTGGCTTTTACTGCATAAGAGCTGTAATTTTTATCCCCTTTTTTTGCTGTAAGCCTGTCAGCAATATCTTTCTGGATTGTAAGGCAATAGTATTCTATTTCCGGAGCCTCAAGCATTATTTTTAGGATAAGCGGTGCTGCTATTTTATATGGAAGATTTGAAACAACTTTGGTGGCGCCAGTTCGGGTTATTAATTCCCTATAATCCAGCTTCATGGCATCAGATTCTATAAGATCAATTTGAGAAGAAAGACAGGACTGGAAAATCTCCTTAAACACCTGGACCAGGCGGTTGTCAACCTCAATACATATTATTTTTTTTACCTGTGGGAGCATGATTTCTGTGAGCGATCCGATACCGGAACCTATTTCGAGAACAATATCGTTGGATTTTAGCTCAGCAGCCTGGGCAATTTTTTTTAAAATATTTGTATCAATTAAAAAATTCTGCCCTAAACTTTTTTTTAATCTTATGCTGTGCAAGTTAAGAATTTCTGCAGTTTTTGAAGGAGAGCTTATGTAAGTTTTACCGGATTTATCTGGTTTGGAAGAATTCATATTTTTTTCTTACTTTTTATTTTTTTAGCCTATCGAGAAAAAATTCTCTGCATTTTTTGAAGTGATAGCTGCAACTTCAGCAACACTTATGTTTTTTAATTCAGCAATTTTATAAGCTACATATTTTACAAAACCGGGGTAGTTTTCCTGACCTCTTTTTTCCTGAGGTGCAAGAAAAGGAGCGTCTGTTTCTATGAAAATTTTGTCAATTGGAACTTCTTTTACGGTCTCGACCAGGCTTTTTGCATTTGGAAATGTTATTACTCCAGTAAAAGATATAAACAGTCCCAATTCCAGGCACTTCGAAGCAAAATCTGTATCACCTGAAAAGCAATGAACTACAGCTTTTAAATTTTTACCCTTACCTGAAGAATAGCTGCCAAGTATTTTTAAAATATCTGCATGGGCGTCCCTGTCGTGAACTATTAATGGAAGGTTGTATTTCAGGGCAAGTTCTATCTGACCGATAAACGCTTTTTCCTGATCTTTTTTAGGGCTTAAATTCCTGAAATAATCAAAACCTGTTTCACCTACTGCGACTACTTTCTTGTTCCTATTGTTATTGCTGATGCCTCTATTAATACTAATACCATTATTATTGTTAATACCAGCGCCCTTGATCAATAACTCAAGAGCTGCAAGATCTTCATTTTTAAAATCCTCTGCATCGTGTGGGTGAATTCCGACAGAAGCAAAAACATTATTGTACAGTCTTGAATATTCCAGTGATTTTTTGCTTCCTTCCAAACTTGAGCCTACATTTATAATGAATTTTACATTTTCCCTCAGTGATTCCTTGACCGCAAAGTCCGGGGTTATTTTTTTCAGCATATCAAGATGAGCATGGGTATCTATGAAATAAAAATCCTGTTTCTCTTTATTTTTTTTATCCATCATTGTGTTTGGTTTGTATATTTTAATTTTTCTTACAACCTGAAGTTATTTGGCTTCAGCATTTTCTTCAATTCTTGGGAAAAGAATTTCTCTTTTGCCAACAGTAGTTCCGCCCGTAAAAGCACCCCACTTGCCATCAGCTTCGAAACTCATTTCTTCAATATTTTTGTCTATACCGAGCTGGCCAAAAATTCTCTGACATGTCGATGGCATGAAAGGAAATACAAACAGCGCAGACAGCCTGATTGATTCTGCCAGGTTATAAAGAACACCGTCAAGTTTTTGAGCCTCTGCATCCCCAGTGCTTTTTGCCAGCTCCCAGGGCTTGCTGTCTTCAATATATTTATTGGCGATATTTATAAAATCCCAGATTTTTACAAGATATTCCGAATAGCTGAAGCTCTCGAAAAGATTAACCGCTGCCGCTTTTGTGTCTTCCCATAACTTTTCAAAATCTTTCTCTCCGCCGTTCAGGTTTGCAGGTTTGGCAGGCACTACCCCACTCCTGTATTTATCAATCATCGCAATGGATCGGGAAACAAGATTTCCAAAATCATTGCTCAGATCCCCATTGTATCTTTTAAACATTGCCTGGTCGGTAAATGATCCATCCAGCCCGAATGTGATTTCCCTTGTAAAGAAATACCTGACTGCATCAACTCCGTAACTTTCTGCCATTTCATCAGGATCAAGTGTGATCCCTTTTGATTTGGATAATTTTTCTTCACCTTTCATTATCCAGCCATGCACAACCAGGTGTTTTTGAAGCTCAACACCAATTGACATCAAAATCGCCGGCCATATAACAGCATGAAATTTTAAAATATCTTTCCCTATATGCTGCTGGTCGGCGGGCCAGTATTTTTTAAACAAATCATCATTATCCAGGCTGTATCCCAGCGCTGAAATATAGTTTATCAGCGCATCTACCCAGACATAGCTGAAATGTTCAGGATCGAATGGAATTGGAATGCCCCATGTTACAGTAGTTCTTGAAATGCTTATATCTTTCAAACCCTGTTTAAGCAACCCCAGGACTTCATTTTTTCGAGATTCCGGAATTATGAAGTCAGGATTTGCTTCAATATGTTTTATTAGTTTATCCTGATAACTTGAAAGCTTAAAAAAGTAGTTATCCTCTTTAATCTTTTCAACTTCCCGCCCGCACTGAGGGCACTTGCCCTCTACAAGCTGCGCATCTGTCAGAAAATTCTCGTCTATCGTACAATACCAGCCTTCGTAGCTCCCCTTGTAAAGGTCGCCGTTTTTCTTAAGCTTTGTCAGAATATTCTGCACAACTTTTTCATGACTGGCATCAGTTGTCCGCACAAATAAGTCATTGCTTATGTTATAAAGTGCCAGTATTCGTTTCATATCGGCAACCATGCCATCAACATACTCTTTCGGAGACACTCCTTTTGAAGCGGCGCTTTTATAAATCTTCTGTCCATGTTCATCAGAGCCTGTAAGGAAAAAGGTATCTTTGCCTTGCAGCTTGTTAAATCTTGCTGTAACATCTGCCAGTATGAATTCATAAACCTGGCCGAGGTGAAGCTTTGCATTCATGTATGGTATTGCAGTTGTAATATAAAATTTTTCCTTTACAATTTCTTTTGCAGTTTCTTTTACCATTTAAACCTCTTACTCTTTTTAAGCTATATTTTTTAGTTATTATGTTGAAAAATCCGTAAAATTGTACCTAAATATACAATATTAATAGTGAATATTGTTACTTTATTAAAAATTTTTAGCTAAATTTTTGTGGAAATATTATACAACGTTTGACGGTCAATATCATATCTTGAAATAATAATCTTTAAAGCTGCTTTTTTAGGAATGTTCCGGGATATCAGTTTTGCAAACTCTTTTTTTATATCATTTTCTGTATAATTTTTGATGAGTTCTTTTTTATAACCTTCCACAACAAGGACTATTTCTCCTTTTATTTTTCTGGATTTTATTTCAGCCAGGATTTCAGATAATCGTCCCCTGATGGTTTCTTCATAAAGTTTTGTAATTTCGCGCGCGACGCATGCTTTCCTGTCACCGAAAACTCCGAGCAATTCTCCCAGCAATTTCTCCAGTCTCATAGGTGATTCGTAAAATATAAGTGTGTAAGGAAGATATGCAACCTCTTCAATTTTTTCTTTTCTCCTGATTTCTGTTTTTGGTAAAAATCCCACAAAAAGAAAACTGTCTGTCGGAAAGCCTGATAACACAAGGGCGCTTAAAGCAGCATTTGGACCCGGAATAACAGTGATAGGGACGCCTTCGTTAATAGACGCACTTACAATTTTATAGCCAGGATCCTGAATTGAAGGAATTCCGGATTCTGATACCAGTGCCAGATTTTCTCCCTGGTTTAGTTTTTCAAGTATTAATGCAACTTTAGACGGGCTTGAATAATCCTGATAGCTTATTATTCTTCCGGCAGGTTTGGATATTTTAAATCGTGTCAGCAGCTTTCTTATGGTTCTTGTATCTTCAGCAATAATATAATCAACATCTGTGAGAGTTTTGATGAGCCTGAAACTACAGTCGTCAAGATTTCCAATCGGAGTGGCGCAGACGAACAAGCACCCTGAGTCGTTGCTGAAGTTGTGGTTTTGACTATCAGATTCTGTGTTTTTATTTCTTTTAACCATTCTGGTAAATCAAAATATTATCAGTGTATTAATATAATTAAAAACAAATAGCTATTAACAATCCATATCAATACTGGCAAACAGAAATATCAATAAATACAAATAATATCAATAAATTGTAATTGCCAGAAAACCTCTGTATAAAAGTTCTGCAATATAACCATAAGCAAGCCAGAAAGGAAGGTAGTCGAGCCTTACAACTCCCAGAACAGCCCATTTGGATTTATATTCCCAGGGGCACTTTTTAAGTATCAGCTTTAATAAATAGCCATATATAAATTCCCCTGCAAATATGACTGCCATATAAATTAATCCTCTAAAGATAAATGGAACTTTTATCAAGGAATCATAAAGCGGTCCGATTATGATACCTAGCACACCGTAAATTGGAAACATCCAGAGATAGGATCTTCCTCTGAAAGCAATGTCTCTGGTTTTGATGTAATCATGGATGGAAGTGAAAAAAACTTCGACTCCCACTCCAAAAAAGCTGTAAATGAAGAATAAGACCAGATACTTCATATTGCTTTAATTATTGAAACCACTGTCCGGATATTTTATATTCACTATTGGTTTTGCTAAAAACCATTTTTATTTTTATATTATTTTCCTTTGAAAAATCAGCATCATAATAGACAGCGGTAAATCCTTGTTCATTAGCTATCGTTACAAGCTTAATTGAATTGGGAATATAATCACCAAGCCCGTTTTTTACCGGCAAAACTAATTTACTGAAATTGTCTTTTGTAACTGCTTTTTTCATTCCATCATCAAAATCTTTTGAAAACTTGTCATAATCTTCATTATTAATTGATATAAAATAATTTTCAGTTATGGGATCTATGATATTCTTAATTTTAATTTCTTCAGCAGTCAGAGTTTTGTTGCAGGATGTAAAGCTGAAACAGAAAAATAATAAGATTATTAAAGAGGAGGAAAATAATATTATTTTTTTAAACAATTTTTTTAAATTTACTTTTTGGTGAAGCACAAATAGGACATATATCAGGAGCATTGCCTTCAACTGTATTTCCACAAACCTGGCAGACATAGATATCAACTGCTACTAAATTGCTCATGTTGTCCAGATATTTCTGGTAAAGGCCTGCATGTATCTTCTCAACTGCATTTGCATTGGTAAAACTCATTTCCGCTTCATCTTCAGCATCTGTCCTTGCCTGCTCTATCATTGCAGGATACATTTTCCTGAACTCAAATGTTTCACCGCCCACTGCTGCTTCTACATTTTCTTTTGTGCTTTTAACTCCGCCCATTGTCTTAAAATGCGCCAGTGCATGTACGGTTTCAGCGTCTGCTGCAGCCCTGAACAATCTTGCAACCTGAGCGTATCCCTCAGTATCTGCTTTTGCTGCAAAAGCCAGATATTTTCTGTTAGCCTGTGACTCACCTGCAAAAGCTTCTTTCAAATTTTCAAGTGTCTTTGCACTGCTGTCCTTTAACATATTGCCTCCTTTAAAAATTACGGTTTTTTATAAAAACTACTAATGAATATTTATAATACATTTTAAGCCTTACTGCAAATCACCGTGGATACTTTTGAAGTCTCCCGTCAGATAATAAAGGACTCTATCGCCAACATTTACAGCATTGTCCCCTATCCTCTCAAGATACCTGCTTGCCAGCGAGATATTGCTTACAAGCTTTACATAATCCTCATCTTTTGCATGAATGCTGTAAATTTTCTGGTAAAGTGTTTTCTGAATATCGTCCACAGCATCGTCAATTTGTTCAAGTCTGGTTGCCAACTTATAGTCTTTATTCTTAAAAGCTTTCAAAGCTTTATCAAGCACGGTCTTGACAAGACTTCCCATTTCGATAAGTATATCCAGGATCTCTTTCCTGATTTGTTTCTTCTCCTCCAGATAAAGTCTTCTGGTAAGCTTTCCTATGCTTACACAAATATCACCAATTCTTTCAAGATAAATAATAATTATATAAATGCTGTGTATAAGTCTCAAATCTTTTGCTACTGGCTGATGTTCTGCCTGGATAAACATGCATTTCTGTTCGATGAGCACGTCATAATCATCAATTTTATCATCGCCATCTATAACTTTCTGAGCAAGCTCTACATCGCCATTTACCAGAGAATTTATAGCATCATTTACAGTATTTTGAACCAGACTGCCCATTACAATAACATCTTCGGTTACTTCATCCAGTTTTTGTTCAAAAGTTTTTCTCATTTGGATTCCTAACTCTTAGAAATATTTTATTAATAAGTTAATTCTACTCTTTTTTTCTCAATCTTGCTCTGGTCCTTATTGAAGTCCCGATTATTGCAAAAAATAATACAATCGCCAGTAAAACCAGAGCAGTTCCCCATTGCTTATCTTCAGGTGGATTTGTTACCTGCGTCGCCAGGGCATAAAGATGGTAGGGTAAAGCCATGACCTGGCTGAATATGGAATGTGGGAGATTGGGTTGTGAAAATGCTGCAACTGTAAACATAATTGGTGCTGTTTCACCCGCAGCCCTGCCTATGCCTAAGACTGCGCCAGTTACAATACCCGGCAGGGCTTGCGGTAGAATGATTTTAATAATTGTCTGCCACTTTGAAGCGCCAAGTGCCATTGATGCCTGCCTATATGTGCCCGGAACAGCTTTGAGTGCTTCCTCAGTTGCAGTTATGATTATGGGCAGGATTAGAAAAGCAAGGGTCAGCGAACCTGCCAGAATTGATTTGCCAAATTTTAACAGCAGGACAAAAAATGCAAGGCCGAACAATCCAAATACTACTGAAGGTACACCTGCCATATTAACAATTGAAAGCCTGATTATACGGGTAAATTTGTTTCTGGCAGCATACTCATTAAGATAAATGGCTGAAAAAATTCCAATCGGAAGAGATATGATAATTGTTCCAATAATTAAATAAATAGTTCCAATAATTGCCGGGAAAATTCCTCCGGCTTTCATACCCCCGCGTGGCTTCTGGGAAAGAAATTCCCAGTTAATGGCGCCGCTGCCCTTAACTATCAGATAAATGATTATGCCCAACACAAAAGCGACAACAATCATGGTAATGAAGAGGAGCAGGAAATAGAAGAATTTCTCCGTAATGTGTTTTTTCCTCATGCTGTTAGATGTTATAGCTTTCATCATTTCCATTTACCATTTTCTATTTATCATTTTATACTTACCGTTTTCTATCTACCTGACATTTTTTATTCTTCCTGTAAACCTGTCACCTACAAAATTAATTAAAAAAGTTATTAAAAACAAAACCAATCCAATAGCAAATAAAGCTGAATAATGAAGCCCACCTTGAGCAGTTTCACCCATTTCTGCAGCAATTGTTGCAGTTATTGTTCTTACAGGCTGCAGGAATGAAAAAACAATCCTGGGAGAATTACCTGTAAGCATGAGTACGGCCATGGTTTCACCAACTATTCTGCCAAGTCCCAGCATGACAGCAGCCACCATACCGGATGACGCAGTAGGGACAACTACCTTATAGGTTGTTTCCCATTTAGTAGCCCCAAGAGCCATGGATGCATATCTGAAAGTATTGGGAACAGCATTAATGGCGTCTTCTGAAATTGAGACTATTGTGGGCAGGCTCATAAAAGCCAGCATTACAGCACCTGTAAGAGCTGTAAGGCCTATGCTTAAATTGAAAATATTTTTTATTAAAGGCGCGAATACCTTTATTCCGATAAAACCTATTACAACTGAGGGGATTGTGGCAAGAACTTCAATAATTGGCTTTAGTGTTTCCCTTAAATATCTTGGTGCAAGCTCACCGATATAAATAGCGGAACCTACACCAAGGGGAATAGCTATCAAGATTGCTGCAAAAGTTGTGAGTATTGATCCTACAAGCAGAGGAACAAAACCAAATTTATCATGAGTAGGAATCCATCTTACCCCGCCAAAAAAATTCTGAATGGGATATGAAGCAAAAAACCTCACGGAGTTATAAAGAAGCAAAGCAAGAATTAAGCCAAGGATTATAATTGAAATAATGCCATTAACAAAGACAAACCTTGTAATCAAAAAACTTTTGAATTTAGCAAATTTGTTTTTTGATGAAGCCATACATTAATTTTATAAGAATTTTAATACTTTTACTATAAAAAGTATGAAGCTATAGATTTCAACAGATAGTATTTTCTATAGCTTCATCATTTTATAATTTAACTAAGAACCTCATTTTATCATTCTATTTAACAGGAACAAAACCTGCATCAATTCCTATCTGCTGTCCGTCAGTACTTAATATAAAATCCAGATATGCTTGTGCAAGTTCTGTCATTTTATTTCCATCAGCATACACATAAAGTTCCCTGGAAATTGGATAGCTTCTGTCTTTAACAGTTTCAACGCTTGGTGAGACAGCGCTTCCGCTGGAATCTTTTTTAATCTTTACTGCATTTACTGTATCCCCTGCTTCTTTCAGGTAACCAAGTCCTACATAGCCAATAATATTTTCGTTTCCGCTAACCTGCGCAACCATGTCTGCATTAGTCTGAAGGAGCAGGCATTTATCAGAATACTCGTCCTGGCTTTTACTATTACCAAGTCTGACAATATTCTCAAGGAAATACTCGCCAGTTCCTGATGAACTTTCTCTTGCTGCTGCTATGATTTCAGCATCTGCACCGCCAACATCTTTCCAGTTGGTTATTTCGCCTTTATAAATTTTGGAAAGCTGGTCAAATGTAAGCTCGCTTACATTTACGTTTTTACTGACAATTACCGCTATCCCATCCCATAGAACTACGTATTCCTTCAAATCTATTCCTTTTGAAGCAGCTTCCTGTTTTTCTGAGTCTTTCATTACCCGGGAAGCATTGGCAAGATCCGTTGTACCATCAATAAGGGACTTTATCCCTTCGCCTGAGCCGCCGCCGTTTATTGTTATTGAACCGCCAAATTTAGCCATGAAGTCTTCAGCCCATGCATTTGCAACTTCAAGAAGAGTTGTAGAGCCTGATACCACCAGTTCCTGCCCATCAAATTTTAAGGATAATGAGTTTGCTTCATCTGATGCTTTGCTTGTATCTGTTTCCTGGGTGGCAGTTGTCTTACATCCGGTAAAAATTGTTGTTACCAGAAATAATACTGCCAATAATGATATTGCCATCAGCAATATCTTATTACTGTTTTTTATCTGTTTTGTTATCATTTTTCACTCCTTTAATTTATCTAAAGAATAAGGATTATCAGGAAGAGTAATATGTAAGCTAGTATTGGAAATAAGCTCATAATTTTTAAATAAGTGGTGGCGAGACGCAGAATTGAACTGCGGACACATGGATTTTCAGTCCACTGCTCTACCAACTGAGCTATCTCGCCTTTGTTCACTTAAAAGACTGGCTATGACACTGTCATGTTTTACAGCATCGCACAAAACTTTTTTATGGCGGAGCTGACGGGATTCGGTCTTTCGTCTCGCTTTGCAAAGCTCGCTGCAGAGCCGCGGACTCGCTCGCCTTCGCTTGCTCCGTCCATTCGAATCCCTTAAAACATGACACTGTCATGTTTTACAGCATCGCACAAAACTTTTTTATGGCGGAGCTGACGGGATTCGAACCCGCGACCTCGTGCGTGACAGGCACGTGTCCTAAACCGCTAGACGACAGCTCCGTTCCAATACAAAAATATTGTTATATTTTTGTATTAAATTTAATGGTGGGCGATGTAGGGATCGAACCTACGACCCTCTGCTTGTAAGGCAGATGCTCTCCCAGCTGAGCTAATCGCCCATTTGGTAGCCCGTAGGAGAATCGAACTCCTGCTGGCAGATTGAAAATCTGCTGTCCTAACCCCTAGACGAACGGGCCACGAAAAAATATTCAATGAGCCTAGGGTAACAAATGGTGAGCCGTGAAGGGATCGAACCTTCGACACCCGGATTAAAAGTCCGGTGCTCTACCTTCTGAGCTAACGGCCCTTATTTATTCAATAAGCTCTCAAGTCCCATAAAATATGCAAGCGTAAAGTTTACTATAGTAAAAAACCGATGTCAACAAAAACTGAGACTCTTTTTTGTGCTTATTCTTCTTCTTTTCCACCTGTTAATTTTGCTGATACTTCTTCCACTTTCTCCTTGCTTTTTTCCAGCAGCTCTTCTGCTTTTACCCTGGCCTCTACAACAGCAAATTTTCCTCTATCAATAACATCTTTTGCTTTGTCAATAAGATTTTTTCTAAAATTTTTTCCTGTTTGAGGTGCAAAGATCAGACCGATTACAAACCCGCAAAAAGCCGCAATCGCACTTATTATTAAAATATCTTTGTAAAACCTCCTGCTGGAATGATTCCCAAGATTTCTCTTACTCATTTTAGATCACTTTTCTTATACTTAATTTTTTATAAATTCAACAGAAATTTTTATATTCTAATAATATAAGTATCGTTTCATATGAAAATACTGCTAT
>Ga0172371_10012802_pt1 | contig 11001 bp, 8 predicted proteins | sample Lak12m_FD_114543 | JGI IMG/M metagenome (GOLD analysis project Ga0172371, IMG submission 114543) | Freshwater microbial communities from Kabuno Bay, South-Kivu, Congo - kab_022012_12m | ecosystem: Environmental > Aquatic > Freshwater > Lake | place: Democratic Republic of the Congo: South-Kivu... | reverse complement strand
CCTGGCCGGCCAGGGGATGGTTGAAATCAACGGTGGCTGTCTCGGGATCAACGGCAAGCACCATGGCCGGGACCTGGTGGCTCTGCCCATCTTTTTCCAGATCCATCCCCAGGATCATGCCCGGAGTCAGCTCTTTTCCGGCAAAGGCCCGGAGGCTGAAAGCCATGATCAGTTCTTCGTTTTTCTGGCCGAAGGCCTCATCCGCGGGCACGGTGATGGTCTTGCTGTCGTTCGGGCGCATGCCGAGGAGCGCCTGCTCAAAGGCCGGGAGCACCGCGCCGTCGCCGATTCTAAACTTGAGCGGATCAGAGGCTCCGGCCGAGTCAAAGATTTCGCCCGTTGCCAGTTTGCCTTCGTAAGCCACAACGACCTCGTCGTTTTCTGAAACCACTCGCATGGGGCGCTACTCCTTGAGCTGAGTTGAGCAGCTTGCCTGCTCAAACGAGACTTTAAACAAAAAAGAAATCAGGACCGCGAAGCGATAAAAAAATTCCTGAATCCGTGAGCGTTCGAGAAGGGTGCAGGCTGAAGCGCGGCGACGATGTTGATAATACTGATGGTATATCAACGAGTTGCCAACGCAGCGAATGCGCCCTTATCGGACGCCCCGAAGGGCGGCGGGTGAATCGAAGATTCGTCCAGACTTTTGCCGTTATCTTGTGATTACGGCTGGATAACATCATAACCGTCAACAAGCCGTCACGGATTCAGGATATTCTTTTTGTCGCTTTCGCGCCACCGTATTTTTCTTTGGAACTCACGCGGTAACGCCTGGAGCTACTTGCGCAATGCAGGCTAATAGGCTATTTTGCGTCCTTTTCAGGATGAAGAGCCTCTTGCAAAATACTTTATTGTGCTTCGCCAGGCTCGGCATGAACGGAAGAAGCCATATGATTTCCGTTTATTACCGGTCACCCTGAGCCTGTCGAAGGGTCTTTTCCTCTTTTTGCAAGAGGCTTTTGAAGAATGGAACTGTTTTGCGAAAAATACCGGGAAAAGGTTTCTGCGGACAAGGCCTTCTGCGCCCATCCCACCGAGTACTGCAAGTTCCGGAATGCCTGCCTGCTGCACTTCATGGGCAAGGAGAAGGCCAGGCCCGCCTCGGCGGATAAGCAACCGGCTGCCGAAGGCCTGCCGGGCGATAACCCTAAACCAGCTTGAGAAGCACCATGAGTATCTTGCGTTTCGACAAAGGCGGCGGCCTGCTCCCGGCCATTGCCCAGGATTATTTGAGCAAAGAAATTCTGATGCTCGCCTATATCAACGAGGCGGCCTGGCTGAAAACCCTGGAAACCGGCAAGGTCCACTACTGGAGCCGCTCCCGCAATCAGCTCTGGCTCAAGGGCGAGTCCTCCGGCCATGTGCAGATCATCAAGGAAATCCTAATTGACTGCGACGCGGACACCGTGGTTTTCCTGGTGGAGCAGCTGGGCGGGGCCGCCTGCCATACGGGCCACCGGAGCTGCTTTTTCAGAAAACTCGACGGCGAGGAACTCATCATCACCGGCACCCCGGTTTTCGATCCCGAAAAGGTTTATAAAAAATGAATATTCTTAAACTCGGCATTCCCAAAGGCAGCCTGGAAAAGGCGACCATCGAACTTTTCGAGAAGTCCGGCTGGCAGATCAAGCTCTCCTCCCGCAACTATTTTCCGGAGGTGGACGATCCGGAGCTCTCCTGCTCCATCTGCCGGCCCCAGGAAATGTCCCGCTATGTGGAGCAGGAAATTCTTGACGCCGGGATCACCGGCAAGGACTGGACCCTGGAAAACGAATCCGACATCGTGGTGGTGGCGGATTTGGTTTATTCCAAGGTCAGTAAGCGGCCCACCCGCTGGGTCCTGGCCGTGCCCGGCGATTCGGATATCCATCGCCTTGAGGACCTGGAAGGCAAAAAGATCGCCACCGAGCTGGTGGGCTTCACCCGCAAGTTCTTCGCCGAGCGGGGGATCATGGTTGACATCGCCTTTTCCTGGGGGGCCACCGAGGCCAAGGTGGTTTCCGGGCTGGCCGACGCCATTGTCGAGGTCACCGAAACGGAAAGCACCATCCGCGCCCATGGTTTAAGGATCATCCACGAGCTGATGACCTCCAACACCCAGCTCATCGCCTCGAAAGCCGCCTGGGCCGACCCATGGAAACGGGAAAAGATCGAAAACATCGCCCTGCTCCTCAAAGGGGCCTTGCGGGCCGACCGGATCGTGGGCCTGAAGATGAATGTCCCCGAGACCCGCCTCGACCAGGTGATCGCCATCCTCCCCAGCATGAATGCCCCCACCGTGGCCAAGCTCTACAAAATGGACTGGTACTCGGTGGAAACGGTGATCTCCGAACACGAGGTGCGCGACCTCATTCCCCGGCTTTTGAAGAATGGCGCCGAAGGGATCATCGAGTATTCCCTTAACAAGGTAATCTAACGAGTTACAGTTGATGTTCTATGGTTACCGGTTGATTGAAGAACCGGGGAAGATTTCAGGGAGAAAATGTGACCGGAAGGGCCATCAACTACGGGAAGATAGAGTTCGTAAAAAGCGTTTACAAGCTGGCCCAGCTTCCTGAGGAACAACTGCCGGAGATCGCCTTTGCCGGACGCTCCAATGTGGGCAAGTCGAGCCTGATAAACCGGCTGGTCAACCGCAAGGGGCTGGTCAAGGTGAGCGCCAGGCCGGGCAAGACCCAGAGCCTTAATTTCTTCGAGGTGGACGGCAGGCTTTATCTGGTTGACTTGCCTGGGTACGGCTTTGCCCGGGTCGCGAAAAAGCTCCAGGACGACTGGCAGGGGCTGATCAGCGAGTATCTCGCCAATAGCCCCTTCCTGCGCTGCGTGGTGGTCCTCATTGATTTGCGCCATGCCTTAAAAGAGCAGGACCGGGAGCTGGTCGCCTGGCTCAGGAGCCGGGGCCGGCCTTTTCTCATCGTTTATACGAAAAGGGACAAGCTGTCCAACAACGAGCAGGCCAAGCAGGCGGCAAGCCTCGACGCCGCTCTCGGCCTGAACAGAGGCGAACGGGTGCTTTTTTCCGCGAAAACCGGGGAGGGCAAGGACGAACTCATCGCCGCCCTGGCCGGTTTTCTCGTTTTGCAGGATTGACCGACCGGGGGGGCTGGCCGCCCTGCCGGGCAAAGGGGGGATTCCGCTTATGATGGCGCGGCAGGAATGGCATTGCTGGCAGATTACCAGTTGCGGCAATGAAGAACATTGCCCGGCAGGGAAAAAGGGGGACGGAAACCGGCCCTGCTGGGAGGTGACGCAGGAACTCAACGACTACCGCAGCGCCCTGGCGGTCTGCCGGGACTGCCTCGTGTTCATCACCAAAGAAGAACACGGTCTTGAGCGAAGTGGATATCCAGGAGATAATGGGGCAAAAAAGCGAATGTCTCCTGGCCGGGCGCTGCCCGCAAAACAGAGGCTCTTCTTGACCGCCGGGCCGAGCGTCGCTGACCGCCGGCTGCCAGGGAAACCGGCCCGGGCTGTTATTGATCGGACTTGAGCACCGCCAGAAAGGCGCTCTGCGGGATCTCTACATTGCCCACCGTTTTCATCCGTTTTTTCCCCGCCTTCTGCTTTTCAAGGAGCTTTCGTTTTCTCGTGATATCCCCGCCGTAGCACTTGGCAAGCACATCCTTGCGCAGGGCCGAGATGGTCTCCCGGGCGATGACCGCGCCGCCCAGGGCCGCCTGGATGGCGATCTTGAACATCTGCCTGGGGATTTCCTCCTTGAGTTTTTCGCAGGCGTGCAGACCCCGGGCCCGGGCGTTGCTGCGGTGGACCAGCTGGGAAAGGGCGTCCACCCGCTCGCCGTTGACCAGGATGTCGAGCTTGACCAGATCGCTCTCCCGGTAGTCGAGGAGATCGTAATCAAATGAGCCGTAGCCCTGGGTGATGGATTTGAGCCGGTCGTAAAAGTCGTAAATGATCTCGGCCAAAGGCAGCTCGCAGGTCAGCTCGATCCGGCCGGGCATCGGGTAGTGGTAATGGGTGTTCTCCCCGCGCCGCTCCATGCACAGGGTCATGACCGCGCCCATATAGCGCTCGGGGATCAGAATGGTGGCCTTGATGAAGGGCTCCTCTATCTTGGCGATGGTGGAAGGGTCCGGATAATAGGCCGGGTTGTCCACCTCGATCATATTCCCGTCCTTCAGGAAAATTTGATAGTTGACCGAGGGCACGGTGAGGATGAGGGAGAGATCGAACTCGCGCTCGAGCCGCTCCTGCACCACCTCGAGATGCAAGAGCCCGAGAAAGCCGCAGCGGAAACCGAAGCCCAGGGCGGTGGACGAATCCTTCTGGAAGGAAAGGGAGGCGTCGTTTAAGGTCAGCTTTTCCATGGCCGAGGCCAGGGCCTCGTAATCGTCGGTGCTCACCGGGTAGATGGAAGAGAAGACTACCTGCTTGATTTCCTGAAAACCGGGCAGGGGGGCGGGGCAGGGGCGCTCTTTGGTGGTGATCGTGTCTCCGGCCCTGGTGTCGGTGATGTTCTTGATCCCGGCGATGATGTAGCCCACCTGACCGGCGGAGAGCTCCTTCTGCGGCTCCCGGCTCAGGCGGAAAAATCCCACCTCCTCCACCTTGTAGCTCGCCTGGTTTGACATGAACAGGATGCTCTCTCCGGCTCTCAGCCGGCCGTTGACCACCCGGCAGGAGATGATCGTCCCCCGGAAGGGGTCGTAAAAGGCGTCGAAAATCAGGGCTTCGAGCGGCTTTCCCGGGTCGCCCACAGGCGGAGGCAGGTACTTGACCACCGCTTCGAGGACCTCGGCCACCCCTTGGCCGGTCTTGGCCGAGCAGAGTTGGATGCGGCTCGCGTCCAGGCCCAGATCCTCCTCGATTTGGGCCGCCACCCCCTCCGGGTCGGCGGCGGGAAGATCAATCTTGTTGATCACCGGGATCACCTCTAGATCATGCTCCATGGCCAGATAGAGGTTGGCCAGGGTCTGGGCCTCGATGCCCTGGGCCGCGTCCACCAGGAGCAACGCCCCCTCGCAGGAGGCCAGGGCCCGGGAGACCTCGTAGCTGAAGTCAACATGCCCCGGGGTGTCAACCAGATTCAGGAGATAGTCCTTGCCGTCCTTTGCCCGGTAGGGCAGGCTGATGGCCTGACTCTTGATGGTGATCCCCCTCTCCCGCTCGATGTCCATGCTGTCGAGGAGCTGGTCTTTGAACTCGCGGTCGGTGACCATCCCGCAAAGCTGGATAAAGCGGTCGGCCAGGGTGGACTTGCCGTGGTCAATATGGGCGATGATGCTGAAATTGCGGATGTTTTCCATGGGTGAGCCGGTGGGGTTCTGGGGCTGAGAGGTGAAGATGCAAAGGAGCTGCGCCAGCTCCCCAAGAAGGGCTATCTATCATAAAATGATAGCCTTGCAAAGGCAATTCTGTTAATAATAATCGTCTCGTAAAAATTACAAAACTTGGCGGTTATCACAAATAAATCAACTTGTTACGCCGTTATCCGCCGGCAGCGCGGCTTTTTACGATCCCGACAATAATGCTCCCATGAAAGAAGACCAGGAATTCCTTGAGATAAGCGAAGACGACGAGGTTTCGCCGCAGGAAGAGCTGCATCCCCTGGTCGCCCTGCCGGATGATGACAATCTCCCGGCTTTGGGCAACGTCGGCCTGCATCGTTATCTTCAGGAAATCAACCAGTACCGGCTGCTTACCCGCGAGGAAACCGAGGAGCTGGCCAAACATTTCCAGGAAACCGGCGACCCGGAGGCGGCTTACAAGCTGGTCACCGCCAATCTCCGCCTGGTGGTCAAGGTGGCCATGGATTTCCAGAAGTACTGGATGCAGAATTTTCTCGATCTCATCCAGGAGGGCAATGTCGGCCTGGTCCAGGCGGTGAAGAAGTTCGATCCCTACCGGCAGGTCAAGTTCTCCTATTACGCCGCCTACTGGATCAGGGCCTATATCCTCAAGTTCATCATGGACAACTGGCGGTTGGTCAAGATCGGGACCACCCAGGCCCAGCGCAAGCTTTTTTTCAGCTTGAACAAGGAGAAAAAGCTGTTAGAATCGCAAGGTTTCGCGCCCGAGCCTAAGCTGCTCGCCGAGCGGCTCAATGTCAAGGAAAGCGAAGTCATCGAGATGAGCCAGCGCATGGACAACTGGGATGTATCCCTGGAAAGTCCGGTGCGGGAAGGCTCGGACGAGGAGCAAAAAAGCTTTCTCCCCATGCTCGGGCCGGGAGTGGAGGAGAAGGTGGCGGAAAAGGAAATGCAGGCCTGGATGGCCAGGGTTCTCGACGGCCTGCGCCGGACCCTCAACGAGAAAGAAAAGGCCATCCTGGCCGACCGGCTGCTCAGCGACGAGCCCATAACCCTCCAGGACATCGCCGACCGCTTCAAAATCTCCCGCGAGCGGGTCCGGCAGATCGAGGTCAATCTCCTGAAGAAAATGCGGGAGTATTTTGAAAAGGAAGTTCCGGATATCAAGGATTTCCTCGCGGAATTTTTCAACCCTTGGCGTTCCTGAGCCACACAAGCTCTCCTTCGGGCCTCCCGAAAAAGCAGGCAATATGCGTGTCCCCCTTTTAGACTTGCACGGCCAGATGGCGCCCTTGCGCGAGGAAATCCTTGCGGCGGTGACCGAGGTCATTGATTCCACACAGTATATCCTTGGGCCCAAGGTCGAGGAATTCGAGCAACAGGCAGCCGCCTATTGCGGCGCACCCTTTGCTATCGGGGTGGCCAGCGGCACCGATGCCCTGCTTGCCGCGCTGATGGCCTTAAAGATCGGCCCCGGCGACGAGGTGCTGACCACGCCCTATTCCTTTTTCGCCACCATGGGCTGCATTCTCCGCCTTGGGGCCAGGCCGGTTTTCGCCGACATTGATCCGCTGACCTGCAACATTGATCCGGCGAAAATGGCCGAGGTCCTTGCGGCTGACGCCAGGGCCGGCCGGCGGATCAAGGCGATCATCCCGGTGCATCTTTACGGCCAGTGCGCGGATATGAACCGGATCATGGCCCTGGCAGGGGAATACGGCCTGCCGGTGATCGAGGACGCGGCCCAGGCCATCGGCGCGGTTTATCCCTTTAAGGAAAACGGCGGGATTGTCTGGCGCCGGGCCGGGTCCATGGGCAAGGCCGGGTGTTTTTCTTTTTTCCCCAGCAAGAATCTCGGCGGCATCGGCGACGGCGGGCTCATCACCTGCAACGAACCGGAGTTTGCCGAGCTGCTCAAGATCATCCGGGTGCATGGCGGCGCGCCCAAATATCATCACGGCCTGGTAGGCGGCAATTTCCGGATTGATCCGATCCAGACCGTGGTCCTTGCGATCAAACTCAAGCATCTGCCCAAGTGGCATCAGGCCAGGCGCCGTAACGCCGCGACCTACCGGCGGTTGTTCGCCGGCGCAGGCCTCATGGAGCGGGGGCTTATCCGTTTGCCGGAAGCGGTTTACCAGACCAAGGGCGAGGCCGCCGGGGTGGATTATCACATTTACAACCAGTTCGTGATCCGGGCCAAAGACCGGGATGGTCTCCTCAAACATTTGTCCGCCCAACAGGTCGGGGCGGAGATATACTATCCCATCCCTCTGCACCGCCAGGGTTGCCTGGCCGGGATGGGCTATGAAGAGCTTTCTTTCCCCGAGGCGGAGCGGGCCGCGGCCGAGACCCTGGCCCTGCCCATTTACCCTGAGTTGAGTGAAGATATGCTGGCCTTTGTGGTGGAGAGCATCGCCGGATTTTACCGGTGACATGCCCCTGAATCCGTGGGCGTTAAGAGCCGCGATCCCGACGGGGGACATTTGCTGACCTGCTGATATGCTTAGGGTAAACCGCCATGTTTTGTAGTTATTGCGAGTTGATCTCTTTTCAGTTCCGCTTTTTTCTCGCAGTCCCGCGTCGTTTCCGGCGGATGGCCTTGTTCGCCGCTATTCTCCTTCTCGTTTCCGGCCCGGCTCAGGCGGCCCAAACGGCCGTCTCCCAGGGCCGCCAGGCGGTTCCGGCCCGTGATATCCAGGTGAAAGATGTGAAAGCCGTGGCCTGGAAGGCCCTGTGGGATCAGGGCCGGGATCTGGCCCGTCAGGGGCGGATTGCCGAGGCGGCGCCGGTTTACGAGGCCCTGCTCGGCATGCGGGAAGGGCTGGAGACGGCCCGCTGGGAGCTGGTCAATATCCTTCTTTCCCTTAAAAAGGACGAAGCGGCTATTCCCCATCTGGAACTGCTGCTGGAAGCCGCTCCCGGGAATTTTGAGTATGTTGTCGCCCTGGCCGAGGCCAGCCGGAGACAGGGCAACATGGCCCGGGCGGCGGAGTTGTACGAAAAAGCGCGCAAGCGCGAGCCCGGCAACCTAAAGGTTCTGCGCGGCGAGGCATCGGCTTTGCTCGCCCTGCAACGGCGCAGCGAGGCCGCGCCCCTGCTCGAGGCTCTCCTTGCCCGTGACCGCGGGAATCAGGCGCTCCGGGAGGAGCTCGCCAATCTCTATTTCGACCTGGGCGCCCCGGAAAAAGCCCTGGCCCAGACGGCCGCGCTCATCCGGGAAAACCGGGCCGAGCCGGCCCTCATTTTCCGGGCGGCGCAAGCTGCCGAACGCCTGGGGCAGGAAAGCCAGGCCCACGAATACTGGCAGCGTCTGACCCGCACCGCCTACGGGCAGGAGGCGAAAGAGCGGTTGACCTCCTATTATCTCAAGGCCGGCCAGGGTGAAGAGGCCCTGGCTTATCTGACGCCGCTTTTGGAAAAGGAGCCGTCCTCTCCCCGGCTTTTAAAAAGGCTCGGCCAGATTTCCGCCTCGCTGGCCCGCTATCCCGAGGCCCTTGGCCTTTTTGCCCGCTATCTCTCGCTTAAACCCGAAGACCGTGAGGCCCTGCGCCGGCTTATCGAGGTTCGCGCCGCCCTGTCCGGCCGGCCCGAGGCCGACGGGTACTGGGCGAACCTGCCCAGGGGGATTGCCCCCGATCTCGCCGCCCTTGCGCGCGAGGCCGGACTCTACGAGGCCAGGGGCGAACTTCCGGAGGCCCTTGCTCTTTATGATTTGCTCCTGGCCGCTGCCCCTGAAGAGGGGAGGATTCTGGCAAGAAAGGCCCGGATATTGCTGGCCGCGGGGGAAACCAGGGCCGTGGATTCTCTCTGGGCCGATCTTGCCCGGCGGCGGAAGCTTGTTGAGGTGCTGGAGCTGCTTCTTGATCTTGAGCCCGGCAACAAGGCAGCCCTGGGGAAGCTGGCCGACATCTACCTGGCAGAGGGGGAACTCGGCAAAAGCCTGGGGATGTTTTCCCGGCTGGCGGAACTCGGGATGCGCACCCCGGCGGTTCTTGGCGGCATGGCCATGATCGAGGAGCGGCTCGGCAATCCGGGCCGGGCCCTGGCCCTGTACGAAGAACTGGCCGGGCTTGCCGGGGAGGAAGGTGCGGTTGCCCTGCACGCTCTGGAGCTTGCCGGTGAACTTGGCCTGGCTGGGAAGGTTCACGGTCATCTTGCCCGGTTGCGCCGGGACTTTCCCATTCTGGCCAACCGCCCTGAGAACAGGCTGCTCATCGCCAAGGCCCTGGCCGGAGCTTATTCCCTTGCCCAGGCCGTCGGTCAGTATCAGGCTCTGCTGGATGATCCCCAGGCCGGCGCGGACCTGCGGGCCACCGCCTCCCAGGGGCTCGCCGCGGCTTACCGGCAGAGTGGCTTGGATTATGAGGCGGAACAGGCCCTGCGGCAGGCTTATCTGATCAAGCCTGGGGTCGCGGGCCTGGACGTGGCGGCTCTCCCCCGGAGTAAGGCGGCTGCCCTCTTGCTTAAAGCCGAGGCCGGTCAGGATCAGGGCCGGATGCTCGCCTATTGCCGGTCCCTTGCCGAAGAGGGGCTGCACCGCGTACTTCTCGATGCGGCCCGGGCCGCCGGAGAGCGTTATCCCGAGTCCGCGGCCTTTCGGGTTCTTCAGGCCCAGGCCCTTGAAGCCGGGGGAGAGGCGGCCGGAGCGATCGCCGTCTGGCAGGAGCTTCTCCGGGATTTTCCGGCCCAGGATTTTGCCGCGACAAGGCTGGCCGCTCTTCTTTTAAATCAGGGACGTTTTGCCGAACTGGGCGAGCTGTGGCAGGCTTTTCCCGAGGTGGCGGCCCGGCCGGACATGCTTTTGCTTTCGGCCCGGGTTCTTTGGGCCGGGCGCGAGTGGGACAAAGCCCTGGCCGTGTACGATGGGTTTCTTTCCCCGTCGGTGGCGGAGAAGGTCAGCGCCCATGGGGCCGGACTTGGCCTGAGCCTTCCGGCCGAACTCAAGCCGGATGTGTGGACCAGGCTCACCGTGCCGGAAGTCGAGCGGCGGACCGGGCTTGATGCCCTCATGGAGCAAGCCGCTTTTCTCGCGGCGGGTCCGGGCCCTGAATCGCTCAACCGGGCCACCGCCCCTTTTTACGCCGCCTGGCGCTGGGAGAAGCGTTTCGCCCTGGAGAGGGAGGCCCGGCAGGCCCTCTTGCAACGGGAATATCTGGCCGCGGCCAATTATCTGCGCAAACTGCTTGCCGACTATCCGGCCGATGTTTCCCTTCAGTTCGATCTGGCGGGCATTTATAGCCGTTTTGGCCAGTTGGGCAGCGAGGCGGTGCTTTATGAGGAAATCATGGCCGCGGGCGGAGATTTCCCGGCGCTGACCGAGGCCCGGGCCCGCAACGAGCTCAAGCGCCGGCCCAAAGGCACGGCGGGCTATGGCTATCTTCGGGAGGAAGGAAGGGACGGTTACAAGGCCATCAGCAAGACCTGGGAAGAGGCGAGCTTTCAGTATTCTCCCCTGCTGCAGCATGACCTGGGGGTCAGCCTTTCCCGGCTCGATTACCGGAACACCGCCGGCCCCGGCAAGCTTAAAGGCACCAGGGCCATGCTTTCCTACGCGGCCAATGTCAATGAACAGCTTCTTCTGCGGGGCGGGGCCGGAGCCGAGGTTCTCGACGGCAATCAGCAGGACACCGCCATCGTGGAGCTGGCTGCGGAGGGGAGGCTTGGCGACCGGCTCACCGGGGTGCTCTCCTATGGCCGGGATGTTAAACGCGACAACATTGCCAGTCTG
>Ga0172371_10012801_pt1 | contig 11001 bp, 9 predicted proteins | sample Lak12m_FD_114543 | JGI IMG/M metagenome (GOLD analysis project Ga0172371, IMG submission 114543) | Freshwater microbial communities from Kabuno Bay, South-Kivu, Congo - kab_022012_12m | ecosystem: Environmental > Aquatic > Freshwater > Lake | place: Democratic Republic of the Congo: South-Kivu... | reverse complement strand
TGCACGGCCTAGATGAAAAATTCTCCCCGCTCGAGGCAAAAGAAGAAAAATTCTTCGAAAACTATCCCGGATATCTGACCACCCTACTCGGACCACAGGCCGATTCTGATGAATTAAAAAACTTGGCCGAGAAAATAAGAGAATAAAAAAAAACTTCTTACAGGTGCGACCTGCAAGAAGTTGATAAGCTACCAGAAAATTATTCTCCTGACTATCCGCCAATAAATTCCTAAAACCGGATTGACGATCTTCTTAATGATTTCATTCTCGAAACCGGCGAAGCTGAACTCCGCCTCCAGAAGTTCCGCCAGCTGCCGGTCTTTTATTTTCCTTATCTTCTGTAACTTTCCTCTTTTCACCAATGTTCCGGGTATCTGCCACAGACAGGTGAAATAACTCTTTATTTTCAAAGGAAACCAGCCGGTCATCAAACTGAATCCCCAGATTCCTGCCTCCATGAACAGCCAAGCGGGCAGAATCAATATCAGGGTCGGCCATTTATAAAACTTAAGCAGAGTTAGTAAGCGATTTCTCTCCGACCAATACCAACGATGCCTGGGAGTCCCTTCGGTATATTTATGATACATCATTGCCGATGGCACCAGCTTCATCTCGTATCCCATAAATCTAGCCCTCAGGCACAAATCCAAATCCTCGTGATAGAGAAACAAATCATTGTCCAAAAAACCTACTTTTTTTAAGGCCTCGGCTTTAATGAACATACCCGCGCCGGAAACATAAGTCGGGTTAGTTTTCAGTTTCTCAATCGTTCCCTTGTCGGCTTGCTCTTTATAATCCCCACAAAAGCCAAAACCCAAATAATGAATCTTATCTCCAGCCGTCTGAATCAGATCCTTTTGCGGCCAGCAGAGGATTAAGGGCTGCCAGGCAAAGACGTTTTCTTTTTCCTTTTCCGCCTGTTCAGCCAGCTTTTCCAAACAATCCCTGCGACAGACCGTATCCTGGTTTAAAAGGAAAACATAATCCGGACTGCCTTGTAAAGCCATTTCCAGACCCTGATTGTTAGCCCGGGCGAAACCCAGATTCTTTTTGTTTTTAATCAGATTGTATTTTGGAAATTTCCCTTCTACGTATTCGACCGTCCCGTCCTCAGAGGCATTATCCACGCAGACGATTTCTTCCGGCAACAAAGTCTGTTTTTTCAGATTATTAAAACAATCGGAAACGTATTTCCGACCATTATGCATGACGATAACAACTGATATTTTTGGTTTTTTAGTCATGATTCTTCATTCCTTAACGATAATCCCATCCTCTCCTTCTTCCAGAGCAACTGCATTGCTTTCGTCCGTATCCACATGAAAACTGTTTTTGAAATCCGGTGAAATCCGGACCATGACTTGATGGAAAGTTATCGCCCTTTGTTTCGAATCCACCCGGACGGAAACAAGCTCTTTATCATTCAATCCGTTTTCCAACGCTGAATCCGGATCAAGATGCAGATGCCGCTGACTGATAATCACTCCCTCTTTTAAATTAACTTTTCCGACTGGGCCGATCAGGGAGCATTTTTCCGAACCGACTAAATCGCCAGAGGTCCTGATAGGCGGCCGCAGACCCAGTTTCCGGGCATCGGTCAGGGATATTTCCACCTGCGTCTTATTTCTAACGGGGCCAACGATCCTGACATTTCTCATCTCCTCTCCTTTCGTCTGTAAAACCACTGTTTCCTCGCTGGCAAATTCGCCAGGCTGAGAAACGTCCCGCAACTTTTTTAAATGATGATCGGGTCCGAAAAGAACCGCCAGATGATTCTGGCTTAAATGGACGTGACGGGCGGATATTTCTACGGGAACCTTAAACATTTTTACTTAACTTAATGATTTGACTTTTGTTCAATAGGCCTTTTTGCGCGCCAACCTGGTCGATGACTGAGGCGCTGTTGGTAACGCCCCATTTTAGAGCCCGTTGAATGTCGGCCGGCTTATAAAATAGACTGGCGATAAAGCCGGCAGAAAACGAATCGCCGGCACCGGTAGCGTGAATAACTTCGGCTGGGGCGGCCTTCTGATGATAAATTTTTCCGCCACAACAAGCCATGGCCCCTTTCTTGCCGACAGTTATCACCGCAATCCGCGACCCCATTTTATAGAGCTCCTGAAGCATTCTCTCGTCACTCAAATCCCTGGTTTTCGCTTTCGATAAGACCAGCTCCCTGGCCTCATCGTCATTAACGATTAAAACGTCTGTTTTTCTCAAATACTTATCCAGCCTTTTCCAGCCGGCTTTAAGTTGCACATTGGAAGGATTCCAGGCCATTTTTACCTTTCCTGTCTTAAGTGAAAAAGCATCTTTGAGAAACTTCTCCCAAACCGGTGAACTTAACGAAGACAAGTACACCCATTTTACTTTTCTCGCCTCTTTCCTGTCTATTTTTAAAACCAGTTTGTCATTAGTACCGCGGTAAGCGAAAATGGCGTGAGCCCTTTTGCGGTTGCTTAAACCGAGGATAGTGGAGAACCCCGTGCTGATCTTTTTGTCTATCTGGATCCAGCGCGTTTCCACGCCGTTGCTTTTTAAACTCTTAATTAGTTCTTCTCCTTCCTTATCCCGGCCAACCCGGCCCATAATCGCCGTTTTTAAACCGAGCTTGGAAAAACCGACCGCAGTATTACTGGCTCCGCCTCCGGCTTCGAAATACACCCGGTTCACGTAAATCTTGGCGCCCAGTTCGAAACAAATCAGACGCTGGCACAGCGGATTCTGCGGGTTTTCGACAATGGTGCCCTCTTCCGTCAGGAAGATGACGTCTCTCATTATTCCGCCGATGGTCAAGATATCGTATTTCATATGGTTAGAAATCCCTTAATTTAGCCTTGTGGTTTTTCTCCATCATATCAATGATTTTTTTCTCTATGACGTTTACCTCTTCCGCCTTCAAAGTCCTTTCTAAAGACTGATAAGTGACGGAAAAACACAGATTGCGTTTGTTTCCCCCAAAATATTCGCCCTCTACTAATTCGGAAAAACCGACCATTTTAATCAGGTTATCAATACGACGGATATCGTCAGATATAGCGAACCAATCGAGGTCCTTCTTGTCCATGATAAAGGAAAGGTCTCTTTTCACCTCCGGATAACAGGAAATAGATTTAAATTCCCTTTCTTTAAAATCGAGTTTGGCCACGGCTCCCAAATTTATTTCAAACATGATCGTCAGATCGTGATCCAGTCTATATTTTGTTCTTACGGGATCAAGTTTTCCTAAAATGCCGATAACCTCTCCCTGCGCCTCAATCCGGTATGAGCCGTTCGGGTCGAACCATCGTCCGTTCAAAGAATTCTTAAGAAAATCATCATCCGCTTTCCCATATTTTATCTCCAAATTAAGATTGCGAGAAAAAACCTCTAAAACGCCCATAGCCAGAAAAACCGGTTCCTGTTCCAAATGATGAAATTCGCTTTCCTCTTTCCCCGGGAAAACGATCACTCCTCCTAATTTCTTTTCCTCTTGATAATCTCCCCTATTCTGATAGAAAATATGCCCCACTTCGAAAATCCGGAAATGGGAATAATAATTGAAATTCTTTTCCGCTTTTTCCAAGAGTAGAGGCAAAAGCGTGGTACGTAAACAGGCCTGCTCTCTGTTTAAAGGATTTTCCACTATCAGATGCTTTTTCCCTTCCACCATTCCCGAAGAATCAAAAGCGTAATTATAAAGCTCGCTGAATCCTAAGCCGACAAGGACGCTCTTCATTTTTCTTTCCAAAACCAATTCCGGTTTCTGTCGGAAAGGACGCAATTCTCCTTTCATAGGCCGGGGGATAATTTTTTCCGAACCGTAAATTCTGACAATTTCTTCCACCAGGTCCTCGAAAATCTCCACGTCCCGACGATAAGGGGGAATAATTACCTGCCATTGCTTCTCATTTCCCTTTATTTCCATACCCAGATTTCGTAAAATTTTTTTCATGGTCGCAGCGGTTATTTTTTGTCCTATAAAATTGCCAGCCCTGACCGGATCAAAAACGATCTTTTTCCCTTGTTTTAAAATTTCCTCCGCTTTTCTGCTTTTCAAATCATATAATTTCTCCATTAATTTCCCTTTGGCCAGCGACTCCACTAATTCTACGGCCCGTTGCCGACCCTGCTCTGTAAAAATCAAGGGTAAGTCCTTTTCAAACCGGATGACCGCTTCCGTTCTTAAACCCAGCCGCCAGGAAGTCCGGCGAACATTGACCGCGTCGAAGTTCGCCGCTTCAATGACGATCCGCCTCGTTTTCTGAGTTATGGCCGAATCCCTGCCTCCGATAATGCCGGCTAAAGCGATCGGCCCGCGATCATCGGCGATAACCAGATCCTGTTCTGACAATTCGTATTCCTTGTCGTCTAAGGCGACGATCTTCTCATTTTTTTTCGCCCGGCGGACCGTAATCCCGCCTTTGAGTGAATCGGCGTCAAAAGCGTGCAACGGCTGACCCATTTCCAAAAGAACGTAATTGGTGATATCCACGATATTGTTGATAGGATTGATTCCCAGATTTTTTAGCCTGTTCTGCAACCAATCCGGCGAGGGCATCACTTTTACACCTTCCATCAAGGCCGCGGTATAGCGAGGACACAAATCCTGGTCTGTAATCCTGATTTTTAAAAAAGACTTACCTGTTCCTTTTCTCTTTGTTGTTTTCCCCTGCCTTATCTTCAGGCCCATGATGACCGCTATCTCCCGACAAAATCCGACGTGGTTGAATAAGTCGGGACGATGAGTCAATGATTTGTTTTCTATTTCGAAAATGTAATCATCCAGGTCTAAATATTCACGGAAAGCCTGTCCTGTTTTCGCCTTGTTATCTAGAATCATAATGCCTTGATGGTCTGATCCCAGCCCCAGTTCGTCCTCGGCGCAAAGCATGCCGCCTGATTCCACTCCCCTGATGACCGCGGTCTTTATCTCCAAGCCATTAGCCAAACGCGCGCCCGGCAAAGCCAAGGGCGCTTTCTGTCCTGGTTTGACGTTGGGAGCACCACAGACGATTTCCATCTTCTTCCTGCCGACGTCAACCAAGGCGATTCTTAGCTTATCCGCCTGGGGATGAAGTCTGACATTCAATATTTTCGCCACCACGACGTTGGCAAACTCTTTCCCGGTCTCAGAAATATCTTCCACTTCCGCCACCTTCATGCTTAAAATTTCGCCCAGTTCCCGGGGATTTTTCAGTTTGGGTAAAAATTCCTTTAACCAGTTATATGACAATTTCATAAGATATAAAAACTAAATTTAGAATTGCTTGACGAACCGGAGATCTCCTCCGTGGAACAAACGGATGTCGCTGATCTTGTATTTCATCATCGCCAGTCGGTCCAGACCGACGCCGAAAGCGAATCCCGTATACTTTCCCGCCGGATAGCCGGCGTGCTTAAAAACCGCCGGATGAATCATGCCTGAGCCCAGGATCTCCACCCAGCCGGTCTGTTTGCAAACCGGACATCCCTTGCCCTGGCAGTTTAAGCAGGCGAAATCGACTTCGAAACTCGGCTCAGTAAAAGGAAAATAGCTGGGTCTCATCCTTATCCTAACTTCCCTGTCGAATAAAACATTCAAAAAATTCCTCAAAACATGGACCAAGTTGGCGACGGTGACGTTTTCGTCCACCATAAAACCTTCCACTTGATAAAGAGTATGTTCATGTGAAGCGTCCGTGGCTTCATGGCGGAAACACCGGCCGATGACGCAAGCTCGCAACGGCGGCTTCCTCTGTTTCATGATCCGCACCTGCATGGCTGAAGTGTGCGTCATTAATAACAATCTTTCCTTCTTTTTCTCTCCTGACAACGGCTGCAGATAAAAAGTATCCCACATGTCCCGTGCCGGATGGCCGGCTGGAATGTTTAATGATTCGAAATTATAATAATCGGTTTGTACTTCCTCTCCTTCCCAAATCTCAAAGCCCATGGAGGAAAAAATATCCGCCACTTCGTCACGCATCCGCGTCAACGGATGCAGATGACCATAATTCGCCGCTTTGCCGGGTAAGAGACAAAAATCCTTCCCTCTTCTGACGGAAGAAACGTCTCCCTGTTTTCGTTCGTTCAAAAAATCCTCTATTTCCTTTTTCACCTGGTTGGCAAAAGCGCCAACCTGCCTTTTCTGCTCTAGGCTCAAGTTCTTCAAGCCTCGCAAGATTATAGTCAGCTGACCGTCCTGACGACCCAGATACCGGCGCCAGATCTTTTCCGTCTCCTCCGGCCCTTTAGCCTGCCTTGTCTCCGTAAACGCCTTTTCCTTTAATTGTCTTATTTTCTCCATCATATCGCACTTTTGAATTTTTTACGCGAAGAAAGAAAGAAAAATTCCAAAAACACCAGGAACAGGAAGAAAAATATTCCGTTCCACCAGCGCAGCAGACCGGTTTCCTGTAAAAGAAGCAGGCTGACTGCCAGCATGCCTAGCCACACTCCCTGACGGAAAGAAACTTCCACCTGCTTGAAGACCGGACCCTGCCTGAAACGAGCGCGGGCCACGAAACCGAGAATGGAAGCCGTACCCAAGATTGCCAGAAACAGGCTGAAATAGAACAAAATAAAACCGATTAAACCGGTTTCTTCGGGATTGACCAAAAACAGGACCGCCGCCCAGGCCAGCCAGCAGATGACGGTCAGAATCAGCATTAGATTAAGGTATTTTTTCAGGCTCATAAAAAACGTTTTAACATTTTAACGCTGATATTATAACACTTAAACGGTTGTTAGCAAGATTCTATTCCTGCCGATACTGGCAGATGTGGTAGAAATCGCAGAACTTGCAGGTCCGGCTCGGCGTAGGAGAAAAATCCCCTTCCTTTATCTTGATGATGGTTTTGATTATCTTTTCCTCCACTTTTTTCAAATCCTCTTCCTTGCCTAAAAAAGAAACCTTTTCACCCGTTTCCAAATAATGGAAAGTGAGTTGCTGAACCGGTTTGTCAAAAGCCTCGGTCAATTTTCGCGACGCTAGTTGGTAGATATAAAGCTGCTGTTTTTTTTCCAGATCCATATCCTTACTCCCGCCCTGACCGGTCTTGTAGTCGATGATTTCCAAACCGTCGTCCTTTTCGTCCACCCGGTCGATGAAACCTTTAATGATGTATTCTCCTATCCTGAAATTGAATTCCTTTTCCAGATATTTTATCCGGGGATCGGTATTGATCATGTCGTCATAAAACATTTTTAAAATCTGCCTCCCTTTTTCCTTGTATTTTTTCTGATGCTCCTTGCTTTCATACCATTCGTCGATCCAGCACTGTTCGTAGATTTTCAGCAGATCGTCGAAGGACACGACCTTCTTGCTTTCTCCTTTCCTTTCCTCTTTGACAAACAGATTCCCCTGCCCGGACTTTTCGACCGTTCGCCAGGCCTGACAAAACTGAAAAAGGGTTTTGTGCAGGCTCTTGCCAAAACTGAAAACGTATCTCCCCCGGCACGGAATGTTCAAGATGTAGGAAAACTTGTATTGTAAAGGACAGGTATCGAAGGCGATCAGTTGGGAAAAACTGAACCGCACCGGCAGAATAGCCGGCTTTTCCCTGACTGAACCGACAATGGGCCGCGATAAAACATCCGTTTTCTTTTTCTTAGACAAAGCCTCCTGATCAGCTACTAGATTCAACTCATACAGGAAACGTGAGGGTTTTTTCATGGTCTTTCCGCCGTAGTCGTCGGCCGCAGTCAGATACAGGCCGTATTTAGCCCGAGTCAGAGCCACGTAAAAAAGCCTTCTCTCTTCCTGTAAGTGGATGTCTCCCTGAGGAATGATTTCCTTGATTAGGGCTTCGGGCAACTCAATGGCTTCGCGGCGCTCAATGGTCGGAAACCTCTTGTCCACCAGATTAACGATAAAGACGTATTTGAATTCCAGTCCTTTAATGCCGTGAATCGTGCTGACTTTAACCGCTTCCGGACCTTTCTCTTGTTCGGCATCCATGCTTCCGGTGTCTCCTGTAGTAATCATTAAATCCATCATGCGGTTGAAATTACTGATCGATTTGTCAAAATTAACCGCCTCAAAATTCTCCACTTTTTTAAAAAACTGGTTGAGCCAAAAAACCGTCTCGCCAGTTCTTCTCTCGTTCTTGTCTCCCTGACCAGCCAGAATCTTCAGATAGCCGGAATCTTCCAAAAAAGCGTAGATCACTTTGCTGACACTTTCGGTCCGGGACAGCTCGGTGTGTTTTTGAATCAGAGATAGAAATATGTTCAGCTGTTCCACGGTATGCGAAGAAAGTTTGGGTACGATGCCGGCTTTTTGCATGGCTTCGTAAAGCGACCATGATTTTTTGTAGGCGAAATTAGTCAGACTGGCCAGATCTTCGGCGCTGATCTTGTTATAAAAAACCGGAGAGACTAAAACACGGTAAACCGCCGGACTCTCGTGGTAATTATCCAGTAACTTCAAATAAGAAAGTATATCCAGGATAATCGGCTTGGAAAAAAGACCTGAACGGGCTAAAAATTGATGCGGCACGTTAGCCACGTTCAAAGACTGGACAAAAAGCTCCGCCTGGCTGTTGGCCCGTACCAGGATGGCAAAATCATTCCAGGTCGCTTCCTTATCCCTTTTTTTCAGCTCGATTATCTTTTCCACCACTGTTCTGGCCTCTTCTTCCTGCGTCTGAGCGCGCCAAGGCATGATTTCCCCTTCCCCCTTGTTTTCCGCCCTGAGTTTTTTCACGATTTCTTTCTCCTGCGCCTCCAGTCTTTCCGGATTGTTCAACTGGATGAAGTCATAAGCCAGATCCAAAACATTCTGACAGGAACGATAATTTTTCACCAGAACGATCTGTTTCGCTTTAGAATAATCCTTTCTGAACTGCAAGGCATTGTTGTAAGAGGCGCCGCGCCAGAGATAAATAGCCTGATCGTCGTCCAGTACCACGGTCAGATTGTCGTCAGCGCCGGCCAGTATCCGTAATAATTCATACTGCGCCCAGTTGGTGTCCTGAAACTCGTCGACTAAAACGTATTTGAACTGCTTTTTGTATTTTTCCAAAATCTGCGGCCTTTGTCTGAAAAGCCGCAAAGTATAGTTGATCAGATCGCCAAAATCAAGGGCATTGTTTTCTAAAAGCAACTGTTGATAAAGATGATAAGCTTCTGCCAGTTCCTGCAAACGGCTGGTTTCTCGTGTCATCTGCTCGCCAGACATGGTCGTATCCTTGTCCATTTTCAGATTCTCTACGTATTCCAAATACTGCTCCGGACTGATCAGTTCGTCCTTGGCCCGGGAAAAATGTTTGACTAAACTCTGGATGAATTTAGTCGGATTGCCTAAAGGGCGGTAATAATCAAGATTGAACCGGGAAAAATTTTCCTGGACTAAAAAACACTGCTGGGTTTCGTTAAGTAGTTTGAAGTTCAAAGGCAGGCCTATGTCCAGAGCATGTTCTTGCAGAATTCTTTCGCAAAAAGAATGAAAAGTGGATATCCATAAATCCACGTAACCATAGGGCAAAAGACGGTCCACTCTTTCTTCCATTTCCTGGGCCGCTTTTTCCGTAAAAGTCAAAGCCAGAATTTCCTCAGTTTTAGCCAAATCGTTCAATACCAGCCAGGCAATCCTCCTGGTAATAACGGTTGTTTTGCCTGTGCCGGCACCAGCAATGATCATTAAAGGACCGGCACCATAACTAACCGCTTCCTTTTGCTCCGGATTCAGGTCCTTTAATATTTTTTGCAATTGTTCTTTTTCCGGCATATGTGATATTTTAACACAAAGTTCCGGGCTTGTCGACTTGACAAAAAAGAAAAATCCGGTTATTCTTTGAGATAGAAATAAGGGAGGAAAAAATGAGAATATTCAATCTATTCTGGGTGAATTGTCTGGGTTTATTATTCTTTCTGTCAGGAATGATAGCCCTGCTATGTTTCTACGTAGTCAGAATAAAGGGGATGGAGAATAAAAAAGCTTTCTCTTTGTCTATCCTCTTCCTCTTGGTCGTAGTGTCCATAACCGGCTACGTATTCTTCCTGATTAAAATCATCAATTAAAAATTGTAAAGCTCCTGTAAGGGAGCTTTTATTTTCTCAATCAAGACAAAACAGACCTTTTGCGTTCTTAGTGGTTTGTCTGACCACCTGTTCGAAGGAAGCGCCCTTTATCTCTCCTATTTTCTGAGCTATAAAGCGAACGTAAACGGGTTGATTCCTTTGACCGCGATAAGGCTCCGGAGTAAGATAAGGGGAATCAGTTTCCAATAATATTTTTTCCAACGGCGTCTCGCGCATTGCCTCCAAAACCGCCGGATCGGCGTTCTTGAAAGTGATGGGCCCGTCAAAACCGACATAAAAGCCAAGATCCAAAAATTCCCGTACAATTCCTTTATGTGAAGAAAAACAATGAATCACGCCACAAGGTCTTTTCTTAAGTTCTTTAATGGTTTTTATCAATTCCAAATAAGCGTCTTCTCCGTTCTCTTTACTCCCCCGGCAATGGAGAATCACCGGCAAATTAAAGGAATCAGCCAAAAAAACATGCTGCAGAAACAAAGTTTTTTGCTCTTCCTTATTTTTCTGAGAATGATAAAAATCAAAACCGGTTTCACCTACGGCTTTGACTTTTTTTTTGTTTCCGGTTATCAATTCTTGGTATTTTTTTTCATTGAATTCCTCGTCTCTGACATGGATGGGATGCAAACCCACACTGGCGTAACAGTCTTTGAATTCTTCGGCAATTTCAACCGCTTTCACATTGGTTTCCAGATTTGAACCGACATTGATGACCGCCTTTAAACCGTTCTTGAAATTATCCTTGATAATCTGCCGATAATCTCTCTGAAAGGCCTGAAAATTCAAATGCGCATGCGTATCAATCATAAAAAATCAAACCTTAATGCCCAGATCTTCAGGTCCGTATGGCAAAGGCAGCAGCTCGGAAATCCTGGCGATCATGATTTTCTTTTTCCCTGTATCAGACATAATTACTTCCATGTCGCAATTTCCTCTTTGAGAAAATTCGTAAATCATCTGCCGGCAAGAGCCACAGGGCGCAATCACGGTCCGGTTTTT
>Ga0172371_10012798_pt1 | contig 11003 bp, 8 predicted proteins | sample Lak12m_FD_114543 | JGI IMG/M metagenome (GOLD analysis project Ga0172371, IMG submission 114543) | Freshwater microbial communities from Kabuno Bay, South-Kivu, Congo - kab_022012_12m | ecosystem: Environmental > Aquatic > Freshwater > Lake | place: Democratic Republic of the Congo: South-Kivu... | reverse complement strand
TGACCCGGATTTTCAGGTGTTGGCCATTTCGCTCGATCATAACGAAAAATTCTGGAAAGCGGCCATCAACATCGAGCAAACTCCGTGGATAAACGTTTCCGATCTCCGCGGCTTGTACTCACCAGTTAAAAAGCTGTACAATGTTCCTGATGATCTTCCTTATTTTTATCTGATTGATAATGAAGGGAAAATCCTGAATAAATCAGCTAAGTTGTCAGAAATCCTGAAAAATTTCCGGTAAACCTTGCCAACCAATCTTTCTTTACTTTTGCAGCTTTAACATAAAATTCAGACTGTTTGAATCCGGGTAAGAAAATATATTTTGCTTCCGATTTTCATTTCGGTATTCCAGACCGTGAAAGCAGCGCCATTCGCGAAAACAGGTTCATCCATTGGCTCGATTTTGTAAAACACGATGCCGAAGAAATTTTCCTGATGGGCGACCTCTTCGATTTCTGGTTTGAGTATAAAACAGTGGTACCGAAAGGCTATGTCCGCCTGTTGGGAAAATTAGCTGAAATTGCCGATTCCGGGATTCCCATCCATTTTTTCAGGGGCAATCACGATATGTGGGCGTTCGATTACCTCGAAAAGGAGGTAGGGATGAAACTTTACCGCAAACCAGTTATCCGCGATTTTGGCTCTAAAAGGTTTTTCCTCTCTCATGGCGATGGTCTTGGGCCTGGCGATCATGGCTACAAGCTGATAAAATATGTGTTTGAACGAAAAATAAACCAGTCTCTTTTTAACTGGCTGCATCCCGACATTGGAACCTGGCTGGGCTTGTACTGGTCAAGAAAAAGCCGCTGGGCAAATCATATCCGCGAAGCCAGGGAAAAAGAAGCCCGGATTGAAACCGATTTTGATGAAGCAAGGCTGGCTATTTATTGCCGGGAAATGCTCAAAAAAGATGAAGCGATCAATTACTTCATTTTTGGGCACTGGCATGTTTCCAATATTCACCCCATTGGTAATGAGCGTTTTTATATCCACCTGGGCGACTGGATAACTTATTTTACCTACGGAGTCTTCGACGGTAATGAATTTGAACTGAGGAAGTTTGAAGGGTAAAATTCGTATAAAATTCAACAATTCGATCATTAAAATATTTCAGCCATTATTTTAATGTTTATGTTCCTTTGAAAATATGAACCCTGATTTCCATTTTTTAGGCTATTTTTTCAACATTTTTTCGTAATCGGAATGATTTCCAACCCAGAACCAGATCATACAACCCTCGTATTCAATGGCTAATGCCCGGTATTTTTTTCCGATTCTGACAGACCACAAATTTTCAATCTTCTTTAAAGACAAAGATGGAAGGTTGGGGTTTTCTTTGAGAAGTTTGAAATTTCTATTAGCAAGAGTTTTAATTTGTGGAGGTAAATTCTGATAGCATTCCCAGTATTTTGCTGTTGTATGATGGTTCACAATTCAAAAGTTTTACCTTGTTTGTATTCAGAAATTGCCTCGTTGACCAAATTTGCCAAAAAACCTTTTGTTATATCCTTTTTTATTTTTTCATCCCATACTTCAAAATAAAAATTTTCAAACCAGGTTTCGAAAGTCTCAAGGTCCTCTTTTGGAAGATTTGCTACTGCCAGTTGTATTTCTTTTACTGTATTCATTTTATTTATTGATAATTGTTGATTGTCACAAAAGTAAAAATTTTTTGCGATTTAAATGGTGATTGGGTTTTGAATTTACACAAACCTTTCAATCAGTTCTACCAACCTTGAAGAGTAACCTACCTCGTTGTCGTACCAGGCAACCACTTTTACCAGTTTGTGTTTTTCACCCAATACTGCTGTAAGTCCGGCATCAAAAACCGCGGAATGGGTATTTCCAATTACGTCCATGCTTACAATGGGGTCTTCCGTGTATTCAAGTATTCCTTTTAGTTTTCCTTCAGAGGCTTCCTTGAATTTTTTATTGATTTCTTCCACCGTTGTGCAGGTTTTCAGCGTGCAGGTAAGGTCGGTGAGAGAGCCATCAGGAACGGGTACACGAATGCCGGCTCCACCAAGGTTATTTTTCAGGTGTGGAAAAATGTGGGTGACAGCTTTGGCTGCTCCGGTTGTGGTTGGAACTATTGAGTACGCCGCTGCCCGGCCTCTGCGAAGGTCCTTATGCGGTGCATCCAGCAGGTTTTGATCTTTTGTGTAGGAATGAACAGTTGTGATAAATCCCCTTTCGATACCCCAGTTTTCATCAAGTATCATAATGAGGGGGGCAACATTGTTGGTGGTACAAGATGAATTGCTGATAATCCGGTCGGTTTTGTCAATCAGATGATCGTTAACACCAAGAACAATATATTGAATATCATCCATTTCACCCTTTGCGGGAGCCGAAATAATCACTTTTTTTGCTCCGGCTTTCAGGTGCAATTCGGCCCCGGTACGAGTCACAAAATTCCCGGTTGACTCAATCACAACATCAATGTCCAGTTTTTTCCAGGGTAACAGTTCGGGTTTTTCAACGCAAAGTGTGATTATTTTTTTTCCGTTTATGTAAAGATTTTCACCATCGTTGTCAACCTTGCCGGGAAATGCCCGGTGAACCGAATCGTATTTCAGCAAGTGACACAGTGTGTAAGCATCGGTAAGATCGTTGATTGCAACAAGTTCAAGGTTCTGATTCCGTAACATTTGCCGGCAGAAAATTCTTCCAATCCTTCCGAATCCATTGATGGCAACCCTTATTTTGCTCATAATTTTTATTTGAAATGTTTACTTTTACGCGCTCGAATTTCTGAGGGGCAAAAGTAGAATTTAACACAGTAATTCACGCTATTCAACATTAAAGAGTAAACCCCACATTGGCAAAGAAATTAATAAATAAGCGGAGAAAAGGAATTTATCAGCTTTTGCAGAAAAAATGAAATCAGCAAGTTGAGTGGACAAAACAGAAAATAACATTAAAATAATTAAACATGGAACAAGTAAAACCTTACATCGAAAAGCACAAAGACCGTTTTTTGGAAGAATTGTTTGAACTGATCAGCATTCCCTCGGTCAGTTCGATGAAAGAACACAAGGAAGATATGTTCAGGGCTGCTGAACAGTGGAAAAAGATCATACTTGCTGCCGGTGCCGACAAAGCCGAAGTGATGTCTTCGGAGGGGAACCCTGTTGTTTATGGTGAAAAAATTGTCGATCCATACAAACCAACAGTACTTGTGTATGCCCACTATGATGTAATGCCGGTTGATCCCTTAAACTTATGGAAATCCGACCCTTTCAAACCTGAAATCCGGGACGAAAAGATTTTTGCCCGTGGTGCCGACGATGACAAGGGTCAGGGTTTTATGCATGCCAAAGCATTTGAAATCCTCGTGAAAACCAATACATTGCCCTGCAACGTAAAGTTTATGATCGAAGGTGAGGAAGAAATTGGCTCACCAAGTCTCGGAAAATTTTGTGAAGACCATAAAGAAATGTTGAAGGCAGACATTATTCTGGTTTCTGACACCAGCATGATCGCCCAAAACACTCCTTCAATAACTTCAGGTTTGCGCGGCCTGGCCTACATGGAAGTTGAAGTTACAGGTCCCAACCGAGACCTTCATTCAGGTTTGTTTGGCGGTGCAGTGGCTAATCCTGCCAATATTTTAGCTAAAATGATAGCCTCGTTGCATGACGAGAATAACCGGATAACAATCCCCGGATTTTATGATGATGTGCTGGTTGTAACACCAGATGAGAGAAAAGAAATGGGCAAAGCTCCTTTCAGTCTTGAAGATTACAAAAAAGCGCTTGACATAGAGGAGGTACACGGTGAAGAAGCCCACTCCACAATGGAACGTACAGGAATACGTCCAGCACTTGATGTAAATGGAATCTGGGGTGGTTACATTGCCGAAGGTGCCAAAACCATCATTCCTTCAAAGGCTTACGCCAAAATTTCGATGCGTCTTGTGCCCAACCAGGATCATCACAAAATAGCAGCGCTTTTTGCTGAGTTTTTCCAAAGGATAGCTCCCAAATCGGTGAAAGTTAAAGTAACAGATTTGCATGGCGGTTACCCGTACGTTTCACCCACAAATATGAAAGCCTACATTGCCGCTGAAAAAGCTTACACAGTTACATTCGGCATAAAGCCAATACCTGTGCGCAGTGGCGGAAGTATCCCCATCATTTCTACTTTTGAAAAAATATTGGGAATCAAATCCATTTTAATGGGTTTTGGCCTCGAATCGGATGCCATTCATTCGCCCAACGAGAATTTCCCATTGTTCAATTTTTTCAAAGGAATTGAAACGATTCCTCATTTTTACAAATATTATACTGAGTTGATGAGCAAATAGTTAAAGTTACTTTGTCAGCTCAAATTACAGACTTCTCAGTTTGAATTTAATATTATTTTTGCCAAAAAAACGAACAGATACATCATGAGCGAATCATCTGAATCATTTCAAAAAGATCTTGATCAACTGATCAGGTTATTTAAGAAAATGAAGGAAAAATCGATGGAAAACCAGTTTTCGCATATTGACCCGGTTTTTACTCAGAACATCGATTTTATTATCAACAATTATGAGATGGTTAAAAACAATGTTCCGGTGGAAATGCTCAACCGGATGGGGTTTCCGTTTCAGCAGATGTTGCACCAGTTTATCGATCAATTAAAAGATGAATTGGGTGAAGCTGAAAATCCTGTGGAACCCATCGGGGCGAAAACCCAACTTTCGACCGGTCACAGTGAGGATATTACAAAAATTGATTTGCTCCTGAAAAAGCCGGGGTTGACCGAAGAAGAGATAAACGAACTACTTGATCAGCGAAACAGGTTGCTGAATAATGGATAGACGTAACATTTTTTCATTTTGTAAAAAAAAACCGCTTCTCAATTGAAAAGCGGTTTTTTTTTAGTTTTCAGTGTGTTATCGTTTCTTAAATTCTGACAGACCTTTGTCCAGAAATTCAACAAATTCATCAACATCCAGGTCATAAGCACGGGGATTTACCAATAATTCCCCATTTTTGTCCAATAAAACGTAGTATGGCTGTGCATTTACATTAAACCTGGAAATCTGAAAATCAGCATACTTTTTCCCAACGGTTTTCTTAACTTTTCCATCGTGTTTCGATGTAATCCATTCTGATTCAGACATTGGTGTTTTATCATCCACATAAAGTGCTACCACAATAAAATCATCGCGCAACCGCTGCAAAACTTTGGGATTTGACCAAACATTTGCCTCCATTTCGCGGCAGTTTACACATCCATGTCCTGTAAAATCAACAAACAGTGGTTTATTCTGTTCTTTGGCGCAGGCAAGCGCCTGTTCATAGTCAAAATATCCCTCAAGCCCATGAGGCAAATGAAGGAAATCGCTGTATTTCGGTTTTTCACAAATCTCTTTCTGCCCCTCTTTATTTCCTGAAAAGCTGGCTACTTTCAGGTTGTCCCTGACAATTGTATTCAGGTCAAAATCGTGTGACTGTTGCGGTGGCAGGTACCCCGACAAGGCTTTCAACGGGGCGCCAAACATGCCGGGAACCATGTAAATTACAAATGAAAAGACAATAATGGCAAGAAGTATTCGGGGAACGCTGATAAAGGGCAAATCGCTGTCGTGTGAAAATTTAAGTTTTCCAATCAGGTAAAATCCCATCAAGGCAAAAACCACAATCCAGAAAGCCAGGTAAACTTCCCGGTCTAAAATTCCCCAATGGTAGGTTTGATCGGCAATACTTAAAAATTTAAGTCCCAACGCAATTTCCAAAAAGCCAAGTACAACTTTCACAGAGTTAAGCCAGCCACCTGATTTTGGAAGGTTGCTGAGCCACGACGGGAAAAACGCAAATAATGTAAATGGCAGGGCAAATGCCAGTGAAAAGCCAAACATCCCGACAATGGGTTCCAAAACCTGTCCTCCGGCCGATTTCACAAGAATTGCCCCAACAATAGGTCCGGTACACGAAAACGAAACGAGTACAAGGGTGAAAGCCATGAAGAAAGCACCCGAAAAGCCCCCTTTATCAGCTTTGGCATCCGTTTTATTTATCATCCAGCTTGGAAGTGTAATTTCGAACATACCCAAAAAAGATGCAGCAAAAATCATAAAGATGAGGAAAAACATCACATTGGGCAACCAGTGGGTACTAAGCCAGTTGGCAAAGTTGGCTCCAAGCGTAATTGCTACCACAGTTCCGATAATGGTGTAAATACCAATAATTGAAAAACCATAAACCAAAGCTTCAAATTTGGCCTTTGCTTTATTTTCGGTATTATGCATGAAAAACGACACCGTCATGGGTATCATGGGGAAAACGCAGGGGGTGAGGATAGCCAAAAGTCCAGCTACAAATGAAAAGAAAAACAACCACCATAAGCCGGAATTCTCAGAGCCTGTAATGTTTTTGTCGATGGCAACCCGTTCTGTTGCCTTGTCTTTGTTGTAATCGAATGAAAACCCGAAATCAGTTGGAGGAGTGCAGGTTTGATCGTTGCAACTCATAAATTCAACCGAACCTTTCATTCGTCCCGGATCGTTGGTTAATATCCTGATTTTCTGATCAAAAACAGCCTGATGACTAAAGAATTTAATAATCATGTTGAAAAACGGATCGTTATCCTCTTCAGGTACTGGTTCAGAAAAAACAACGCGGAATAACTTGCTTTCTGGTCCATCAAATCCCTCAACTTCTTCAATTTTCACATCATCCCCAACAAACTCGAATCCTTCAATTTTTTCAAAGTAAAACGATGTTTTTACCGGACCACCATCGGGTACGTGCTGCGAATAAAGATGCCATCCATTGTCGATGGTTGCTGTGAATATGATTTCGGCTTCTTTTTCACTGGTAAAATTTATTTCACCTTTCCATTTCACAGGCTCAAGAAGCTGCGAAAATCCACTGGGTGAGAAAAAAAGTAAAAACGAAATGAGAAATGGAATTTTAATCCATTGAAAATTAGTAGAGTAGTTAGTTTTTAAATAAAAATTCATGTCAAATAATTTTTTAATTTAGGGCGGCAAAAATAGAAAATATTGAGGTGCCGGTTTCATGTCCTGCAAGCAAAACAAGTTTATTTCAATTTTTTAACGAGTTGTCAAGCGTGATTTTCAAAATCATTTTTTATTCTCCATAACTATTTTAAAAACTGTTTTGGTTTCCCGGGTAATTTTGTATTTTTCATCAATTCTTTGCCCAATTAACCACACAATTTGATCGCCTGAGAGTAAAACCAGAACATTGTTTTTCTGTTCATTCGTAAATTTTGAATCAATCAGAAAGTCGGAGATTTTTTTCGTACCAACCATTCCCAATGGTGAAAATGAATCTCCAGGTAAAGGTTTCCGGAGTATTAAAGGGAAGGCTAATTTATCATAATCGAGCAATGCGATGTCTTTGTCTTTTTGTATCTCGAAATCCGGACTCATAATTTCAATTTCGAAAGTCAACCTGACAGGTTCATCAATATGTGAGTGGAATTTTTCAATTAATATGGCGTCTTCAAACTGAATCCCTGCTTTTTTCTCAAGATTTGTGATAATGAGGTTGTCTCGCTCTCTGATAAGAAAATGGGTTTTTGAGTAAAATTTCTTACCGGAGATACCATCAATTGAGCGGCAGATTTCGTGTATGGTCGAGGGATTGAATTCATAATTTTTCAAAATTTCAAACAAATACAGTTCGACATGGGAATTTTCTCTCAACTGGTTAATGTTGATATAGGCTCTATTGTTTTCGATTTTAACAAGTTTCCCCGCGGTTTTCGACATTTCATCCCTCAGAAAGGCTTCTGTAGAAGCCAGAGCATGGAAAGTATTTTCAAAACCCTTTCTGAATTCCGGATAGGCTTTCTCAATGGCTGGAATAACGAAATGACGGATTCTATTTCTCGTGTAGTGATTCTCTTCGTTAGAGCTATCTTCACGATATTGAATTCGATTTTTCCTGGCATATTCGCGTATTTCAGAACGATAAGCAAAAAGCAACGGCCTGATGCAATTCCCGTTTCGTGGCAAAATACTTCTTAACCCCGATACACCGGTTCCTCTGAAAAGGTTAATCATGAATGTTTCGATTTTATCGTCGAACTGGTGTGCCGTGGCATAAAACTCAAATCCTTCAGATTTTAAAAGTTCTTCAAACCATTCATACCTCAGCAGGCGGGCAGATTCCTGAATACTCAGTTTATTTTTTTCTGCAAAATATTTTGTATCAAATTCTTTCTCAAAATATTGAATATTAAGCGTTTCAGCCATTTTTTTTACAAAATCAGCATCTCTGTCACTTTCATCACCCCTCAATTTGAAATTACAATGTGCCAGGGCAAAATCAAACCCTGCTTTGTAGCATAAATCTATCAGTGCCATCGAATCCAAACCCCCACTTGTCGCAACAATAAATTTTGTTTCGCGGTTGAGCAGATTGTGGGTTTTATTAAAATCAAAGAATTTCGTTAACATAAAGGCAAAAATAGGATGTTTCCACTCAATTTTATCCTTTTTTGCAAATCCCGAATTTTTTATCAACTTTGGATCGTTACTTATTAACAAATTTTCTTTGTTTTATTTTAAGAATTCTTAACGTTTTTTTGTATCAATAAAAAAATGAACTGGTTACACCAAATCCCTGAATTTTAACCATCTGCACTTCGAAACGGTAATTTGTGAAAATTTTGTTAGTTTTTCTTTGAGGTTTGGATTATGTTGAATTTAATAGTATGTTTGCAAAATCTATTACTTTTAAAAATCGAATAATTCACATTGAAAATTGAGATGTATTTGAGGAGGGTGGATGGAATTAAAAGATTTTTAAAAACAGTTTTAATCGTTCTTTGCAATGTTGTTCTGTTGCTTGTAAGTATTGAAAATCAGATATTTTCTCAAAATTACGAAGCGGAGAAGGCAATGGCTAATTCGCTTGTAAATGCTGGTTTCGAAAATGTTGCTGTCATTTACTGCGATTCATCACTAATGATTGGTTATGAAAACAGAAGGTACCGTTTTGAGGCGAGGGGACTTGCTCATGTGATCAGGCTTTTATCCGAAACAAAAAACTTAACTCCTGAGAATATAAGTATTGTTGTTTTTCATCAAAAGGTTCCGATCATCCTGGTTGAGTATGCTTCGGTAGAAATGAATAATTTCATTCATGAAGACCCAAAAGAAGTGGACTTTTCCCAGGTTTTAAACATCGCCCTGTTTCCTGATGATTTCGATTTGACAAGGTATGATAAAGTGACGAATAACTCGTTGTTCAAAACCGATCTTGTGGTAATCCCTAACTGGAAAGTACAATTTGGAGATTTTGACAATCCGGTACAATCGAACATTAACCTCATACCTGAATTAAATACGACTTTTGCCAAAGGGTTATCATTTAAGGGTCAGGTAATTATTCCCGTTCAAAACAATTTTTATTTTGATGAAGAGGGAAAGAAAATCAGACCAGGAAATATCACACTCAATCAGTTTGTTAGGTTAAAAGATGATTTATTTGTGGCGGCTACAGGCGGATTTTTCAATTTGAACCGTGCTGGATTAAACCTGGATTTAAAAAAGTATTTATTGAATGGTGATCTGGTTTTAGGAGCTGAAATTGGCTACACCGGTTATTACTCTTTTACCGGCCATGAGCCTGAATATTATGAAGATTCAAAGTTTCTCACAGCTTTTTTGATGGCTGCTTACACCTATCAACCTTACGACGCTACCGGAATTGTGCGGGCAGGGAATTTTCTTTACAATAATCCTGGAATCAGAGTAGATGTTTTACGACAGTTCAGGGAAGTCAAAATAGGTTTTTTTGCTTTGGTTTCGTCTGGTGATATTAATGGAGGATTTAATTTTTCGATACCTTTGCCTCCGAGGAAGTATTGCAATCTAAATTCAGTAAGGTTAAGACCTTCCGAGAATTTTAAGTGGGAGTACAAAGCGCGTGGATTTCCTGAGAGTGGTAAGATTTACGCAACAGAACACAGTGTTTTCGAAATGATGCTGGAATTAAATCCAGATTTTATTAAAAAACAGATTTTTATTGAATTATCGGATAAATAATTACTTTTGAACTTAAAAAGAATATTAATTATAAAACAAAACAAGGAGTAAAGATGAAAATTAAATTTAACAATCGGTTTTTCGCCCTTCTTTTGCTTGTTGGTGCAGTGGTTTTTTCATTAAACCAGTGCAAAAACGTTGGGCCATCTGACTGGCCGGAACCTACTCCGGATGTTTCCAACCAGTTGAAATTATCAGTTTTGGATGGTGAAACCGGAAGCGCTATCCAGGATTACAACATTAAGTTGATTCTTCCTGACGGTACTACTCAGGAATACAGCAATGAAACAGGAGCATTCTCTGTTGAAGGTGCTATGATCGGCAAGTATGTCATAACAGCTTCAAAGAATGGTTATCTTGCCGAAAATCTTGCCATTGAAGTTGAACAGACAACTGAAGAAAATGTCAGCGTTGTTACACAGGAAGTTTTCTATTTGAATAAAAAGGGAAGTGCTACCGTTGTAACACCCCAGGGAACAGCTATTTCAGTTGAAAATGAGAATGGATCGTTTACAACCGTTGCGTTTCCGGTTAATTCGATTTCCAGTGAACAAAATGTTGCCATCAGCTTTGTTCAACCACCAGCAAAATTTGGTGAATTAAAGGTAATGGGCGAGTATGCAGTAGTGAGAGGTTACAACTTTTCACCTGATCTTACCTTCCAGGAAAATGCAAAACCTGTGGTAAGTATTCCGGTTGATATTCAGAGTGTCATTGATGGGAATTCTAATATTTATTTTGGAACTTATGATACCGAAACCAATAGCTGGGAGAAAATAGAAGGTGTGCTCAATGCTGAAAGGACAATGGCAACATTTGAGATGCCACATTTCTCTACCTGGTACTCATTTACTGGTTACAGATTAATTAAAACCGGTACCTCATGGAGCCCGTGGGAATTTGTTGCAGAATCAGATATCTGTAGTTCTGGTGCATGTGGAACTTACATTTATGTTGTATCACCAAATGCGCTTATCGATGAATT
>Ga0172371_10012795_pt1 | contig 11006 bp, 7 predicted proteins | sample Lak12m_FD_114543 | JGI IMG/M metagenome (GOLD analysis project Ga0172371, IMG submission 114543) | Freshwater microbial communities from Kabuno Bay, South-Kivu, Congo - kab_022012_12m | ecosystem: Environmental > Aquatic > Freshwater > Lake | place: Democratic Republic of the Congo: South-Kivu... | reverse complement strand
CCGCCAAAACGAACACATTCTTCAGCCATTGTTTCGGCCGTAAGCTTGAAATGATGTCAGTTAGCATTTTTGAATATTATCATAAATGTTGTCGGGTTTATTCAGTGAAATGAGGTCATGAAAAAAGAACGATTGGATGTGCTGCTGGTAGAGCGAGGCCTGGCGGAAAGCCGCAGCCTGGCGCACAGGTTGATCATGGCTGGAGAGATCACGGTAAATGGCCAGATTGCCGCCAAGCCCGGGCAGGTTTTCGATGACGCGGCCGTCATCAACGTGAAAGCCAGGCCGCCATTTGTATCCAGGGGCGGCGAAAAGCTGCTGGCCGCGCTGGAGGCTTTTCACCTGATGGAGCTGGATGGCATGGTGTGCGTCGATGTGGGGGCGTCCACGGGCGGTTTCACGGATTGCCTGTTGCAGCATGGCGCCGCGCGAGTGTACGCGCTGGACGTGGGCTACGGGCAGCTGCATGATAAACTGCGCAAGGATGCGCGCGTGATCAACCTGGAAAGAACCAACGCGCGCAGCGTGCCATCCTTCCCGGAGGCGATCGACCTGGTTACGGTGGATGCATCATTCATCTCTCTAAAAGTATTGCTGCCGGTGATCAAATCCTGGGCGGTTGGAAAATCCTTGCGGGTGATTGCGCTGATTAAGCCGCAATTCGAAGCCGGACGCGAACAAGCTGCCAAAGGCAAGGGCGTCATCCGCGATGAACGCGTGCGTGCAGCGCTGGTAGAGGAAATCCTGGCTTTCGCGCGGCAGGTGGGCTTTGCAGTAAAAGGATTGCAGGAATCGCCCCTGAGCGGTCCAAAGGGTAACCGTGAATTCCTGGTGTATTTGGAATTGGACAGAGAAGACCTGTCAACCTCTATTACAATTTAGTAGGCGAAATTAACGCCGTATCGTGTATACTAATCGATTGCTATGTTAACGAATCACATCCGGAATTTCTGCATCATTGCGCATGTCGATCATGGGAAATCGACCCTGGCTGACAGGCTGCTTCAAATTACCGGTACTGTCTCCGATCGCGAGATGAAAGAGCAGATCCTGGACAGCATGGACCTGGAACGCGAGAAAGGCGTGACCATCAAAGCCTCGGCTGTGCGCATGAATTACAGCCACGGCAGTGAGGATTACGAGTTGAATTTGATCGATACGCCTGGGCACGTGGATTTCAACTACGAGGTCAGCCGGGCTTTGGCTGCCTGCGAAGGCGCGCTGCTGGTGGTGGATGCCACCCAAGGCATCGAAGCGCAAACCTTGGCCAACCTGTACCTGGCGATTGACTCCAACCTTGTGATCATCCCGGTTCTAAACAAGATCGATCTGCCTTCCGCGGTGCCTGATGAAATCGCCAGCGACCTTAGCAGCCTGTTGGGCGTTCCGGTGGAAGAAATGATTCGTATTTCTGCCAAGGTGGGCACCAACGTTGAACAAATCCTGCCCGCCATCATCGAAAAGATCCCGCCGCCCAAAGGCGAAACCGGGAATCCGCTGCAGGCGTTGATCTTCGACTCCCACTACGATTCCTATAAAGGCGTGATCGCCTACACGCGCGTGTTTGAAGGGCAATTCGGGCCAACGGATACCCTGCGCTTGATGGCCAATCACACCGAATTCAAGCCAGTGGAAATTGGCATTTTCAATCCGGGCATGATGCCGACTCAAAAACTGGAAGCGGGGGATGTGGGTTATATCGCTACCGGGCTGAAGACCGTGCGCGACTGCCGCGTGGGCGATACCATCACAAACGCAGCTCGGCCGGCGGAAAAACCAATGCACGGCTATAAAAATCCAAAACCGATGGTATTCGCCGGCATTTACCCGGTGGAAGGCGAAGATTATGACGATCTGAAAGAAGCGCTCGAAAAACTGCAATTGAACGACGCTTCACTGGTTTATGAACCGGAAACTTCACAGGCTTTGAACTTTGGCTTCCGCTGCGGTTTCCTGGGTTTGTTCCACATGGAGATCATCCAGGAACGCCTGGAGCGGGAATATAACCTGGATATTGTGCTGACAGCCCCGACCGTGGAATATGAGGTTATCCTGCGGGATGGTAGCTCCAAATTCATTAATTCGCCGGTCGATCTGCCCGATGAGGGCGAAATCGGGGAAATCCGCGAACCCTGGATGGATCTGTGGATCCTCACTCCCACCGAATTTTTCGGGGCGGTGATGGAGCTGGTTAAAAAGCGCAAAGGCGTTTACATCGAACAGGATTATCCGGCTCCCAACCGCGTGCAACTGAAATTCGAAGTTCCGCTTTCCGAGATTATCGTGGACTTCTTCGATGAATTGAAATCCAAAACGCGCGGGTATGCTTCGATGGATTACCAATTCAAGGAATACCGTTCCGGCAGCCTGGTGAAACTGGAGGTGCTGATCAGCTCGGATGCGGTGGACGCGCTGGCTTCGATCGTGCATAAGGACCAGGCTTATTACAAAGGCCAAAAATTGGTGAGCAAACTGAAACGCCTGATCCCGCAGCAATTGTTCGAAGTGACCATACAAGCCTCCTCAGAAGGCCGGATCATCTCGCGCGCCAACGTCAAGCCGCTGCGTAAGGATGTGCTGGCCAAGTGCTACGGCGGCGACATCACCCGTAAAAAGAAGCTGCTGGAAAAGCAGAAAAAAGGCAAGAAACGCATGAAGATGATCGGCAATATTGAAATTCCCCAGGAAGCATTCATGGCGGTATTGAAGCTGGAGGAAGATTGAGCAGGGATAACCCGCTGAGAAAAGCGCTGCGCTGGCTGCCGGGCTTGCTGGTCAGCCTGATTGCAATTTACGTCATTTCGAAATTCATCAGCGGTCGTGATCTGATGGCAGCTTTCCGCGCTTTTACCTGGAGTGATATTCTCATTCTTGTGATCCTGAACCTGCTGTCATTTGTGGCGCGCGCGTTGGGCTGGAAAAATTTACTGGAGGGCGTCAGCTTCAAACAGGCTTTTTTAATTGTCAACGAGGGCTACCTTTTCAATAACCTGATTCCCCGCTCCGGTGAAATCGTGCGGTCATTGTTGGTCAGCAGCCTGACCCGCATCAGCGCATTTCAGGCCGCTTCCAGCGTCCTGGTGGAACGAGCGCTGGATGTGGTCATCGCGGCAGCCATGTTCCTGCTGACGCTGCCTTTCGTGGTTGAGATGGAAGCGGTCAAGACGGTTGCCTGGGTGTTTTTAATCTGTTTCCTGGCGGCCATCCTGGTCATGGTGGTGCTTGCTTTGCATGCAGATACTGTAAAACAGAAATTGGCGGAATGGAAAATCCGATCCGCTTTTTTAAAGGAAAGGGTTTTTCCAAAATTCGGCTCTGTGCTGGATGGATTGGCAACTCTTAAGGACCCGCTCAAATTTTCCAAGAGTATTTTCTGGATATTATGCTCATGGGTATGCTGGACGACTCTGCTGTTTTTCGGCATCACGCGTATCACCGGCACGATCCCTTTGTTATGGGGCATTTTTACGCAAGGTTTGCTGGCTCTGGGCATTGCGCTGCCCTCCGCGCCGGCCAGCCTGGGAGTCTATGAGGGCACCATGGTGGCGGCGCTGGCTATTTTCAAGGTTGACCAGAGCGCCGCGCTTAGCATCGCTTTGGTGCTGCATTTCATTCAGATTTTCGTAACGAGCATTCTTGGAATTTACGGGCTTTCCGTCCAGGGGCAATCCATCTCATCACTGCTGGAGCGTGTCCGCATCCGCAGGAATTCGACCTCTCATGAAAGCACTGGAGAACAATGAGCAAAAATTATCTGATCACGGGCGGCGCGGGTTTCATCGGCAGTAATTACGCGCGCCGATTATTGTTGAGGGGTGAGAATGTCACTATCTTTGATAACCTCTCGCGCAGGGGCGCTGAAAGCAACCTGGCCTGGATCCAACAGGAAACCGGTAAGGATGCATTGAATTTTGTCCGCGGGGATGTGCGCGACCCAGAGGCATTGCATGCCGCTGTGAAAGGGCAGGATGTTATTGTGCATCTGGCGGCCCAGGTGGCGGTGACCACCTCGGTGGATGACCCTGTTACGGATTTCGAGATCAACGCGCGCGGGACTTTCAACGTGCTGGAAGCCGCGCGCGTCCATGGACGCCAACCGCTTGTGATCTACGCTTCCACCAACAAGGTGTACGGTGGTCTGGAGGATTTGGAAATTATCGAGGATGCCACGCGTTACCGCATCCAAAAATACCCCAATGGCATCGATGAACAGCGCGGGCTGGATTTCCATTCCCCTTATGGCTGTTCGAAGGGCACTGGCGACCAGTATGTGCACGATTACGCCCGCATTTATGGCCTGCCGACCACTGTGTTTCGGCAGAGCTGCATTTATGGCACGCGCCAATTCGGCGTGGAGGATCAGGGTTGGGTGGCCTGGTTCATTATCGCGGTGATACTGAATAAGCCGATCATGATCTACGGTGACGGCAAGCAGGTACGCGATCTTTTATTCGTGGATGATCTGTTGGATGCCTACGACGCTGCCATTCAGAACCCAAAAGCCAGCGCCGGGCAGATTTTCAATGTCGGGGGCGGGATCGAGAATTCCATTTCGATCTGGAATGAGTTTTCGCCGCTGCTGGAAGCAATTCACGGCGGAGCGATTGCCATTGAAAAGTCCGTTTGGCGGCCGGGCGACCAGAAGGTGTATATCTCGGATATCTCAAAAATCCGCAAAACTCTGGATTGGCATCCAAAGATGGACGTTCGAAATGGGATCAAAACGCTGTACCAGTGGGTTAAAGAAAATAAAGCCCTTTTCGCATAGTTTATGATGAAGATTTTGATCGAATTGACCTATTACCGCCCGCATACCAGCGGACTCACGATTTACGCTGAAAGGTTGGCACGGGCACTGGTGCAGCGCGGCCATCAGGTAACCATTCTCACATCGCAGTATGAAAAATCTCTGCCACGCGAGGAAATACTGGATGGGGTGCGAGTGGTGCGCGCACCGGTGCTGCTGCGCATCAGTAAGGGCGTGATCATGCCGACGCTTGGTTTCCTGGCAACCAAGTTGGTGTTGGAAAATGACGTGATCCACCTGCATCTGCCGCAGTTCGATGCAGCCGGTTTGGCGCTGCGCGGGCGCATATTTAAAAAACCAACCGTGATCACCTATCACTGCGACCTGCTGATGCCTAGCGGAATCTTCAATTGGCTGGCCAATCAGGCGGTTCACCTGATGAACTACCTGGCGGGATTCTTCACTCACCGCATCGTGGCTTACACCCACGATTACGCCGACCATTCTCCTTTTTTGAGCAAATTTCAGCATAAACTGGAAGTGATCGATCCGCCAGTGATCATGCCGGCGGCCGCGTCTGAAGAAATCACAAAATTCAAAAAAACATACAATCCTGGGGAGAATTCACCGGTGATCGGCATGGCGGCGCGTTTTGCCTCGGAAAAAGGCGTGGAAGTCTTGTTGCGGGCTGCCCCGCAAATTATCCAAAAATACTCGCGCGCGGTGGTCTGGTTTGCCGGTCCATACGAACACATCCTGGGCGAGGAGCAGTATTTTAACCGTTTGAAACCGCTGATCGAAGAACTGCAGCGCGCCGGCCATTGGCGGTTTTTGGGTCTGCTTTCAGCGCGCGAAATGGCGGCTTTTTACCCCAACCTGGATATGCTGGTCATCCCCAGCCTGAATTCAACCGAATCTTTCGGACTGGTGCAAATCGAAGCCATGATGAACGGTGTGCCCTCGATTGCTTCCGACCTGCCGGGCGTGCGCCAGCCGGTGCTGCGACATGGCATGGGACGCGTGATCCCCATCGGTGATTCGGCCGCTCTGACTGCTGCTGTGATCGAACTGGCTGAAAAAAAAGGAAGGCACAACAGCAAAGCCCGCAATCTCAAAAACCTTTATTCGCCCGATACAATCGCTCGCCAGTATGAAGCGCTGTTTTCAAGTATTGAAAATGAACTTAAATAGAACGATGCTGCCTGACCAGGCAATTTATCCGGAATTACTGAAAGCAAACCTCGCGGAATTACCATACTTCAGAGGTTTTCTGCGGGCGGTTGAAGCGCGTTATTACCAAACAATTGATTTGCCCGAACCGGTGCTGGATATGGGCGCGGGGGATGGCCATTTCGCAGCGCGCACGTTCCGGAAGAAATTGACCGTCGGCCTGGATCCCGCTTACATCTCGCTGAAAGAAGCCAGCCGGTTTGGGGCATATGAACTGCTGGTAAACAGCCCCGGCGACCGCATTCCCTGTGATGACGAGAGCTTCGCGAGCGCCATCAGCAACTCGGTGCTGGAACACATCCCGAATGTGGATGCGGTCCTGGAGGATATCCGGCGGGTATTGAAACCCGGCGGGCGTCTGGTGATCACTGTTCCGAACGATCATTTCACCCAGAATCTGAGCATAGCCCGCTTTTTTGAACGCAGCGGGTTTAAGCGGGAGGCTGAATACTACCGCCGGCTGTTTAACAGAATTTCGCGGCATTACCACCCGGATCCTCCCGCGCAGTGGCGCGGCCGTCTGGAAAAATCCGGTTTTCGCATTCTTGAAGAGTGGAACTACTTTCCACCTGAATCGCTGCGTATCCTGGAATGGGGGCATTATTTTGGTTTGCCTAATTGGGTCAATAAGAAAATCCTGGGAAGATGGGTGCTCTTTCCCAATTTCGGTTATGCACATTGGATCCATGCCTGGTTATTGAGACACTATTCGAAAGATCAAAAAACACCCGATGGCGCATACACTTTTTTCATCGCGCAAAAAAGATAGAATTAAGAAGCGACCATGAAAGAACCGAGTATTCTGGATTATCTGAAATCCTGGCTGGACGCGGATAAGCGCATTCGGCTGCGTGAATATCTCGCTCTGTCTGAAAAATTAGTACGCTATCCCGAAAAGAAGAAGAAATCCAAATCAGGGCTGCGCATCCGCTGGCAAGTGATCTTTGGTTGTCTGCTGGCACTGGGCGCGCAGTTCATGCTCGAACCGGGGCAACGCCGCGTATCTGTGGCAATCGCTTTATACGCGGCGGCCGGCATATGCCTTTGGCTGGGTTATCGAAAAAAAGAGCTGGGTGAATTCGTACCAAAAGATGCAGAATACCAAAAATCGTTTTCCGGCGAAATCCGCCTGGTTTTCTTCGCGCTCAGCATGCTGTTCCTGGCGGTAGCCTTTCTGTTATTCCGTGACAACACCTTTACCCTCATCAATGTATGCTTATGGGTGATTTCAATCTTTTTTTTCATCCTGGCTGTCTGGGAGAAGCCCACCCGATTCCCCGCAAAGCGAAGCGACCAGCGCGCCAAACCGGTTTTTCTTGTATTGTTCCTGCTGGTGCTTGGGATCAGCGCGTTCTACCGGTTCTACCGGCTCGGCCAGGTGCCGAGCGAGATGTTCAGCGACCACGCCGAAAAATTGCTGGATGTCATGGATGTGCTGGCTGGAAAAACCTCGATTTACTTCACGCGCAACACCGGCCGGGAAGCGCTGCAATTCTACCTGACAGCGGCTGTGATCCGGCTCTTCCATACCGGCATCAGCTTCCTCAGCCTGAAAATCGGCACCGCATGCGCTGGATTAGCCGCTCTGCCGTTCATTTATTTGTTAGGCAAGCAACTGGGGAATAAGTGGGTGGGCTTGACTGCCATGTTGATGGCGGGTGTGGCGTATTGGCCGAACGTGATTTCACGCGTGGCGCTGCGTTTTGCTTTCTACCCGCTTTTTGCCGCGCTGGTGCTGTATTTCCTGTTGCGCGGATTGCAGAATCGGAATCGCAACGACCTACTGGTCAGCGGTTTGCTATTGGGCCTGGGATTGCATGGCTACAGCCCGGCCCGCATTCTGCCGATTTATGTTGTCCTGGTTTTCATCCTATATGAATTGCACCAATCCAGGTCTAAAAAATGGGTCAATGATATTTGGATTTTGGGCCTGATGGCGTTTGCTGCTTTCATTGTCTTTCTGCCATTGTTCCGCTATTTTCTGGAAAATCCCGGGTTGGTCAGCTACCGGGCGCTTTCCCGTATGACCTCTACCGAACAGACCATCGATGGCTCTGTTTTCCTGATCTTCATGAATAACCTGTGGAAGTCGCTGGTCATGTTTTTCTATGATAACGGCCTGATTTGGGTGCATTCCATCCCCCACCGACCGGCGTTGGATCTGGTTACGGCGGCTTTTTATTTTGCCGGCACAGTTTTTGAGGTGAAAAAATACATCCGCTATCGCCGCTGGGAGGACCTGGCGCTGCTGGCTGCCGTGCCGGTGCTAATGCTGCCTTCAATTCTCTCGCTGGCATTTCCGAACGAGAATCCTTCCCTCAACCGCAGCGGCGGGGCGATGGTACCCGTTTTCCTACTGGCTGCCATTGGGTTCTACCAATGCGCGCACGGCATATTTTCGAAAAAGGAAAGCACGCTTGCGCGCAGCCTGGTAGCGGTGTTTCTCGTGCTGGCAATGAGCTTATCATTGTTCCAAAACTACGACCTGGTTTTCAATCAATACCGCAGCCAGTTCATTGCGAATGCCTGGAACACCAGCGAAATCGGGCAGGTTATCGCGAAGTTTGCCGCGAATGGGAATTCGTTCGATGATGCTTACGTGGTGCCCTATCCGCATTGGGTGGATACGCGCCTGGTGGGGATCAACGCGGGTGTGCCCTGGAAGGATTACGCCCTGTGGCCGGAAGATTTCGAGAGCATGCTAGACAATCCGGGGAATAAACTGGTAATTCTAAAACCGGAGGATACCGAAAATCTGGAAAACATCCGTTCGATCGCTCCCGGCGGCCGCGAAGAAATTTTCCATTCCAAAACCGCCAGCAAGGACTTTATAATCTATTCCATCACGCAGGATTGAGCATTGGACGCCATGGAAAAAAAGAACACGCAAACCACTTTGGACAAGATCAACAGCTCGCCAGTCCTGCGGCTGTTCATGCTGGCGCTGGTTTTAGGGCTGGGGGCTTACCTGCGCTTTACCGGCATGCAGTGGGACGAGGATTTTCACCTGCATCCGGATGAGCGTTTTCTCACCATGGTGGAAACCTCCATTACCCCGGTAGAGAACCTGAGGGAATATTTCGATACCGGCGCATCCTCCCTGAATCCGCATAACGTGCTGGACGCGAACGGCAACCAAACCTATCCTTTCTTCGTGTATGGCGATCTGCCCATCATGCTGGTGCGTTACCTTGGCGAATGGACAGGCATGACAGGCTATGGCCGTATCTATCTGTTGGGCCGTTATTTATCCGCGCTATTCGACCTGGCCACTGCCCTGGTTGTTTTTCTGATCGCGCAAAAGGCTCTTCGAAAATTCTGGTTGAGCTGGCTGGCGGCGCTCCTGTATGCCTGCGCGGTGCTGCCTATCCAGATTTCTCATTTCTTCATTGTCGATAACATCACGACTTTCTTTGCCATGCTGGCCTTCCTGGCAGCCGTGATCGTGCTTAAACAAGACCAGCACAATGATTCCCTGGTACGGCCGGCCAATCCCTTCCAATGGCTGAATCTCAACAAGGGGCGCCTGGCGCCTTATGCCTTTTTCGGCCTGGCTTTGGGGCTGGCGGCCGCTTCCAAGATTAACGCGCTGGCCATTGCGGTTCTCTTGCCGCTGGTGGTTTTTCTGCGGAACCCCAGGACCTTTTTCAAACCCGCCTCCTCAGGTTGGTTTTTTGGTTTTCACGCCATGCTGCTGGCGGGTGCGGTCATGTTGATCGCGTTCCGTATCTTTCAACCATACGCGTTCCAGGGGCCTGGTTTTTTCAATATGGCGATTAATAAGGAATGGCTGGCTGACCTGCAGGAATTGGGCGTACTCAGCTCCGGCATCAGCAATTACCCACCATCTTTGCAATGGGCCCGGCGTTCGGTCATTTTCCCCATCCAGAACCTGGCCGTTTGGGGATTGGGGCTGCCGCTGGCAATTTTCGCCGGTCTGGGCTTCATCTGGATGGGCTGGAAGATCATCAAGGGCAAGTGGCAGAAATACTCATTGATATGGCTATGGGTCGCTTTTTACACAACCTGGCAGGCGCTCCGCTGGAATCCAACTATGCGCTATTTCCTGCTGATCTACCCGCTGCTGGCAATCATGGCAGCCTGGTGTTTATTCCAGATATTTAAAAAGTCCGACGCGCTGCTTTGGTTCAAATACCGGCGCGGGCTGAAGAATGGGCTGAAAACCTTGCTGATCATCATCCTGATAGGCGGCGCCATTGGCTGGGCGCTGGCATTCGTCCAGGTCTATCAAAAGCCGATGACGCGCATCGCGGCCAGCCAGTGGATCTACGATAACATTGAAGGGGCGGTAAACCTCAAGCTGGAAGATGAATCCGGCGTATTTGTTCAGGCTTTGCCTTATCCGCATGATTTTTCGCTTGAAGCCGGAGAAGAACTGCTCATTCGTTTCAAACCCGAAATGGACGGGAGTATCTCGACAATTATTTTCGAGCATCTCGTCAGCCAAACCTATTCGGACGATGTAAAAACCATTTCGGTCAGCTTGCGCGAATCAGGTGCGCAAGAGCCGCTGGCCGAGCTGAGCCTGACTGACAGCTTCCTGCCTGTGGACAACGCGCGCGGCAGCGAATTCACCCTGTTATTGCCTGAAGCGCTGGATGTGGCTGCCGCAAAGGAATACGAGATTTCTTTACGCCTGGCGGACGGTTCAGCATCTTTGCTTTCTTACGGCGCGTTCAGTATCCTGATTGAAAGGCCGGATGGCAGGCAGGTCAAACAAGCAATTTTCGAATCCTCCCCATTGTTGGAGGACGGCAGCCAGCGTGATTTTGTTTTTACTGCCAAGCGAAGCGCGCGCCTGACGGCGGTTGATCTTTTCCGGGTCATGGATATTTCGGATCTGGAAAATCAAACGCGCATTCGGGTTGAAATATGGAAAGATGGCGAGAGCGAAATCCTCGGCCGCGGATCAGTGTGTGGCGCGTTCGAGAGCGGACCGGATTACCGCGGCGAGAATGTCCTGGTCGAGTTGAATGCGCCAGTGGATATTGCCGCCGGCCAGCGCTAT
>Ga0172371_10012794_pt1 | contig 11006 bp, 10 predicted proteins | sample Lak12m_FD_114543 | JGI IMG/M metagenome (GOLD analysis project Ga0172371, IMG submission 114543) | Freshwater microbial communities from Kabuno Bay, South-Kivu, Congo - kab_022012_12m | ecosystem: Environmental > Aquatic > Freshwater > Lake | place: Democratic Republic of the Congo: South-Kivu... | reverse complement strand
TAAGGTGGACTGTCTGTCAAGACACGAAATGGGCTTCAATTAGATAGATCGGATATTGTTAAAATTTAGTTAGCTTTTTGAAAAATATATTTCTGCCGGAGTTTTGTAATCAAGCGATTGGTGAATCCGGCGATTGTTGTAAAACTGGAAATAGTCAGCGAGCCCCTGCTCGGCCTCGGCAATGTTTTGGTAATCGTGGAGATACACATTTTCGTATTTGACTGTCCGCCACAGCCTCTCGGTGAAAATGTTGTCCAAATACCGTCCGCGTCCATCCATGCTGATTTGAATTTCATTTCCCTCCAAAACGGAAAGATAATCTGTGCTGGTGAATTGGCTACCCTGGTCGGAATTATGAAAATCAGGAACGTTGATCTCCAAAGCTTTCTTAAGCGTTTGAACGCAAAAATCAGATTCAAGCGTTGCAGAAAGTTTCCAGGACAGAACATAGCGGGAAAACCAATCAAGAATAGCGGCGAGATAAGCGAATCCATGTTTCAAGCGGACATAGGTGATGTCGGTGCTCCAGACATGGTCGGGACGAATAATTTTCAGATCTTTTAAAAGGTATGGATATTTTTTGTGGAATTTGCCCGGCAGGCTTAAATTCAGTTTTCGGCGGGGATAAATGGCGGTGAGTCCCAGCGTTTTCATCAGATTTCGGACATAATCGCGGCAAATTACAATTTCGTATTCTCGTTTCAATTGCTCCTTGATTCTTCTTGACCCGTAAAACGGACAAGCGGTGTAAATTTCATCAATAGCGTTCAGGGTTTCAATTTCCTTTGGATCAATAATCGGCCGATAGTAAATACTGGAACGGGAGATATTCAGAAGTTCGGCTTGGCGGGACAAATTAATCTCCGAGTTGTTTTTGTCAATCAAAGCTGATTTCTCGCGGTAGCTCAAGGTTGAATTTTTTTTTGAGCCACTCGATTTCCATATCGCGCTGGCCGATAGTTTTGTACAGTTCCTCAATCATCCGGTCTTTGGAGAAATTTTCTTTCTTTCGCTTGTCGGAAAAAATCTTTTCCGCTTCGGTTTCCAGAAACTTTTTCCAGAGCCCGATTTGAGTGGGATGAATCTGGTGGAGACTGGCCAATTTGGAAATTGGTTCGCCTTTGACAGCCATGAGGGCAATTGAGGCTTTCTGCTTCGGGGTGTATGATTTCTTCATACTTCCATTGTATCAGATCCATCTAATATGGTTGTCTAGATTTGCCAGTCCATTATACTTTCTGACATCAGTTGGAATCTTGGAAAGGCATTCTTCTTGCAAGGTTCGATTGAATCTTTCGAGGTAGGAATTATCATTCGGTTTCCTGACTCTTGAATGCCGATGCAGTATTTTGATCCTCTCGGAAAAGTGCTGGGAAAACTCACTGCCGTTGTCGGATTGAATGCAATTGAATTTGAATGACGCAAGGTGTTCAGCTCTTTTCAAAAACTCAATGCTCTTTCTGGTGTTGATTCTCTCGGTAGCCCAAGCATAGCACCAGCGGGAATGCACATCAATCAGGGTGTATACGTAGATTCTTTTCTTTTCGCTGATCATGAGGTGAATCGTATCCACCATCACCAAATCGCCCGGTTTCAGGGCCTCTGGGCGCTTAATGGGAAGATGCAATCTCTTCCAGGGACTGCGCTTCTTGATTAACCCTGCCTCGTCCAATTTTCTCTTAACGCTCGACAAACAAACTTTGATTCCATCTTGATCCAAATGTTTGTGAACCACTTCGCTGCACCGATTGTATTTCTTCCTGTATTCAATGATCTTGTCCACAATATCCTCCGATAATTCGTTCGGATGATGATGCGGGCGAGATGATTGGGTAGGGATTTCGTAGGCTCCGAACCAGGGAGCTTTGGAATTCCATTTACTCACGGCGCTCTTGGAATATCCGAAGTATCTGGCCGCCTCTGAGACTGATTTGCCTTGCCGGACCATCTGGACGGCTCTGGCCCTGAGCCTCGGCATTCTTGGGTTGGTTGTATATGCCATTTTGGAAACGCTTAATTGTTAGCTGGTTATTATACCAGAAAGCGTTTCCAAGCTATTGAACCATTACGGGTCTATTGACAAATATTTTAAAAAATATTATAGTATTAAGTTAGTTGGGGCTGGATAATCGCGTGGATCTCTACGAACTACGAAAATTTACGAAAATACGAAAACATGTAAGCAAATAACTTCTTGGGTTCGTATATTCGTATTTGGTTCGTAGTTCGTAGAGATCTGCGAGGAAAGTCCGGACACCTGTCCCGCTTAGCGGGACAAAAAGAGCAATGGATAATGCCCATCGGGCGCGTTGAAAGACGCGCTTAGGGAAAGTGCCACAGAGACTATACTATCCGCCTTTTTGGTGGAGAAAGGTGAAAAGCCGGTTGATGTTGGATATCGAGCTCGCGCGAGGTATCCAGCTGCAATTGGAACCAATTAGCGATAATTGGAATTTGGCAAACCCTGCTTGGTGCAAGTCTGAGCTCCCCGATGCACATCGGGGAGAAGACGCTAGAGTCTGTCAGCAATGGCAGATCGAGATAAATGATTATCGCTCCGACCTCGCGTCGGAGGACAGAATCCGGCTTATAAGCCCCGACTAATCTCAACTCATAGTATGAAAAAGTCTGAATTATTTTTCGCCGCTCTGCTTGTTCCCGCTGACTTTTTGATGATTGTTCTCGCGGGGGCAGTCGCGTATTGGCTGCGTTTCACCCCCGGCATCATTGAGATCAAGCCGGTTTTATTTCAACTTCCTTTTTTGTCATATATCAAAATTATCCTTCTTGTTGCACCTGTTTTTCTGATCATCTTCGCGCTTCAGGGGTTATATTCCCTGAAAACAACCCGCACTTTCTGGCGGGAATTTTTGCAGATAACTTTTTCCATTTCCGTCGGAATGACTCTTATTATTCTCGCTATTTTCCTTCAACGCGAGTGGTTTTCTTCGCGATTCATCATTCTTTCTGCTTGGGCATTGTCCATCGTATTCATTAGCTTGTCCCGCTATGCGGTGAATCTGACGCAAAAAATACTCCTCATCTACAGGGGAATCGGGATGCATCGCCTGGCTCTCATCGGAAAAAGCGGATATTGCGGGACAGTTTGCCGTGAATTCAAGCAAAATCCGGGTCACGGCTACAAAATAATCGCGCAGGAACCGACAATCAATATCGATGATCTTCGAAAAATTCAAAAAGAAAAAGGTATTGATGAAATTTTTGTTTGCGACCCGGATATTCCAATAAAAGATCTCCGCGGAGTCAGTGATTTTTGCCATCGCAATCGGATCGAATTCAAGTTTGTACCGGCAATCTTGCAATCGATCAGCACAAATTTCGAGGTCAAGACTCTCTTTGACGAGCCAGTCATCGAGATCAAGAACACCCCCCTGGATGGATGGGGAAAAATCGCCAAGAGAATTTTTGACATTGTCGGATCGTTGTTTGGCATCATCATCACGTCGCCGCTTCTGCTTTTGACCGCGATCGCGATCAGACTGGATTCTCGCGGCCCGGTCATCTTCAAAAACGAACGAGTGGGACACAAGGGAAATTTCAATGTCTTTAAGTTCCGTTATATGAAAATTGATCAATGTGTCAGCGCGCAAAATCCCAATCTTGAAAAAGCGCTGGAGCTTGAAAAAAAGCTGATTGAGACTCAAAGCGTTCGCAAGGGTCCGCTCTATAAGATCAAAAATGATCCGCGAAAAACCCGCGTCGGCCGAATCATCGAAGCTTTGTCGATTGATGAATTGCCCCAGCTTTTCAATGTTTTGATGGGCGATATGGGGCTTGTTGGACCACGGCCGCACCAGCCGCGCGAAGTGGAAAAATATGAAATGTGGCAGAAACGAACGCTTTCCATCAAGCCAGGCGTGACGGGACTGGCGCAAATTTCCGGACGGTCGGATTTGAGCTTCGCCGATGAAGCCCGCCTGGATATCTATTATATCGAAAATTGGTCGCTTTGGATGGATATCGAGATCTTGTTCAAAACCTTTTTTGTGCTATTAAAAAAGAGGAAAAACTTATGAGCCAAGATTTTATTCACCTTCTCCCATATTGGGGATATCCCTTGATGTTCGTTTTGATGTTTTTTGAGGGACCGTTCGCGACAATGATCGCCGCTTTTCTGGCCTCGCAGGGACTTTTTAACATTGGGATCGTCTTTGTTTTAAGCGTCTTTGGAGACGTTCTGGGAGATATCGGGCTTTATCACATCGGCTATTTCGGCGGTCCGAAGGTCATTGAAAAAGCCCAAAAATTTTTGAAAATCAAGGATGCGACAGTTGAAAAACTGAAAAGTAAATTCCATCAAAATAGCGGAAAATTGATTTTTTATGTGAAATCAACAACCGGACTTTCTTACATCACCTTCACTCTCGCAGGAGCCTTGCGGATGAAGCTTTCAGAATTCATCAAATATTCTATCCTTGGAGGACTTATCTGGAGTGGGCTATTAGTCTTTCTTGGATATTTCTTCGGCTACGCGGCCGCTCAAATCAGCCAATATATCAAATACGCCGGCGTGGCAATCTTCGTAGCGGCCATAATCGCAGTTGTTGTGATCGGCCTCATTAAAAAACGCGAATCGCGAGAAATTCTGGGAAACGGAAATTGATGTATCTACCTGATTGAAATAATAAAGAACGATGATATCCCCAAAAATAGCCGGGGGCTTTTTTATTGCCAAAATTGCCGAAAAAGGCTACAATTTACCTATGAAAATAGCTTTGGTTCATGATTATTTGGTCCAATATGGCGGGGCGGAGAGGGTGCTCGAATGCATTGCGGAAATTTGGCCGTATGCGCCAATTTATACATTGATATATGATGAGGAAAAAACACACGGAATTTTCAAGGAAAAACGGATCCATACTTCTTTTCTGCAAAATTTTCCCTATTCACGCAAAAACCACCGCATTTTCCCGCCTTTGATGCCGCCGGCCATCGAGCAGTTCGATTTGTCGCAATATGATATAGTTTTGTCCGATTCATCAAGCTATGCCAAGGGCATCATCACGCCTCCCGGGACATTGCATATCTGCTATTGCCACACGCCGATGCGGTATGCTTGGGACGACTGCCAAAAATATATTGACGAATTCGGCTTTCCGCAAATAGTCAAAAAATTCATCCCGTTTTTGATGAACTATATCCGTGTCTGGGATCGGATGAGCGCTGACCGGGTGGACGAATATATCGCCAATTCACGCTTCGTTGCCGGCAGAATCAGAAAATATTACAAAAAAGATTCGGTTGTCATCAATCCACCCGTGGATATAGAAAAATTCTGCCTCGACGAACGAAAAGGAGATTATTTTTTGATGGTCGGTCGTTTGATGACCTACAAAAGATTTGACATTGTGATCGAAGCGTTCAATAAATTGGGCTGGCCGCTAAAAATAATCGGCGGTCAGGGCCCGGACAAAAAAAGGCTCATGAAAATGGCGCAATCCAACATCGAATTCACGGGCCGCTTGAGCGATGAGGAGCTTGCCCAGACTTATGCCCGCGCCAAAGCTTTCATTTTTCCTCAAGAAGAGGATTTCGGCATTGTTGCCATTGAAGCATTGGCTTCCGGAAAACCGATCATTGCTTTTCGCGGAGGAGACATTGTGGAACATGTCCGAGAAGGACAGGAAGGCTTGTTTTTTGACGAACAAACCCCAGAAGCGCTGATGGAAGTTCTGCAAAAATTCAATTCCGATGATTTTGATCCGCACAAGATCCGCGAAAAAGCCCTGCCGTTTGAAAGAAAGCTATTCAAAGAAAAAATAAGAAACTACGTAGAAAATAGCCTAACAAATTTTAAATTAAATAAAATATAATATTGTCATTTCGACTAAATTCCGGCTTTGCCGGGATGCGTGGAGAAATCTATAGGCGTACGCAAATTATCGACATAGATCCCTCGACTACGCTCGGGATGACAAACAATCCTATGGAACTTCGCGAATACTACAAAATATTGAAGGCAAATGTTTCCATCATAGTTTATGTGGTTGTTATCGCAGTTATTGTCGCTTACGCCTGGTCAGTGAGGGCGTCGCAAACTTATAACGCTTCACTGCTTCTCAACATTAGCCGAACAAGTTCGCAATCAACATCCGACTATCGCTATGATCAATTCTATCGCTTGCAGGCCGACGATAAATTCTCTGAAACCATTGCTGAGTGGCTCAAATCGCCGGGCGTTTCCCAGGATATTTTTGCAAAATCCGAAGTCAGCTCCGATCAAAAAACAATGCGCGACCTTTCAAAAAGTTTCCAGTCGGAAAAATTGTCTTCGAATCTGGTCAGTGTGAAATACTCCACTGAAACCAATGATGCAGCCGCGCGTATTGCGCCAGCTATTGAGTCTGTCCTGACAGACAAAACGAAGGGCTTGAACGCCGCGGCCAAAGACCCGGATTGGTTTCAGGTCAACGCGAGTAATTTGATCATTTTGAAAAATGTTCAGGATTTGCGCTTGAATTTGGGCATTGCCGCGATCGTCGGACTGTTTTTGGGAGCCTTGCTTGCCTTTGGAAAACATTATATTTCGGAATAATTTCGCCTCCCTCGCCTTTATAAGGAGAGGGTCGGGGTGAGGTCAATTATGCGAATCGGTTTCGACGCCAGATGCCTTGAGGGGGAAAATATTTCCGGAGTCGGGGAGTACGCCCTGGAGCTTTTGAAAAATATTCTTGAAATAGACTCGCCTCGATCCGGCGGAGCTGGTAGCTCCAATAAGTATGCAATTTTTTCAAATTCTTTCAGGCAAAGAAACAATCGTCATCTTGAATGGATCAAAGCATATCCCAATGCGAAGCTGAAAAGATTTTCCTTTCCAAATAAAGTACTCAATCTTTGTTTTTGGTATCTCAATTGGCCGAAAATCGACAAGCTTATCGGAGGAGTAGATATCTTTTTCGCTCCAAACATCAATTTTCTTTCCGTGAGCGATGAATGTCGGCTGATCACAGCATTTCATGACCTTTCATTCGAGCGATATCCTCATTTCTTTGCGCTCAAAACAAGGTTGTGGCACAAGTATTTCGTGAATCCCCGAAAAATTTCCTGGATCGCGAAAAGGATGATTGCCGTTTCCGAATCGACGAAAAAAGATCTTGAAGAAATTTATCAAGTAAAGAGAGGAGATGTCCAAGTGGTCCAACATGGCATAAGCGAAAACTTCAAGGTTCTGGATGAAAATGATCCGAAATTGAGCGAAATCAAAAGAAAATACCAATTGCCGCAAAAGTTCATTTTTTTTCTTGGCAACATCGAACCGAGAAAAAACATTTCATCAATCGCCGCCGCCTACAAAAACATTGTCTCGGGAAATCCAAAGCTGTCAGAGTATGAATTGGTTTTGGCGGGAAATATCAGCCCGCTTTACGGGGATTTGATCGAAAAGAACAATATCAAAACCTGCGGATATATAGAAAGAGAAGACCGGCCATACGTATACAACCTTGCTTCTCTTTTTGTTTATCCTTCATTTTTCGAAGGTTTTGGTCTGCCAATTCTCGAAGCAATGGCTTGCGGCACGCTGGTGATAGCCTCGAACAATTCTTCTCTTTCGGAAGTCGCCGGAAATTCCGCCCTTCTGATTGATCCGAATCGCCCGAGCGAAATCGCCGAAGCTATGGAAAATATTCTCATTGACGAAAAATTGTACAAAAAATTCAAGAAAAGGGGAATCGCGCAAGCTCAAAAATTCAGCTGGAAAAAATGCGCGGAAGAAACACTGGCTGTCATCCTGAGTGAAGCGAAGGATCCCGTGTTATTATAGTTGCACGGGATTGATTCGTAGCTACGCTCCTCACAATGACACACAAACAAATGCGCATCGGCATTGACGCCCGCTTTTTCGGATCAATCGGAAAAGGACTGGGCAGATATACTCAAAAACTTATCGAAAATCTGGAGACTGTTGATTCAGTGAATCACTACTTCATTTTTTTGCGCCGGGAAAATTGGAATGAATATCAGCCGCGCAGCCAAAATTTCACCAAGGTTCTGGCGGATGTTCCCTGGTATACGCTGAGAGAACAAATACAGATGCCGAAAATCTTCAAAAGATGTGGACTGGATCTCGTGCATTTTCCCCACTTCAACGTTCCCATTGTCTACAAGGGAAAATTTGTCGTGACGATCCACGATTTGATCCTTTTCCGCTATCCGACACGCAAAGCTTCCGCCTTGTCGGCTCCGGCCTATTTTCTCAAAACAAAAGTATATCACCGGGTGATCAGACGCGCCATCCAGAATTCGGAAAGAATAATCGCCGTTTCAGAACACACAAAAAAAGATGTGCTGAAAAACTTCAGGATCAATCCGGATAAGGTTGTTGTCACATATGAAGGCGTGGATACGAACGAGAAACCGTTACTTGAAAAACCGAAAACAGTTCTCCAAAAATATGGTATAATGAAACCGTACATCTTGTATGTCGGCAATGCTTATCCGCACAAGAATCTTGACCGGCTTATTTTGGCGTTCAAAGAAGTTTCCAGAACGCATTCTGGCTTGCATTTGGTGCTGGCGGGAAAAGAAGATTATTTTTATAAACGGTTGAAAAAATTTGTCGCGGCAAGCAATGTCCCGGGTGTCATTTTTCCAGGACATGTCGCTGAAGACCATTTGCCGGCTCTTTATCGGGAAGCAAAGCTCTATGTTTTTCCTTCGCTCTATGAGGGCTTCGGATTGCCGCCACTGGAAGCCATGGCAAGAAACGCACCCGTTGTCAGCTCCAATGTCTCCTGTTTGCCGGAAATCCTGGGAAACGCCGCGTATTTCTTTGATCCGCGGGGAATTTCCGAAACGGCTGACGCGATTGAAAAGGTTTTGGAAGATTTTGAGCTCAGAAAGAAATTGATTGCCGCCGGACGGGAACAAATAAAAAAATACAGCTGGCAAAAAATGGCGGAAGAAACGCTCGAAATATATAACAATATTGATTCTCCCCCTTTCGTAAAGGGGGATTAAGGGGGATTTATAAATCCTAAATACTAAAATCCCTCTCTAACTCTCCCTTTATTAAAGGGAGAGAATATGGTATGTCAAAACGAAAAAACATTTTGCCTCAGATGTTTGATGTCAAACCGGTGAATTCGGACGGTTCTTTGAATTTTGGGAAAATAAAGGGATTGAAGCGAACGATTGCTCTTCCGGAAAAAATAATACGCAAGAAAAATATTTCGGCGAACAAGAATGGCCTGCGCCTGGCTGATGTCGTCGATCCGAGAACATACCCCAAACCCAGAATAAAGAAAGTCAAGCCAATAGAAACACCTATTTTAAATACTTTTCATATCGAAGAAGACAGGCAAGGTTTTGCGCCTTTGCAAGAAAAAATAAGTTTTCAGCCAAAACCGGAACTGTTCAACAAATATTTTGATGCCCCCGAAGAGACATACCAGGCGAAACTCAAACCGGAATTCAATTATTTTCCAGGGGCTGAAAAGCTTGAAACTTTTTCGGAGAGGATAACCCGGCTGGAACCGGAAAATCAAACCTACAAAAAAAGAGCCAGGAAATTTTCGCTGAAGAAAAAGATAAAGAAGATCAGGCAGTTTTCGGGCAGAATCATTCCGGATTTGGGAAAATTGAAAATTCAAGAAAATGTTTTTCAGCCAAGAGCTTCTCTTGCTGGGCGCTTCAGCTATGCCTTTTCATTTGCAGCCATATTGCTTTTGTTTTCTTGCTCGATTCCTGCCTTTTCCTATGTCCAGCGAGCGCTTGATATGAAAACAAATCTTGTCGCAACTGGCGAAGAGGCTCTTGGGCAATTTGCCCAGGCAAAAGACAATCTTTCAAGCAGCCAGTTTGACAAGGCGGCCGTCGATTTTTCCAATTCCTATCAAATCCTTTCCGATGCCAACCATGATATTCAAAATATCGGCGGAAGCTTCAGCGAGGTTTTGCGCTTCGTTCCCGGAATTTCGCGGCTTGCCAGCGCCAACTATGTTCTGAGCGCCGGTGAGCATTTTTCCCTGGCCGGAAAAAGTCTGGCGGAATCAGCCAAGTCATTGAATTCGATCGGCAATCCGCTTGATAGCGCGAATCAAGCCAACCAGCCTTCTCTCACGGATTTGTTTTTGAACCTGCGCTCCGGGATCCAAAAATCAAGCGAGGAGCTTTCTCAAGCCCAGGATGACTTGAACAAGGTGAATATGGACGACCTGCCGCCCGAAACAAGGGAAAAATTCGCCGATCTCAAAAGCAAATTGCCCCTCGTGAACGCCAGTCTCAAGAATTTCCTCGACTATTCCCAAATATTCCTCGATGTCCTGGGGTACAACGGACCCCGCAAATATCTTTTTCTCTTTGAGAACAACCAGGAGATGCGGCCAACGGGAGGTTTCATTGGAAGCTATGGAATTCTTGATATCGGAAACGGCCGCGTGAAAAAACTTTTCGTTGATGACATCTACAATCCGGACGGACAGCTCAAAGCGCGAGTGATTCCGCCCGGCCCGATCCAGAAAATGAGCGCCGTTTGGACAATGCACGACGCCAACTGGTTCCCTGATTTTCCAACTTCGGCCGAAAAAGTATCTTGGTTCTATGAAAAAACAGGCGGACCGACGGTGGACGGGGTAATCGCGATCACGCCCGAACTTTTGCAAGACCTACTCAAAGTCACCGGCCCAATCGACATGCCGGAATACGGAAAAACCATTGACGCGGACAATTTTATGGAGGAAACTCAGCAGGAAGTCGAAGTGGATTATGACAAAGATCTCAATCAGCCGAAGAAATTTTTGGCCGATCTGACGCCGAAAATTTTGGACAAAGTGATGAGTGAAAAGGGCATCAGTTCCGTCTTGCAAACGCTCAAAGCCTTCAATACCGCCCTCGCAGAAAAACATTTGCTTTTGTATTCAAGAAATTATAATATCCAAAAACTGATCTCAGATCAGAAATGGTCAGGCGAAATTCTGAACACGGATAAAGACTATTTGAGCGTGATCAATACGAACATCAACGGCTATAAGACTGATGGGGTGATC
>Ga0172371_10012792_pt1 | contig 11007 bp, 11 predicted proteins | sample Lak12m_FD_114543 | JGI IMG/M metagenome (GOLD analysis project Ga0172371, IMG submission 114543) | Freshwater microbial communities from Kabuno Bay, South-Kivu, Congo - kab_022012_12m | ecosystem: Environmental > Aquatic > Freshwater > Lake | place: Democratic Republic of the Congo: South-Kivu... | reverse complement strand
TATAGGTAATTTTATTTGATTTTTTATGAATATTTGTTAAGATTAATTTAACCACTAAGGAGGTGAATAAGAATGAAAAAGTTTTTAGTTCTCGTTGTAGTTTCTATTTTAGGAATATCTGTTTATGGTTGCGGTAAAAAGCAGCAGACCTTAGAAGAGATGCAGCAGCCGATGTCTATGGAGACGCTTACTACCATGAATACGGCATCTTTAACAACTCCGCAGACTAGCGAAGTTAAGGTAGAGCCGGCTTCTGCGGCTTTAACTTCTCCTACAGGAGTCGTTAAAACAGGAAAATTAGAGTCATTGCCTCCGCCTGGTCCTTATAAGCCTACAAATATGGAGATTCAAACAGCGCTTAAGAACGCTAATTTTTATATGGGAGAGGTAGATGGTAAGCTTGGTCCTAAGACTAAGAAAGCTATCTCTGATTTCCAAAAGGCTAACGGTCTTTCAGCTGATGGTAAAGTCGGCCCGAAAACCTGGAGCCTGTTAAGTAAGCATTTAAATTTAGACTCAACTCTTCAAACCACTACTAAGTCAAGATAGACCTGTTTAGTTTTGTTAATATATAAGAAGTCCCAGGATTTTTTCTGGGACTTTCTTATTTTTAGTGTTATAATATGTCCTCGATGATTCAATTTCCTAAGGATTTCTTTTGGGGTGCAGCTACTTCCGCTTACCAAGTCGAAGGAGATAATATACATAGTGACTGGTGGGCTTGGGAGAAGAGAGTTAATTTAAAGGACCGCTCTGGTTCTGCCTGTCGGCACCATGATTTATTCGAAAAAGATTTTGATTTAGCAAAATCTTTACATCATAATTGTCATCGCTTGTCAATTGAATGGGCACGGGTTGAACCTGAAGAAGGAAAATTCTCTCTTGAGGATTTGGAACATTACAAGGAAGTTATTACTTCGCTCTTAAGCAGGGGGCTTGAACCTATAGTTACATTACATCATTTTACTAATCCTGATTGGCTTGCTAAAAAAGGGGGATGGTGTAGTAATAAGGCAGATAAGTATTTTTTGCGTTATGTGGAGAGAGCCGTAGAGCTTCTTTCCGGCAACGTGCGTTTCTGGGTAACTATTAATGAACCGAATGTCTACACTTATTTTTCTTATCTTCTCGGACAATGGCCGCCGCAGCATAAATCTTTAGGTGAATCCAGAAAGGTCTTGAATAATTTGGCCCGCGCTCATGTCAAAAGTTATTACTTAATTCGTAGAATATACAAAGATAAAGGTTTAGCTTTTCCTAAGATAAGCATTGCGCAGAATATGCAGGCATTTGTTCCCTGTATACCTAGTTTTAGAAATAGATTGGCTGCTTATTTAAGGCATAAGTATTATAACCTTGAATTTATTGATAAAATAATCTCATATCGGGCAATTGATTTTATCGGCTTAAACTATTATAGCCCTACTTGGGTGGAATTACACGGTTGGGGATTAAAGAACTTTTTCTCGGATACTTGTCAACAAAACCATAGAAATCTAAAGAAGAATTCCATGGGTTGGGATATATATCCTCAGGGGCTTTATGATCTTTTGATATCTTTAAAATGCTATAACTTGCCTATATTTATTTTGGAGAATGGCATTTGTACCGAAGATGATGCGTTGAGGTGGGGTTATATAAAGGAGCATTTAAAGAGCGTAAATAGGGCGATGGTTGATGGGGTGGATGTTTTAGGTTATATCTACTGGTCTCTTCTGGATAACTTTGAATGGGACAAGGGTTTTGCCCCGCGTTTTGGGCTCTTGGAAGTAGATTATAATACTTATGACCGATCAGTCCGGGAGAGCGCTTTGAAGTTTGCTCAAGTTTGTTTAACCGGTCAATTATAAATATGGAACTAATTGATAAAGAATTAATTATTGAGGAGTTTCCTCTTTTTGCAGATTTAACTTTGCGGGAGCGTAAGGTTGTATTGGAGCGCTCTAGCGTATTAACTTTTAAGAAGGGGGATATAGTTTATAAGGAAGGCTCTGAACCAAGCGGTTTCTATTGCCTTGCCGGAGGTAGGGTTGTTATTTATACTCAGGATCCGGAAGGAAATCAGAAAATACTCGAATATCTGCACCGCGGTAAATATTTCGGAATCATTTCTCTCCTTACTAATGAAGCGCATTCAGTAACAGCTCAAGCAACTAATGATTGTCTTATCTTGGTTATCAAAAGAGAAGATTTTGATTATATAATTAACAAAATTCCGCGTTTAGCTATTGATTTAAGTAAGACTCTTTCCCGCAGGCTTAAGCATAAAGATGTGCATCAGAAAACTATCTTTGAGAGCACAGCTATTTCAGTATTTAGTTCTTATTCGCAGGCAGGAAAAACCGTCTATGCTTTGAATTTAGCTTTAAGCCTTAAAAAAGAGACTCATAAGAGTGTAATTGTTTTAGATATTCTTTCTACTGATAAGAAGCATAGCCTTCCTGGACGGCTAGGTATTACTGAACAGAAGGTTTTTGATCTTTCGAAGGAGAGCGGGGATAATGCAAAGTCAGCTGCGGATTTTATTTTACACAGTAGTTTTGGCATTGATGTTCTTTGTTTTTATTATAACCCGCAAGATGATTATTGCGTAAGACGGCTTGTCGGTATTTTAAGCTGGTTAGTTAATGATTACCATTATCTTATCTTGGATTTACCTTCCTTAATGGATAAGAATATATTTAGTATTTTAAATCAGTCTGATATTATTCATTTATTAAGCGGACCGGATGAGTCGGAACTGGAAAAAACGCATAATCTTAACCGTAGGCTAATTGATGAGTTTAACTTTCAAGAGAATAAGATAAAGATTATAATTAATGAGTATAAGCTATCCAGGATTACTCCTATTGAACAATCTAAAATTCTGGGTAGGAGTATCTTTGCCACTTTGCCTAGAACTGAACTTAGTCAGACGGATAGGCTTATTTTGGATGATCCCGATTGTGAATATGCCAGGGCGGTAAGAAGGATCTCTCGTTATGTAGGCGAATGTATGGTAGGTTTAGTTTTGGGGGTGGGAGTAGGTTACGGGTTATGCCATGTCGGAGTCCTGAAGGTTTTTGAAGAAGAAGGTATTCCCGTAGATATTATTGCCGGCTCCAGTATGGGCGCACTTATCGCCAGCCTTTGGGCTATTGGTAAGTCAAGTTCTGAAATATTGGATATTATGAAGGAGTTTAAAGAGCCTAAGCATATTTGGGGACTAATCGATTTGACTTTCCCGCATTTAGGTTTTATCAAGGGTAATAAGATGTACAGGTTTTTAAAGAAACATTTAGGAGATAAAACTTTTTATGATGTGCGTTTTCCTTTAAAGATTATTGCTAGCGATGTAAAAAGAAAAGAACCGCGGGTTTTAGATAATGGGTTGTTGGCGGATGCAATTATGGCAAGTTGTTCTATGCCCGGTGTTTTTGCTCCTTTTAAATTCAAAGAAGAATTTCTTTTTGACGGAGGAGTTATCAACCCTTTGCCTACGGAACCTTTGCTTAAGATGGGGGTAAAGAAGATTATTGCTGTTAATGTAACACCATCGCGCCAAGATATTCTTAATCAATATGAGAAAATAAAGGAGGAGCTTAAGGTTAATATATCGGAAGGGATAAAGAAAAAGAATTGGTTTAATTTAGGAAGATATTTTAAAGATCTCTTTAAAACTAATATCCTTGATATTATATTTAGCACTTTTGAAATATTGCAATCTGAAGTAGCTCAAAAAGAAGCTAAGCTTGCGGATGTGGTTTTGCATCCGGATACTTCAGGGTTATATTGGCTGCAGTTGCATAAAGCGGTAGAATTTGCCCGTAGAGGTGAAGAAGAGGCACGTAAACATTTAAAAGAAATCTGGCAGGTTATAAACGAATAAGGGGGAGATGAATGAAGAGCTTAAAGGTATTGATTGTTTTACTGGCTATTTTTTTGTCTGGCTGTATTAGTTTCAATGAAACGATAAAAGGTTTTGCCGGGGTTTCGACTAAAGTTTTAGAGGACAATCGGGGAAGCGCGATAAAGAAAGATTTTGCTTATGATTTACTTACTGCGCATACTAAAATAAGAGAGATTTTGCGAGGTTATAAGTATACTACGGAAAGTACGGATGAGAGTGCTACCATTAGCAATAATCAGGTTTATGTTTATTCAGATGATCTGCGTAATGATCTTATCGCTTGTTATCTTTCGCAGACGGATACGACCCCGGTGGGGATATTTTTAACTGAAGTATCTAAAGGTAGGACTTTGGTAGAAGTTTCAAGTCCGAGTATCTATGCAAAAGAATTTGTGGCCAAGTTTCTTTTTGCTGGCTTAGCCGATTCATTAAAACCGAAGAAAGATAAGGGGGCAAAGTAATGTCAGAGCAAAAGTGTTTTTCCATAAGTGATTTTATTAATGAATGTCATGCGGTTGCTAAGTCAAAGGGTTGGTGGGAGGATGAGCGTAATGAGGGAGAGTTAATTGCCCTTATGCATTCAGAGTTATCTGAAGCCCTGGAAGCAATGCGTAACCATGGTAAACAGGAAGAAGTGGCTGAAGAGTTGGCAGATTGCTGTATTCGTATATTTGATTACTGTGGTTCAAGAAAGATAGACTTAGAGAAAGCTCTTCTTGCTAAGATTGAATACAATAAAACTCGCCCTCACCGTCATGGAAAAAAATTCTGATTGCTTGGAGAGTTTAGAGCAACTTAGAATGCAATTAAACGGCAGAGTTTTAATTCTAGGTATCGGGAATACTCTGCGCAGTGATGATGGTTTAGGTTCTATTTTAGTTAAGCGAATAAAAGACAAGGTTTCCTATATAGTTTATGATAGCAATATAAGCCCGGAAAACTATTTAGGTAAGATTATTAAAGATAATCCGGACATAGTATTAATGGTTGATGCTGTTGATTTTGGAGGTCATCCGGGTGATTTTAAAGTTTTTAAAGGAGAAGAAATAGAGAAATTAAATTTCTTTTCTACGCATAATTCATCTTTATCCCTGGCAATCGATTATTTAAAGAAGAGTATTAAGGCGAGAATTATGATTTTAGCCGTGCAGCCAAAAGTATTGGTTTTTGGAGAAAACTTAAGTCCGGAAGTCAATAAAACATTAGATATTTTAACAGGATGGTTTTTAAATGGCAAAGTTTAGGGATAGCTGGGGTTCGCGGTTGGGTATTATTATGGCGGTTGCCGGTTCGGCAATTGGTTTGGGAAATTTCTTAAGGTTTCCGGCTAAGGCAGCAATAAACGGCGGCGGGGCATTCATGATCCCTTATTTTATTTCTTTCCTTCTTTTAGGCATACCTCTGATGTGGATCGAATGGACTCTGGGCCGTTTTGGTGGTGGCTTTGAACATGGGACTGCTCCGGGTATATTCCACAGCATTTGGAAAAAGAATCGTTTTATAAAATATTTTGGAGTTATCGGCATATTCGGCCCTTTAGTAATATTTATTTACTATATTTATATAGAATCATGGACTCTTGGTTATAGTTTTTTTGCTTTAATAGGTAAGTATAGCCATATTGCTGATCAGTCTTCAATGAAGAGTTTTTTGCTTGGTTACCAGGGGCTTGAGAAGAATCAGTATTTTCACAGCCTGGGTTGGGCTTATATATTCTTTTTGTTTACTTTTATTATAAATATATGGGTAATATATCATGGTATAAGGGGGGGGATTGAGAAGTTTTGTAAGTGGGCCCTACCTTTACTTTTTCTTTTTGCTATTGCACTTATGGTTAAGGTTGTTACATTAGGCGCTCCGGATGCATTACATCCGTCTTGGAATATTGCTAATGGGTTTGGTTTTCTCTGGAATGCGGATTTTTCTGCTTTAAAATCAGCTAAGGTGTGGCTTGAAGCAGCAGGCCAGATATTCTTTACTTTAAGCGTAGGAATTGGAGTTATTCTTACTTATGCCAGTTATTTAAAAAAGAATGATGATGTTATTCTTTCCGGTTTAGCTGCCGCAACTACTAATGAAATGGCCGAAGTAATTTTAGGGGCTAGCATAGTTATTCCGGCGGCGTTTGCTTTTTTTGGTCCACTCGATATACAATCAATTGCCCGCTCCGGAGTCTTTAATTTAGGTTTTGTTACTATGCCCTTAGTTTTAAATAAGCTCCCCCTGTCTGAGATTTTTGGGTTCTTCTGGTTCTTTTTATTATTCTTAGCCGGGGTTACTTCCTCAGTGTCTCTGGCTCAGCCGGCGGTAGCCTTCTTAGAAGATGAATTTAATATTAATCGTAAGAGAGCGGTATCAATATTCTCAGGGGTAGCATTTTTCTTATCCCAGCCGGCAATATTCTTTCTTGGCCGGGGTGTCGTAGATGAGTTGGATTTCTGGGGAGGAACCTTTTTCTTAGTTATATTTGCTACAATAGAGGTAATATTATTTGTTTGGGTTTTTGGTATGGAAAAAGCCTGGGATGAAATACATAAAGGTGCACAGATGAGAATCCCTGGGGTCTATAAATTTATAATTAAATTTATAACCCCTCTCTTTCTTTTTACCATTTTAGGTATGTGGTTTTGTCAGGAGTGGATTCCGATAATATTTATGAAAAATGTTTCTTTAGGGGATCGACCATTTATATTAGCAACGCGTATTAGCTTACTGATTGTTTTGATAATTTTAGCCATTTTGGTTAAGTTGGCCTGGAATAAAAGAAGAGGGCGAAAGGAATAAATGAATTTAACTGGTTGGTTATTATTGATTGTTTCTTGGGGCGTCATTATTTGTTTAACAATTTTCTGTTTTTCTTGCGTACTTAGAAAGAAAGAAAAGAAGTGATATCTTTACCTAATTTGTTCAGTATGCTTAGTTTATTATTTGGTTTTAGCGCTATTATTTTATCAATAGATGGTTATTTTATTCTTTCCGCCTTGGCTATTATATTTTCTGTAGTTTTCGATGGTTTTGATGGAGAGTTGGCGCGTCAATTAAATACTCACAGTGAATTTGGTAAAGAGCTCGATTCTCTGGTTGATGTTGTATCTTTTGGTATTGCGCCTTCTGTTTTGGGGTATAGTTTTATTTATCAACGCGGGACTTTTTTAGCAGTTCTTGTATTTTTTATTTATCTTTTAGCCGCAATTATACGTTTAGCAAAATATAATATTACTCCTAAGGCAGAAATGCCGGGTTATTTTTATGGTTTGCCTACAACGGTTGCTGGGGGGATACTTGCTTCTTTTGTATTGATATGTAGGCAGAAGGGGGTCATGGCTTTTACCGGTAATCTGTTTTTTTTATTCTTATCCTTGGTTTTACTGCTTAGCGGATTGATGCTCTCGCGGATTCATTATCTGAATTTGAATTCTTTAAGACAATTATTAGGGAAAAAGTTAAGGCTAAGTTTAATTACGTTTTCAATAGTGCTGGCGGTAGCCTTTTATTTAAATTCAACAGGGGTAGTTTTATTTTTTATCTTCTTAATCTACTTGATTTTTTCTCCATTTATGGTAAAAAGGTTAGGTAGTATTAAGGCATAATTTCGCCGAGATAGCTCAGTGGTAGAGCGCGGCCCTGAAAAGGCCGGCGTGGGGAGTCCGATTCTCTCTCTCGGCATTTTTTAAAAGATTAGGTTTTCGACTGCAGCGACGCAAATTTAATTCGAATAGAAACGTAATTTATTAAAATTATAAAATATCCTTGACAAATAAATAAAATATGTTATAGTTATTGTTGACGATTAAGTCAAAGAGGCACAGATGCCCCAAAGAGTTTGGGGCTTTTTTCTTTTGTAGGGGACAAGGACGCCCTTTTTAAGGCAATAATGCTTTTAAAAAGGGCTTTTTCTTTTATTAAAGACAGAGACGTCTTCAACCTTTTTTAAGGAGGAAAGCGTCTCTTTTTTTTGGGGCGAGAAAGGATGAAATGAGAAAATTAAGGGTTGCCTTAATTATATTGTTTATGAGTTTTTTAGGCCTTAGGGTTCTTTATGCTACTCCTACGACTCTAATTTGGACTCCTTCTACAGATATACAGCCATACAAGAAAATACATATGGGCTATGATCTTTATATACCTACAACCGCAAAGGGAACTAATTCCAATAATTATGATCAGCATAATTATGTGTTACAGGTTTGGGGTCCGACTTTTAGTTTGTTATCGGATAAGCCCGAAGAGAATTTGTTGGGTAAGGCCTGGAAGCCCTTAAGTAAGATTATGGCAGAAACAGGGTTTGATTATAAAAAAGGATTAGGTTCATTTTATGATTCAAATCCCTGGTATTTCCATTTTAAATTAGGAGTTCCTGAAGGAGCGTATTTTAAACATATGCCGGCAGTTGCTCTCGGTTCTTACGATATGGGTACAAGATCTAATAGAACCAACAATAACATATGGTTTGGAAAGCTTGCTAAGACAATTAATATAGGTAAGGTAGATTTAGGAAGGTTTTCAGGAGGGTATTTTGTTGGTAATGGAAAGTTGCTTAGGGATAAAGATGGTTTAAGAGATAATTCAGGCCCATTAATTGCCTGGGAGCGCACAATGACTGAGATTAGCGATAAATTATGGCTTTGTGTGGATTATCAGGGCAGCCAATCTTCTTATGGTGCTTTAAATGCCGGTTTTGCCTGGAGCTTTACTAAAGATATTGCAATGATAATTGCTTATGATATCTATAATAACCGAAACCTAACAGATACTGTAACTTTTCAGCTAGACGTTAACTTTTAATCTTGCTAGTAATATGAAAGGGGCTTAATATGATAAATTCAGGTGATACAGCGTGGGTTTTAATTTCAGCAGCTCTTGTTCTACTTATGACTCCGGCTTTAGCTTTTTTTTATGGCGGGATGGTTAGGCGTAAAAATGTACTTAGTGTATTGATGCAGTGTTTTATTGTGATGTGCGTGTTAAGCCTTCACTGGGTATTAATCGGCTATAGTCTTTCTTTTGCTCCGGCAAAAGGATTTTGGGGAGGTCTGCAGTGGTTAGGTTTACGCGGAGTAGGTTTAGAGCCTTATGCGGATTATGCCGGCACTATTCCTCACCAGGCATTTATGATTTATCAGTGCATGTTTGCAGTTATTACTCCGGCCTTGATCATCGGTGCTTTTGCAGAGAGGATGAAATTCTCTGCGTTCCTTATTTTTACTTTGCTTTGGGCAACTTTTGTTTATGCTCCGCTTTGTCACTGGGTATGGGGTATAGGAGGGTTTTTAAGGAATCTTGGTGCTCTTGATTTTGCAGGAGGTACAGTCGTTCATATAAATGCCGGTATCGCCGCATTGGTTACAGCAGTAGTATTAGGTAGAAGAGCCAATTTACATAAAAACGTTCCTACTCCACATAATATGCCTTTTGTAGTTTTGGGCACAGGTTTATTGTGGTTTGGTTGGTTTGGGTTTAATGGCGGGAGCGCGCTGGCTGCAAATGGTTTGGCTGTGAATGCGTTTGTAGTTACTAATACGGCAGCTGCGGCTGCTGGTTTAAGTTGGGCTTTAATTGAGTGGGTGCATAACGGAAAGCCTACTATTTTCGGTTTATGTTCTGGTGCAGTAGCCGGTTTGGTAGCGATTACTCCTGCCGCAGGTTTTGTGAGTGTAATACCTGCGATAATAATTGGTTTACTGGTGAGTGTATTTTGTTTTATTGCCGTAACTGTGATTAAACCTAAATTCGGATATGATGATTCCCTTGATGCATTTGGCGTTCATTGCGTAGGGGGGATTTGGGGCGCTTTAGCCACAGGTTTGTTTGCATCAAAGGCAGTAAATGCAGCAGGAGCAAATGGATTATTTTTTGGTAATCCTCGGCAATTTTTAGTACAGTTAGTAGCAGTAGGTGTTGCTATTGTTTATACCGCTATTCTTACTATTATTATTTATAAAGTGGTAGATATATTTATCGGCGTAAGGGTCGATGAGAAGTCTGAGCTTATGGGCTTGGATCTTACTCAGCATCGGGAGAGAGCGTACACTGTACTAGAGTAATAATAAGGTTAAGTGTAATTTTAAAGATTAAAGTATAAAGTCTAAAGTCTAAAGTCAAAGTAAAAGGTCAAATTTGAAAATTGAAATTTTAGTATTGTTTTAAACTTTATTCTTTTGACTTTGAATTTAAAAAGGGGGTTTTGATGAAGCTTATTATAGCAATTATTCAACCGGATAAGTTAGAAGCAGTTAAGGATGAGCTCTATGAGCATGAGATAAACCTTATAACGGTAAGTGAGGTGTTGGGGCATGGAAGACAAAAGGGGGTAACCGAGATTTATCGCGGCGCAAAAGAGTCAGGTAATCTTTTGCGTAAGGTTCGTCTTGAGATAGCAGTTAATGATAATTTTGTTGAGCCGACAATTGAAGCTATTATAAAAGGAGCAAGAACCGGGGAGACCGGAGATGGAAAGATTTTTGTTTTGGATTTGAAAGAATGCGTGCGTATTCGTACGGAGGAGCGGGGTAATTCGGCAATAGGATAGGTTATAATTATTGTAATTAGAAAGGGAGGAAGTAATGGAAGTAAGACAAAAAGTATTATCCGAAATTAAAAGTGTGAATTTAGGCGAAAAAGTATCTTTGCAAAAAGTCTCTGCTTATTTTGGCGAGAATACCTTTAGTCTAGAGACGATGAGTAAGCATATTTCTAAGAATACCTTTGAAGCTTTTAAGGGTTGGATATCCGAAGGTAAGACTATCTCTCTTGCCCAGGCCAATGAAATTGCTGATGCTATGAAGAAGTGGGCAATGGCTAAGGGGGCAACCTATTATACGCATTGGTTTCAGCCTTTAACCGGGCTTACAGCTGAGAAGCACGATAGTTTTATTTCTATTACCGCTCCGGGAAAAGTTATCGAGAAATTCTCCGGAAATAAGCTTATCCAGGGTGAGCCGGATGCCTCAAGTTTTCCTTCAGGCGGAATTCGCGCTACATTTGAAGCCCGAGGTTATACTGCCTGGGATCCTTCTAGCCCTGCTTTTATTATCGAAAGCACTCTAGGCAAAACTCTTTGTATTCCTACTATATTCATCTCTTATCATGGCGAAGCCTTAGATAAAAAATTACCTCTT
>Ga0172371_10012791_pt1 | contig 11007 bp, 7 predicted proteins | sample Lak12m_FD_114543 | JGI IMG/M metagenome (GOLD analysis project Ga0172371, IMG submission 114543) | Freshwater microbial communities from Kabuno Bay, South-Kivu, Congo - kab_022012_12m | ecosystem: Environmental > Aquatic > Freshwater > Lake | place: Democratic Republic of the Congo: South-Kivu... | reverse complement strand
GTCATGCATGTGACCTTTTTGCCAATGCCGGCAGCATCCGCAAGGCCTCGTACCATGCGTTCGACAAGCCGCACAGTCAATGGCTTCCCGGTGAGCGCGCCAGGAAACACGTGATCCCCGGCCGGACACTGCCGTACCCCGGCTTCGAGAATCACTTGAAGTGCATCCGGAATGGGCACCTCCCGTGTCCGTGTATCCCGGGCGAAGCGCACCGTCAGCAAACGTCGCCCGGTGTTGATATCCTGCCATCGCAGGGCGCACAACTCGCCCACCTTGATCCCGCACCCGTACAGGAGACCCACGATCAACCGGTCGCGGACGGTGTTCGCCGCCTGAATCAACCTGGCAATTTCCCCGGGGGCAAGAATATCAGGCAGCCGCCACGGTCGTTTCGGCGTGCACAGTCGGATCGTCAGGCGCAGGCCGGCAAGTTTGTCGAAGACCCCGCGCAAGACGGCGATGTTGGAGGCCACCCATGACCAGGACGCCCCGTCCCGGTTCACCTCATGGATAAACGCTTCGACCGTTTCGCAGGTGACGCTCGCAGGCCGATGGATGAGCTGTACAGGACGGCTTGCGGCAAAGGCCCTGAACGCACGCAAAACTCGGCGATACAGCAGAAGTGTTGACGTTGCGAACCGCGCTTCGCGAAGCTCGTGCTGAACAGCACCCCACAGCTGGGGCCAATCGAGGCCAGGAGCGTGCAGGGCGCATGAGACAGCCGGGGCGGGAAGACGGCATGCGTACTCCGTGAATACGCGAGAGCGTGGGGGCCGCCAGCGTAGATACCGGACCGGCGGAGTCCCGCGTCTGACATTTGTATGATAGGCCATCATGCAGACCTGCCTGAAACACACGCCTGGCTTCGCCCGGAAGCTTCGCCACGGCACGCCAGCCACCCTGCTGCGATAGAAACAACGGCCTTGATCACACGAGCTGCCGCCCGTTTCATGCGGGCCAAACGACCGGACTTTGCTTCGTACTCGCCTGCATAGGCCATGGCGCGACGCGGGAGGACACACTCTGAATGCCGGATCCGGTCAGCGGGACTGGTCACTCCGTGAGGCCCGTTCTTCAGTACGTGCGTGTATATCTCCGTTGTTCTCACATCGCTATGGCCGAGCAACTCCTGGATGGTCCTGATGTCCGTGCCGCCGGCCAGAAGATGAGTCGCAAAACTGTGGCGAAACGTGTGTGCATGCACATCCTTGGGAATACCTGCTTTACGTGTGGCCGTCCGTATTGCTTCCTGCAGCACGCTCTCATACACGTGGTGCCGCTGCCTCCTGCCGCTCCTCGGATCCACCGAAAGATGGGGTGACGGAAAAAGGTACTGCCAATGGAATGCCTTGTTTGTGTTGGGATACTTCTGTTCAAGGGCATGCGGCAGGAAAACCGTGCCGAAACCCTCGGACAGGTCCTTCTGATGCAGGGTCCTGACCCGCTCAATTTGCTCACGGATTGGCTCTTCGGTATGCGCTGGGAGAGGAACAATGCGGTCCTTGTCGCCCTTGCCTTCCCGCACCATAATGGAGCGGTTTTCGAAATCGATGTCTTTGATCCGGAGGCGGATGACCTCGATGATCCGCATCCCGGTTCCATACATGAGCAGGACCATCAGCTTGTGGAGTCCCGACAGGTTCTGGAAGATCTTCTCAACCTCGTCCACCGAAAGTACGACCGGCAGCCGTTCGGGACGCTTTGCGCGGATGACTTCGCCTAAATCGCCGATGTCTCTATTGAGAACATGCTTGTAGAGAAAGACGAGGGCACACAGCGCCTGGTTCTGGGTACGGGACGCGACATTGCGGTCGCAGGCCAGGTGAGACAGAAAGGCGTTGATCTCAGCGGCGCCCATATCGTTTGGATGGCGCATGTTGTGGAACCTGACATACCGGACGACCCAATCCGTGTAGGTGTGTTCCGTGCGAATGGAGTAGTGGCGGACCCGGATCTGTTCACGCAGTTGGTCGAGCAGTCGCATGGGTACCCCCTTGGAAATGGCCGTCATTGCAGCATTTCGGACGTTATCGAACTATAGTTCCCTAATGGTGTCAACAGGAAATATCGCGTGAGGCGCGAACTCCGACTGACCCACATACTGCCCAGGAATCGACTGGAAGATGAGAAAGCATTCCAGTAGTCTCCCTTCGTCACTTCACAGGCAACCGCGGGACAAAGGTGCGCAATGCTGGAACGACACAATGCGGTATTGGTCCTGGTCGATATCCAGGGCAAGCTGGCCGAGATCATGGACGGCCGGGATCTCCTTTTCCATAACCTTGAGAAGCTGGCTCGCGGCGCATTGGCCCTGCAACTGCCCGTAGTCTGGGTTGAACAGAACCCGGAACGTATGGGCGAGACAATAGCCCCGCTGAAGGCCGTACTGACAGGAAAGACCCCCATCAGCAAGATGAGCTTCAGTTGTTGCGGAGAACCGGCGTTTCTCGACAGCCTTCGTTCAACGGGTAGGCGGCAGGTCCTGCTCGCCGGCATCGAAACCCATGTCTGTATCTACCAGACCGCACGGGACCTCCTGAAGGATGGTTTCGAGGTTGATCTCGTCGCAGATGCGGTCTCGTCGCGTACCGCGCTTAACCGCCAGATCGGTATCGACCGCATACGTTCTCTCGGCGCAAACATCACCAGCGTGGAGATGTGCCTTTTTGAACTGCTTGGGACAGCCAGGGATCCGGCGTTCAAAGAGATCCTGAAGATCGTCAAGTAGACACAGAACGGCTGCTGCTCAGGAGGATAGGGTTCAGGGTTCAGGGTTCAGGGTTCAGGTGGTCTTCCCGAACCCTGACACCTGTGCAGTTGCGCAGAACGGAGAATGTATGTGAAGATTTCTAACGTCCGGCATTATGTATTGCGTGACTTCAAAGGAAAGATGGCTTCCGATTTCACCGGCTCGCAGGCCGAACGGGAAGCGGACCAGTTCCACAATTACGTTGCCTTTGTCTGTCTGCTCAACCACCCGCGCGAAGATCGCATGTATTGCGGCCTCACCGCCATGGACAGCAATGTGCTGGCCAGGTTCAACACCCGGACCAAACAGTTTGAGCCACTGGACTATCGCCCCGTGGCCGAGCCCTTCGAGGTGAAGGTTCACCGCTCCCTCTGCCTTGCAGCCGACGGCACTGTGTACGGGGCAACATCCTGCCTGTACAGCCTGGACAAGAGGCTCGAAGCGCCGGGCGGGGCCATCTTCCGCATCAAGCCGGGCGATTCAACGCCCGTGAAGCTTGTCGTACCGGTTCCCCACGACTACATCCAGACCATCACCCTGGACGACAAGCGTGGGCTCATTTACGGCCAGACATATCCGGTCTTCAAGTTCTTCGTCTACAACATCAATACCGGCGAAGTTCAGAACTTCGACTATGTCGGGAGCATCAGCCACGTATCAGCGCTTGATGATTCCGGGTGCTTCTGGTCCACGTGGGACTCCAATAACCATTTTCTCTACAAGTATGATCCTGCGACCAGAAAGATAACGTATTTCAAACACGGCCTTCCGAACGCCCGCGCGGAGGCCAACATGATGTATCCCGGCGCCGGCCCGGTGGACTGCATGATCAACGGCGGCGACGGATACCTATACGTGGGAACCACTGGTGGTTCCCTCTGCAGGATCGACCCCCGGACAGCCGAGGTGGCATACCTTGGCAAACCTGCACCGACAACAAGGATGCCGGGACTGGTGGTATGGCGCGACGGTCTCCTGCTCGGATGTTGCGGCGACAACGAGGGTTCGTGCGTATTCGCATATGACAGGGAGAAGAAGAGTTTCCACCAGATGGGGCAGATCAGGGACTCGGTGGACAACCTGCTGATGTTCCGTGTTCACGACATCTGCCTTGCCGGTCACCAGACGGTCTACGTTGCCGAGACAGATGCCCCGAACCGTTCCAGTTACCTCTGGGAATGCAGGCTGGAGGCATAGCCGATGGACCCCGAAGGCATTCGAGAAGTCTTCCTGGCCGAGTGCGGCGCAGCAGCTGACTACGGCACGCGGCGCGCGCTCCGGTCCCTGCCATTCCCCGTCCGTTTCCAGGAGAGTTTCTTCTACGGGGTTCATCTTCCACTGACTCGCAAGCTCCCCAAGCGCCTTGACACGGTCATGGCACAACGTACCGGCTTGCATGCCTACGACGCCATAGTGCTCACCGACATCGACCCCGTTATCTTCGATGCAGACGACCTGTGGAATCTTCTGGCATACGTTGAAGGAGGCGGCGGGCTCCTGCTGATGGGTGGTCCGAATTCGTTCAACAAGGCACAGCGCGGATGGGGCCCATTCAGGGAAGCGTTGCCGGCCGACATAGACTTCCAGCCACAGAAGAAGACCAAGTTATGGAATACCGAGTTCAAGCCGGAACCTGAGCCCACGGCGGTACCACTGGTTCCCGGGAGTCCTCATCCCTCTTCGCTCGGCATAGACAGAGACCTCGGCAAGGTTGTTCGATTCCACCGTTTGTTCCCTAAACCGGCATCGTCGGTGATCGCATCTGCGGCCGGGGAACCGATCATGGTCGCCTGGACGTTCGGCCGGGGCCGCATCGTGATGGGTGCCTCATATCCGTCGGACCACCCCGAGTGTACCTTCCGCAAGCCTGCATGGGACGATTTCCTTCGCCAGATGTTGACATGGCTCATGAAACGGGACAGCGACCTGGCTGTTGATTCATGGGAGCCGGGGCCTGTTTCGTTGCGCGCAGGAGACGAATGGACATGCAGGATGACCATCGCAGGGAATGCCCCGGGCAGCATCAAGTCCACTGCCACCATGCGCATGGCCGATGCCGGTTGGCTTGCGGCAGGGCGTGAGCCGCAATACGGGCACGCACAGACGGAAGACCTCCAGGTTAACGGCAACGAGCTGATATTCCGGTTCAAGCCTCCGCAACCGGGCCTGTGGCAGATCCGTCTCGATGTTTCAGGCGCCCAGTGGGCCAACACCCGCATCGCGACCGTATCGGTCCATTCCACATCGAATCTGCGAATCAGTTCCCGAAACGGCGAATACGTGACGGCGCAAGGGCGTACCCTACCCCTGACCATCATGTCGTCCGGGCCTGCCGCCGGTACCCTTCGCGTTGTGGATTCTCGTGGCAGCGAGGTCATGCGCAAGGACGGCGTCAAGCCGGGGGACATCGACATCACCATTCCCCACCTTGAACCCGGCGACTACAACGTCGTCCTCGATGCCGGTGGTGATTCAGCCCAGTTCCGTTTCGCAGTGGTGGAACCGGTCCGACGCATAGGTTTCTCCGTTGTCGCGTCCGGCGCCTGGGGCCCGACCGAGGAGCGTGTCCGCTGGTGGTTCGACTATTTCCGCAAACGTGGATTCAACGCGTTTGCCACATCGGCGGCCCCGGTGTCGATCCCGGAGGACAGTTCACCATTGTTCCGCGATGCCCCGTTTGCCCGTTACCTGGTTCAGCGCGAAGGGTTGGACCTCTGGGGCGACGGTTTCCACGCCTCCAATCTCTCGACACACGCCCACTATGGCGACGAGGGAATAAAGCCCACGCGTCCTTGTGTCTGGACGAAGGAGTACGGCACGGATCTTCGTAAGCGGCTCGAGGCATTGTTTGCCTGCACATCTTTTCCGAGGATGACGTCCCTTGAAATACTCGACGAACCTCACATCATGCGGGCCAATGTGTGCCGCTGTGACGAATGTCTATCACGTTTCAGGAAACGTTTCGGACACGAGATGCCGACGTGGGACGAAGCCCTCTCCAGCCGTGATCATCGTACCGCAAACTACTTCGAATGGCTCATAGACTACGGGGCAGAAGCATTCCGACAGGGCTACACAACCTGGAAGTCCTTCGGCAAGGGCCCCAACCTGCACCACGTCCTTTGCGGCATCGGCTCCGGCCAGATATCAGCGCGGCATGCGATCGCCGAGGACCTCCCGTGGTCGCAACATGCCGATTTCCTGGAATTCGACTGCTATAACTACATGTACCCCAGCTGGCGCTGCGCGATCGCTTTGCGATGGAATCATTTCCATTACCTGGCAGGCCATTTCCGATTCCTTACCCGGCGCAACAAACAGCGCATGGGCTTCTGGATACAGGTTACGGACCGCGAAGTGCCGGTTGCGCCTTACGATCCTCTCAGGGCGCCATCCGAGACGCTGTACACTGCGATTGGTGCCGGGGCCAAGAGCTTCCACCTGATGAGCAAGGGGTCATTCTCGACAACCCAGAACTGCCGCGAAGAGAAGTTCGACACGTTTGCTGAAGACATACGCAAGATCCAGAAGGTCGCGCCTCTCCTCGATATCGCCGAGCGGCAGCAGAGCCGCGCGGCCATGATCTTCCCGTTCCATGATCGCCTCTACCGGCAGCCGGCACATTACCTTCCCGAAGGCTACAAAGGACTTGGATTCTACGGCGCCGAACAGCGTCCCGTCGACACGGTCTGGCCCTACCATATGGCATCCATCAATGTGGCCGAACTTGTATTTCGGGCATTCGGCGAAGTCGATGTGGTTGACCAGCGCGCGCTTCGCGACAATGCACTGTCCGGCTACGGCGCGTTCGTTCTTGCCGGCACAGATTACATGGACGAAAGCGACGCGAAAGCCATACGGTCATTTGTGGAGAAAGGCGGCGCGCTGGTATGCGATCATGTGCCGTCACACAGCCTTTCAGGCAAGGCGCTCAGGATCCTTGACCCGCTTTTCAGGGCGTCACCGGAACCGTTCTACCGCGACGTATCCGTGGCAAGGGATGCCTTCGGGGACGGGGCAACACTCCTCTTCTCGCACGACTTGCAGGACCTGTACAGCACAAGCGTGGAACAGAACAATTCACAGCTCAGGTACCGGATCAAGGACACTATTCGCGCCTTCCTGCACGGACATGGACTGAGGCCACAGGTTCGCAGCAATAACCATGACATCGAGGCCAACCTGCTCACGACACCGGATACCCTTGTTCTCGTGGCCGTGAATCATGCCGAAACAAGGCAGCGGGCCAGATTGCAGGTCTTTTCACCGACGGTGCCGGCCACCTGCGCGTTTGATCTAGTTACGATGGCGCCCATCCCCCTGCTGTCGTTTGACGAAGGAATCGCAATTGACGTAGATCTTGAAGAGCGCGAAGGCATCATCGTTGGCCTCTACCCGGCAGCCCCGACAGGCATCGGCCTGCGTGCCACACGAACACGCGTATCGACAGGAACGCCGCTTGCATTCGACATTGAACTCCTTGATGACTCCGGCCGGCGCCCCCGGGGCAACCACATCGTTGACGTCGAGGTGCTCAATCCTGACGGACAGCAAATGCGCCCCTGGACAGGGAACTACTGTGCCACGAACGGCTTTCTGAGCATTGCAGAGCCGCTGGCGATCAATGCGCGGACCGGCACATGGACAATCAGTGCCTTCGACCGTTTCACAACACGGCTTGCCAAGGCCACGATCCAGGTTACGAGTCCGAAATGACTCCAGGTCACTCCACCTTCCCCACCTGCAACATCGGGGACACTGTCGACCTGACGATCGAGACTGTTGCTTACCCCGGAAAAGGTCTCGCACATCTTGACGGTATGGTTGTATTCGTACCCGGCGCCATCAAGGGAGAGCAAGTCCGCGTTCGGATTTCCAAACGGACAAAGACATTCGCCGAAGCTCTCCCTCTGCAACTGTTGAAGGCATCCCCATCGCGAGTCGATTGTGGATGCCCGCTTGCATTGAAGTCAGGAACGGACGGTGCGTTTGGCCCTGAGCGGTATTGTCCCGGGTGCTGTTACCGGCAGATGCCCTACAACGATGAAATCATCACTAAACAGGAACAACTCCTGAATTTCCTGTCACGCCAGGCCAGGATCGATACTTCCGCCTGCATGCCACCAGTCCCCTCACCCGTCCGCAATGGTTACCGGAACAAGCTGGTGCTGCACGCGTTGCCGGACGACCCTTCACATGCCCTCGGTTACTTCGGCACAGACAACACTTCGATCATTGATGTGCCTTCCTGCCCGCTCGGGGCAGAAGCGTTGAACAGGCACCTCGCCGGCATACGGAGTTCGGAGCACCTTGCAGAAGGTCTCTCTCAGCCGCTGACACTGACCCTGCGCACTGTACCCACCAGTGGTGCGGTCCACTGGTCCGGCAAGACAGCGCCGAAGCAACTCATCGAAGAGAACACCGGACTTGGAGCCGTTCAAGTCCCACTCGGAAGTTTCTTCCAGGTGAACCCGATGGTTGCCGCCGCACTGCTGCGAGAGTTTGTGATGGGCCTCGAGTCGTGCCGCGTGGAACGGGCGATTGACCTTTACGGCGGCATCGGGCTTTTTGGCTTCGCTGCGGCGCGATGCGGAATACCCGACATCCATATCATCGACTCCGACCCGGCGGCGATAGGCACTGTACCGGCAAATGCCGGGAGATTCGGACTGAAGGGAATCACGGCGGAGGCTGGTACCGCGGAACGCCGCCTGGACCGGGTTCTGGCCCGGAACAGGACGCAGAGGACGCTTCTCATTGTTGATCCCCCTCGCGCAGGGCTCTCCCGGCACGTAGCGGACACGATCCTCAAGTACATGCCCGACGTCATTGCCTGCGTATCCTGTGCCCCTGACACTCTCGCACGGGACCTGGCATTGCTCGCAAAGGGCGGCTATATGGTGAAATCGGTACGCATGTTCGATATGTTCCCCTGTACTCCCTATTTTGAAACGCTGACATGGCTGCAGCGGGCTGACCAATGAAGACCTGCGGCGCATGAAGCTTGATTCCGCGCCCTCCAGGCACTATTAAGCACACCAGATGGTGCGTAAACCAATGAAACACACTACGACACGGACTTCTCTGGCTCTTCTTATGTGCATGTCATTTGCAGTGTTGCTGCCTGTCCATGCAGTTGAAGAACCGACTACCGCAGGTGAACGTTTCAATATTGCCTACCAGACCCTGATCAAGGCTGACGAATTCCGCGACAAGGCAGATTGGTCCAAAGCAGCCGCGCTCTACCAGGATGCCCTTCAGACATACCAGAGCCTTGGTCGCAAGTACCCCGACTGGCAGCCCGGGGTGGTAAGGTTCAGGATCTCCTATTGCACTAACCAGATAGCGGCCATCGTGAGACGTTTTGAAGAGGGACAGCAGGCGCCGGCTCTTTCATCTGCTGCAGCCGAGGTCGCAGCGGCAACAGAACCGCTTCTCAACTCCGACGACATAGCCTCAACCGGCCGCTCGCTTCTCCTGAAAGGCGATCCAGAGAACGCGCGCGTAGCCCTGCTCCAGGCCCTGCAACGCGACCCTGATAACGAGAGGGTACGTACGCTTCTCGCCGTGGCACAGTGCCAGGCCGGCAAGTACGACGATGCCGCCCTTATTGCCGAACAGCTCGTAGTCGATTCGCCGTCCAATTCCATGGCACATGTCATGCTGAGCACGGCCCGTATGGGACTCGGCCAGATTGCCGAAGCCAAGGCGGCAATACGTCGCGCTATTGAGCTCGATCCGCGCTCTGCTGCCGCGCATTTCAACCTGGCGCAGATCCTGATGATGCAGGATCCGCCCGATGTCGCAAGTGCCGGAAAAGCATACCAGGCGGCCCTTCAACTGGGTGCAACACCCGACCCGGCAATGGAAAAGAAACTGGAACACTGAGAAAACGCCGGAACTGCTGTCAACGAGCCGTCACAGCACCGCGGACAAGACCAGGTAGCCGACGGCTGCAACAGAAAGCACCGCGCCGCACCACCTTGTCCTCCCGGCTGAATCAGTCAACCTGCCAGCCACCTTCCTGAAGACGAACGGACTCAGCAGAAGCGCGCAGCCGGCCACCACCATCACGTATGCCGTGACAACCAGGACAAGGCGCCATTGGGAGTCATGCCATCTCACAGCATCAAGCATCGGGGCCGGGAGCATTGCGAGAATTCCGCCGAGTGCCCTCGGAGCAAGCAGTTCTTCCATAAAGAAGATCGCAGTGACAATGACTGCCGGAGTGAGGACGTACAACGCCGGCTTGAGGAACTCGAACTGTCCCATCGGCATCCTGTAGAGCAGCATACCCGCCCACGCACAGGCGATCACACACAGCACCACCGCCGCAGGACGATTCCGGGGGAACACCTGCACAAAACGCTGTACGGACATCGGAACGACCAGGCACAACACGCCTGTCGCCCCGAAGACCAATCCGCATACCGCTGCTATCCCTGCCGTTGAGATCACTTGAACCCCCACCCCTCAAACAACTGTCCCATAAAGCGTCTGGGGCATCGCCCGTTCCACGCGCACCGATACAACATCGCCCGCCTTGATGCCCGGAACCGGAGCGAATACCACAATCTTGTTCGTCCGGGTCCTGCCTGCCCACCTGCTCGCGTTACGCAGGCTCTCGCCCTCAACCAGCACCTCCTGCACCGAGTCAACAAGCCTGTTGTTACTCGCCGTACAACGGCGATCCTGGTCAGCAAGAAGGACCTTGTTGCGTCTCATCTTCTCCGCAGTCGGCACATCGTCCCGCATTGCCGCGGCACGTGTACCCGGTCGGGGCGAATACTTGAATATAAAGGCATTGTCAAAATCAATCGCATCCATAAAGGCTCGCGTCTGCTCGAACTCTTCATTCGTTTCACCCGGGAATCCGACGATGAACGTTGTCCTTATGCATATGCCCGGGATTTTTTTACGAAGGTTCTTTATCAGTAAAATAAGGTATTTTTTTGAATATTTCCTGTTCATCGCCTTTAATATCTTATCGCTGGCATGCTGCATCGGAAGATCGATGTATTTTAAGATCTTTTCCTCTTTTGCCATCGCAGATGTCAAGCCATCATTAATATGTTTTGGATGCGCGTACATTATCCTTATCCATCTTATGCCTTTTATCCGGGCAGTCATTTTTAAAAGCTTAGAATATTCCGGGAACGCCGTCGTATCCTGAGCGACATAGATAATTTCTTTCACTCCCCTATTGGCCAAGACCTTAACTTCCTTAAGAACATCCGGGATCCCTCTTGTTCTTAATC
>Ga0172371_10012787_pt1 | contig 11010 bp, 7 predicted proteins | sample Lak12m_FD_114543 | JGI IMG/M metagenome (GOLD analysis project Ga0172371, IMG submission 114543) | Freshwater microbial communities from Kabuno Bay, South-Kivu, Congo - kab_022012_12m | ecosystem: Environmental > Aquatic > Freshwater > Lake | place: Democratic Republic of the Congo: South-Kivu... | reverse complement strand
CATAGGTCTAAATTTTATAATTTGCCCTAGTGATTTCGAGGAAAAAGAGGATGGAATGGAAGCTCAAGAAATAGCTATACATAACGCTATAGGAAAGGCAGAGGATGTTGCAAAACACAACAGAAATTCAGTCGTAATAGGAGTAGATACGGTAGTTGCTTTTCAGGAACATGTTTTAGGGAAACCAAAGGACGATGAAGACGCAAAACGCATTTTGCGACTACTCAGCAACACAACACACAAAGTCATCTCAGCTATTTGTGTAATAGATACAGATTCAAAAAAGACAATAACTGCCACAGATACAACATTAGTAACCATGGACCGACTAGAAGAAGATGATATAGAAGCCTATATCCGACATGGAGAAGGCAAAGACAAAGCTGCAGGATACGCCATCCAAGGAGTAGGATCGTTATTTATAAAAAAGATTGAAGGCGACTATTTTAATGTAGTCGGTTTACCAATATATCGTCTCAGAAAAATCCTCAAAGAGTTCGGTTTCAAAAAATTGATCTAAGCTTTTAATAAGTAGCTTTTATAGGCCATTGACAATTACGCAAAATGGGCTAAAATATCCATCTTGTGTTATTTTTTTATAGAATAAAATGGCGGAAAGAGTTTCAGAAAAACCAGAGAAAAATCCTCCGAGATTTACAGATAGGCCTACTAAGCAACTTGCTACTCTATCTACTCAACCACAAGTGGATGAGCCAGTTCGGGCAAAAGGTCATAAACGTAGAATTATGGCAACGCTTGTTCCGGTTGATCAGATAGACATTCCGGAAGAAGCAGCCTTGCAAGAGATTAGAAATGTAGAAGGAATACAGGGCGCTACTGGTAAAGGAATATGGGTTGCAATAGGTAGAGCATTGTCTAGGTCAAAAATAAGAACTTCAAGGCAACATGCAGACCTCGAGGAAGCAAATCAAGCAAAAGATAGAGTTAGTATAGAATTAGAAGAAGAAAGGGCAAAAACTGAAGCTCAGGCAGTTAGAATTAGCAAGCTTGAAAAAGCCAGAACTAGTGATGCAGGTGAAATTAGAGACCTGACAAAATCAAATAGAAGACAATTTTTATTTATTCTTGGCGGCTTAGCTGCAGGAGTTTATTTCGAGAGAGAAAGGCTCTGGGGAGCTTTCGTGGATAAATTCAGTCCATATCCTCAAAAGCCTGATTATCCTAAACATCAAACACAAGATGACCAACCAATAGAAGAAAGAAGTCCGGAAGTATTTAAAAGAATGACTTCTTTTGAGACAGTATTAACAGAAGGGAATAGGACACTAGATCAACAAAGTGGAATATGGAAAGACAAATTACTTTCTCCTTTTAAAGTTAGTGAATATTTATTGGGAGATAAATTCATTTACACCGGAATGGATAATGCTCTTACAGAAGCAACAAAAGGACAAACTAATGGAACAAATGTTCATAATTTCGCAATTATGGGAAGTATGTCCAGACGTTTTGGTAAAAATGGAAACCATAAAGAATCGTACAAGACAACGACATTATCAGACGCAATAAACAATCTTTTGGATTATAGAAGGCTAACAGATTCACAGATAAAAAATTGGATTGTTTATACATATTATTACTCTTTTGGAGCAAATTTAGATGAAAACCTTATTACTTTGACTCGTGATCCTAAAACTAACTCAGTTGTAAATGTTGAGTATGCTTTACCATCAGAGAAATATAATGAGATAAGATTGGTTGTTCCAAAAATAGTTGAAGATTTAACTTCTGATGAAAAAGGAGGAAACATCACTCAAGTACCTCAAACGTTCCCACTTGTAGGAAGAGATGGCAGACTATTGCTTCATAGTGGTATTTCTCCAATGCATGATTTGCGTGTTCCATCATCACACATGGAGAGTAATAAAGAAGTAGACGTTAAAAATACAGGAATTGAATGGCGTTTAAGCACTTTAGATATAGCTAACGCGATTAATTGGTACAAAAATAGACTCAAAACGGTTAATCCAGAAATTATTCATGGAATGGTAAATGGAAGAAACGTAGGAGGAAAATCACTAAAACAATACATTAACGAAAATGATCCTTTTGCAAAAGAATTAGCGGAATTATTAACAAAAGACGCAAAAACGGACGCACAAAAAATTCAAAAAATAACATCATTCGTTCAGTCATTGAGATACATTTGGGAAAACGATTCAGATGAAAACAGACCATTGCTTATAACATTATTTAATGATGGAAGTGACTGTAATAACTTAGTAGTAGCCTGGGCATCAATGATGCATGCATTAAAGCTTGATTATGCGATTCTTCATACATCTGATGGAAAAGATGAGGCTCACGTAATGGGTGGAATTCCAGAAGATACATCACCAAAAGAATTCAAAGTAAACCCAAGATATAGAGGAATATTCCCTGTTGAATTGACTGATAAATGGCCGATTGGACAAGTAGATCCTCCAAAAAATCACACCATATATGGAGAGGAAGTTACAAAATTTCCAAAATAATTCTACCTTGGCAAAAAGTAAAAATAGCTTTAAATTATAGGTAACCTTTTTAATACAAGTTCCTATGAAAAAAATGCTAGTAAAAATAATACTCATGCTGTCCATTTTGACAGCTTTTTCTCCTTTAGCTAATGCGGATATTGCTCCAACCAATATTCTTCAAATTTTGGATTTGGAATTAAATCAAAGTACTTTCGATCCTTGGGACAATGAGGAAGTAGAATTTACTTTTAATATCAGTAAAGATGCTTACATGACTTTGCAAATTTTTGATGAAGATAATTATTTAATTTCAACAATCAAAAGTCGTGTGATGTATAGCAAAGGTCAGCACACAGTTTTTTGGACTGGAAAAGACTCAAGTGGAGATATTATGAATCAAGGAATATATAAATATAAATTGGCATTTGATGTGAATGATGAAATAGACACAGAAAAAGGCACAATAACTATAAAAAAAGGTGGAGGAGACATAAATGCGACAACTGATCCAAGACTAAAATACGTATTCGTTACAAAAGATACATTTGATCCAGGAATAGAATCTACATATGTAGTTTTTTACGTTAGCGCAAAAGCTGACATTGATGTAAATATTTATAATTCTGCCGGTTCAAAAGTAGAAACATTATTCAATAAAAGTTCGCAATTACCTGGCGTATACAAAGTTCAATGGGATGGAGAAACAGTTTTAAATAATCCAGGAACATATTCTTATAAAATACATACATCGAATTCAATGGGAGCTGATACGAAATCAGGCATTATTCAAATCGCTGAAGACACAAAAGAATCAAACAAACCAAACATTATAAAAGACTTTGTTCCAGTAGAACAAATCCCTTATGTTCCTAAAGATAAGTTTCTAGATATTTCATTCAGACTGGATAAAAGCGCTACTTTAACAATGCAAATATACAACGGAGATTACGTTGAAGCTGAAGTATTCAAGGATAAAGAAATGGGTTCTGGTGCATACACTTTGACATGGAATGGTAAAGATAAAAACGGAACTTATGTAGGTGATGGAATTTATTCTTACAAACTGATTGCTTCAAATAATTCTGGAAAAGATACAGAGAGAGGATATTTCTTGATACAAGGAAGTTCAGTTGCTCAGTATGGAGAGAAGTGTGGAAATTTTTCAGATGTAGAAAAAACATACGTATATTGCGACGCAATTGAATGGGTAAAAGGAGAAGGAATTTTCAAAGGATATCAAGATGGAACTTTTCAGCCAAACAAGTCTCTAAATCGTGTAGAGGCTCTAAAGACAATTATGGAAGCACTAAAGATAAAACCTGCAGATTCAGTAGGAACAAGCTTACCATTTCCAGACACATTAATAAGCGAATGGTATGCTCCATATTTGAAAACAGCTTTATCTATAGGGGTTGTTGAAGGATATAAAGATGGCAAATTCAAACCTGAAAAAGCAGTTGCACGTAGTGAAGCTTTGAAAATTTTATTGGTTGCAGCTCAGGTAAAATACCATCTGATAATTCCTAGCAGCACTTATGGAAATCCATATTCAGACACTCCAAGTAACGAGTGGTATATAAAATATGTTTGGTTATCAAAAGAACATAACCTAACAGACAACAACAGTTTGTTTTTCCCAAATCAACAAATGACACGTGCTCAATTTGCTGATATGTTATACAGATTTCATAAAGCAGGATTGGACACTGCTCAATAATATTGCTAGTATAAAAAAGCTAAAAAATTTAACTCATTCCATATGTTTAGAACTGTAAAAGGTTTATTGGCAGGATTAGTTGCAGGTACTGCAATTGGACTTCTTTTCGCTCCAAAAAAAGGTACTGAAACTAGGAAAAAAATTAAAGAAGAATTAGATAAAGGTGGATACGGACTAGATACTTTGAAAGAAACTGTAAATGAAATGGGAAAAGATATGGGTGAAACAGGAAAAGAAGTATACAAAGACAATGTTCCAGCGGATGCAAAGAAAAAAGCAAAGAAGGCTTTCTCAAAAGTAAAATCTGCAGTTCAGGACGTAATTAAGAAAGTGAAATAAAATGGGAAATCCAGTAATAGGAATTATTGGCGGCCATGGAAGAATGGGGCAACTGTTCGATTCTTTTTTTAGTGAAAGAAAAATAAAAGTTTTGGTTTCAGACGTTGGAACAAAACTTAAAAATAAAGATGTTGCAGCGAAATCGGATATCGTAATTGTTTCTGTGCCGATTGATAAAACTGCTAAAGTGATAGGCGAGATTTTGCCTTATTTAAAGGAGGGGAGTGCTGTGACGGATTTCACTTCAGTGAAAGAAATGCCAGTTAAAGAGATGATGAAAGCTGAGAAAGGAGTAGAAGTTTTTGGTATGCATCCGATGTTTGGAAATAGTAATCCGATCCCAGGACAAACAGTCCTATTTTGTCCTACAAAAAGTTCAGATAAATGGTACAAATGGATGAAGAATTTCCTTTCACAAAATGGAGCTATAATAAAAGAAATGTCATCATCAGATCATGATAAGACGATGGCGATTGCGCAGGACTTAATTCATTTTGTGGAGATAACATGCTCAGATGGACTACGTCTTACAGGGCTTAAAGTAGAGAAAATTTTGCCATACATATCCAAAGCATCTGAATTAAAAGTGATGTCTTCTGCAAGAATTTTGGATCAAGATGCCGGTCTATATGGAAATATGCAGATTGAAAATCCATACAGTCTAAAGTTTCTAAATAAATATAAAAAATCTGTAGACGATTTGATAAAAATTATTCAGAAAAAAGATCTAAACGCTTTTAAAAAATATTTTGAAACTACTCGAAAATATCTTGGGAAATATGCTGATCAGGCATACAAAGAGAGTTCATTTTTGATAGATAAATTGATTGAAGACCGTCGCAGAAAGAAGTCAGAAAATCATAAAAAAGTGGTGACTCCAAAGAGTGGAGATATAGCTCTGCTTGGCCCAAAATACACATTCTCGGATTTTGCGGCAGACAAGGTGTCGACTAAGAAAATTTCAAAATATTATGCGCGCGATTTAGAAGAAGTTTTTGAATTGGTCGAAAAAGGAAAAGTTGCAAAAGGAATAGTGCCAATTGAAAATAAACTCGATGGAACAATTCGTGAAACACTCGATTTATTATTTCACAAAAATGTTCATGTTACTGGAATAATAAACCTACCGATTCATCACTGCTTGGTTATTTTACCGCATGCTAATGCCAAAAATATCACCACGATAATTTCTCATCAGCAGCCTCTCAATCAATGTAAAAAATATCTCGCAAAGCATTTTCCAAATACTACGAGAGAAGCATATTCTTCCACTGTGAAAGCATTGGAAAAAATGATTTTCTCAAATAATCAATCACTCGCAGTAATATCTTCGAAAGAAGCAGCACAGGCTTATGATGTAAAAATATTAGCGGAAAATATAGAAGATGATCCTAATAATTCTACAAGCTTCTATGTAGTAGAAAAAGGCTTATATAAACCTCAAAATGGTGAACAAAAAAATAGTACAAAATCTCAAAAAACTGCGATAGCTTTCTATTTTGACAAAGATTCTCCGGGAAGTTTATTCAAAATTTTTGAATACTTCGCTAATGCAAAAATAAATCTCACAAAAATAGAATCGCGTCCGACACGAAAAGAATTTGGTGATTATATTTTCTATTTGGATTTCGAAGGACATCCGTCTGAAAAAAATGTAAAAGAAACTTTAAATAAAATCTCCAAGAAAGTAGCCAAGCTAAAAATTTTGGGCAGCGCGAGTTTTTAAAAACATTATGAAACAAATTCAGAGTAACATTTTTCGCAGTACACTTTCATCGGAGAAGACAGAGGAAAAGTAGTATCTATGTCTGTAGAGCATTTTTCACATTTTCTTGCCCATAATTTTTTTGGATTTCGTAATGCGAAACGATCAGAAAATCTACAATCCAAGCATTTTCTGGTCACAGGAATATTCATCTTCTTATAGTAATTCAATTCTTGTGGAAGCACTTTATAATTCTTTCCGCAATTTATACAACCTAGAGTTTCTTTACATATATTGCTATCAATTTCTTTGACATCATCAGGAATTTCATAGGTTTGTTTAGCATATTCTTTTGGATCAGGATCTTTCCATTTATATCCTTTATTGAGAGCTTCGGATTTTGTTAATGGATAACGATAATTTGCAGCAGTCTCATTGTAACAATAAGGAGATAAATCAGTAGGGAAAAACTGTCCCCATTCGCCGGTTTTCTTCATGTGTTCAATAATTCGTGGTTTTAATGCTTCATATTCTTCTCTCGAATATTGTTTGTTCAAAATACAGTATTTTTTATTTCTAAGTCCGACACATCCGAAAATATTCATACAATAAAAACTCAAATCACTATAAAAAGCATCACTACTATCAGAGACAAAAGTATTGAAAGCACAGTTATTCACAGCCTCGACTCCCAATCCCTGATATACGAATTCACCGTGTCCCAAGCCATAAACATCATGACAGTCGTGACTATTGAAAATCCAAGTACAGTAAGCACAATCCTGCAATTCAAAAGAATCAAAACATTGGTGCGCATTTTTACAATTGATCAAATAGTCTCCAGTACAATGATCTGTATTCAAGTTCCAGTTGGATCTATGAGGCTGACTCTTCGATAGTTCCACAAAGTAAGCATGACAATTCAAGAATTTACTATATTTGTTTAGCTCTAGATTTTTAATTTTTTCAGCATAATCCTGAGGAGTATATCTTTCATTCATGATGTAATATTGCTTATTCCTAAGCCCATAACAGCCTACGCAATCTTTGCATCCAATACAGTCATAGCAGTAAATCAAATTGCTGGAATTCTGACAACTTTGACATTCTATACATGAATAAAGTTTATTGCTGTCCAAACACTCATAACAAAGTTCACAATCATGCAAGAAACTGCAATCATAACAGTCGCGAAGATTATTTGAATGTGAAACATACATTGAGTCTTCGCATTTTTCCACAACCACACACATATATGAGTTTTTGTTGTCATAAGCCTGCTGACAAAAATCACTATTAAATGGATTTACATTGAATAATCCGATACGTGGTACTTTCAAAATTAGTTCGTGGAATTGTTCAAAAAATGGACGATTAAAATCAAAGTCTTTCCCGTAATCAATCCCATCCCATTTATCACTCCACCATTCTTCACGACTATATACAGGGGATTTACAGTCGGGATTATATATAGAAATCATCTGAGCTCCAGAAAGAGAACTAGTCCTTTTATAAAAAGTTCTTTCATTACGAAAACACAATTTGTGCTGAAGCCTGCAATCTGGACACATATCAGGATTCGGAACATCAAAGCGTTTATAGAAAACATTATCTTCAGGCTTTATCTCAAATTCTATTTGGCAGTTTTTACATGCAGACATAAACATTTTTTAATTATCCACGTAATTCTTTCATCATATCTACTCTCTTCTGGATCAATTCTGAAGTCCCAATATCTTTTCTGTAGAACACAGGGCCTTTCACAGATCCTACTGCGCTTTCTGCCAATCTTTCAGCAGTCTCAAGATCATTGGCAATTCCTACAAAGGCGATTGCGCGTGATCCGCTCAAATACAGTCCATCATCTTTTTGATCTACTGATGCATAATAATATTTCACACCTTCTGGAATTTCACCTACTTCTATTTTCTCTCCTGCGACAGGATTATCTGGATATCCATTTGGCACCAAATATTTGCAAACTGTAGCCTTTTTTTCAAACTCAACTGTTATCTGATCAAGTGTTCCATTTATAATCGCTTCACACAACTCAACGAAATCAGTTTTCATCAAAGTCAATACATTCATCACTTCCGGATCTCCGAACCTTGCATTATATTCAATCAATCTCACTCCATTTTTTGTAGCGATAAATCCTCCATACATCACACCTTTGAAATAAACTCCAGTTTCATCAAATAAAGCTTTTGCAACTTTCTTTGTAATTTCTTTGGCTTCCTCGAGGTCACCAGTGGTCAAAAATGGCATTGAATGATCCGCACATGAGTATGAACCCATTCCGCCTGTATTCGGCCCTTTATCGCCTTCATATGCACGTTTGTGATCTTGCACCGTTGGCATCTCCACTGTATGAACTCCATCACAGAAACTCATTAGAGAAAATTCTTGTCCAATAAATTTTTCTTCTACAACAACTCTTCCACCTTCACTCAAACATTCTTTAGCATAATCCATTCCCTCTTCTTTACCATTTAGATGATCTCCGGAAACTTTCACTCCTTTTCCGCCTTTTAGTCCATCAGCTTTTACTACATAGTCATTTCCAAGTTCGTCGAAAAATTCACTTAAGCCTTCTTCTTTATAAAAAACTTTGAATTTAGGATTTCCAAGTATCTGATATTTTTCTAGTAAATCTCTGGTAAAAGATTTTGAAGATTCGAGTCTTCCAACAGTTTGTAGTGGGGAAGCGCTCTTTACGCCGATATCTAGAAGCATATCTGCAATCCCTACTGCGATAGGAGCCTCAGGGCCCAGAATTGCAAAATCAGGTTTCACTCGTAACGCGAACTCTCTGATAGCGTCTTTATTTGTAACATCAGCGAGTAAATATTCTTCTGCGAGATTAACGATTCCAGGATTTTTTGCTTTGCCTACAACAAAAATTTCTATTTCTTGTTTACTTCTTTTTAAAGTTTCTGCAATAACATGCTCACGAGCTCCATTGCCAATGAGTAATATTTTTTTCATGATCTTGAATAGATTAACTTATACTAGGTTTAACTGACTTTTTGGTGGCTCTGTAACTGGTTCAAACTCATCTTCAATTTTTTCGCAAGCTTTATCATTCAATCTAGATGCTGCATTCTTTCTCAAAATTTCTTCATCAATGTCACCAGTTTTATATTTACCATCAAAACATGCCATACACATATCTTTTATCTTTGGATTTCCACTTATACAAGCATCTAAATCATCTTTGAGGTCTGCATAAATCAAGGCGTCTGCATCAATGAATTTTCGGATTTCTTCTATGCTATTGGTTGAACCAATCAGTTCTTCTTTTGTTGGAATATCAATGCCATACAAACAAGGATATTTTACTGGTGGAGAGAAAATTCCAAGATAAACTTTTTTTGCCCCAGCATTTCTAACCATCTGTACAATCTGTTTAGAAGTATTTCCACGAACAATACTGTCATCAATAAGCAAAATATTTTTCCCCTCAATTTGTAAGCTTATTGGATTTAACTTATAGCGAATAGATTTCTTCCTTATTTTTTGTCCAGGCATAATGAAAGTACGCCCGATATATCTGTTTTTTACAAGCCCTTCGCGATATTTCACGCCAAGCTTATCAGAAATAGCAAGTGCTGCAGTTCTTGAAGAATCTGGGACAGGCATAACAACATCGATTTCTAATTTTTCTTTTTTTATTTTATCTGCCAAGTTTTCTCCCATTCTCATTTGTGCACTGTAGACCAATATTCCGTTCAACATGGAGTCAGGTCTTGCAAAATAGATGTATTCAAAAATACATGGAGTATGAGTTTTTGGCATGATTTTTTCTCGATATACTTTTCTTGTTTTTTCTTCAATGAAAATTGCTTCACCAGGACCAACGTCGTCTACGAATTCAAACCCAAGGACATCTAACACAATTGATTCAGAAGCGAAGATATAGTCAGTCATTAAGCCATTTTTTCTTTTCCCGAAAAGTAGGGGACGAATGCCTTGAGGATCTCTGAAAGCAACCATTCCCTGTTTAGCAATGTATGAAACTACGCTGTATGCGCCCTTAGATCTCTTATACACACTCTCGACAGCTTTCCAGATATTTTCAGCTTTAATTGTATCAGCATTTTGCTTGGTTAAAGCTTTTGTAAACATATTCATGATTACTTCGGCATCATTATTCGAATTTACCAAACGATGATCTTTCTCAAAAAGTTCTTTTTTTAATTCATAAGAATTGAAAACATTTCCGTTATGAGCCAAAATAACTCCATACGGAGCTTGGCCTAAAAATGGCTGAGATTCCTCAACACTCAGTCCTCCAAAAGTCGCATATCTGGTATGACCAATTCCGACATATCCAGTCAATTTATTCATGTGTCTTGTGTGGAAAACATCTTTGATAAGTCCGAGATCTTTTCTCATATGAAAAGCTTCTCCATCGTAAGTCATGATTCCGGCAGCATCTTGTCCACGGTGCTGCAAAGTGATAAGTCCATCGTATATTTCTTGTGCGACGTAATCACTCCCGAAAATTCCTACGACTCCACACATATTTTTAATTGTTATTGAATTTATACACTATGTCATTTCTGCGCTTACCTCTGTCATTCCTGTGCAGGCAGGAATCTACTTATTTGTAACCATTAATTCGTTTCGCAGCATTCATCGTATTTTCCATTAAACAAGCCACTGTCATAGGGCCGACTCCTCCAGGAACAGGCGTGATATATGAAGCTTTCTTCGAAACATTTACGAAATCTACGTCTCCAACAGTTTTTCCATTAGGAAGTCTAACT
>Ga0172371_10012786_pt1 | contig 11010 bp, 11 predicted proteins | sample Lak12m_FD_114543 | JGI IMG/M metagenome (GOLD analysis project Ga0172371, IMG submission 114543) | Freshwater microbial communities from Kabuno Bay, South-Kivu, Congo - kab_022012_12m | ecosystem: Environmental > Aquatic > Freshwater > Lake | place: Democratic Republic of the Congo: South-Kivu... | reverse complement strand
TATAATACTTTAAATCCTGAATCTTTAAGCAGTTGTGTTGCTTTTATAACATCAGATATTTTGTGTCCTCGCTTTACTTTTTTATATACACTATCTGACAGGGTCTGAACGCCGAGTTCAATTCTTGTTGCACCAAAATCAAGTGCTTGTAAAATCTCTTTCTCTTTACACCAATCAGGTCTTGTTTCAAGCGTTAAACCAACAGGCCTTAATTCAGAATATTCTGCATTTTTTTTTGATTGCACAAGATTTTTGCTTTTCTTTCCTGAAACTGCGTCATACATTTTTTTCACAAAAAACGTCTGATATTTTAATGGCATAGAATTAAATGTGCCACCCATAATAATTAATTCGAGTTTTGAAACATCGTGACCAATTGATTTTAACTGATTAATTCTGTTCATGACTTGCATATAAGGATTATAGTTATTTGCTTTTGCACGCATTGTTGCAGGTTCAAATCCAGTATAGCTCTGAGGCACTTTTTTTTCTATTCCTCCCGGGCAGTAGATACATTTCCCGTGAGGACATTTATGTGGCTTAGACATTAACGCAATAACTGTTACACCTGCACGGCTTCTGACATTTTTTACAACCAGATGTTTTTTTACTTTTACTGCAATTGTTTTGTCTAAATCAGTTAATATCTCTGAATTTAAAGGAATTTCTTTTAGAGCATATTTTTTTGCCAAAGCGATTTTCTTGTTATTAATTTCAACTGTTGTTCGGTCTTTTGATAGAATATAAGTTGAAAGTTCATCAGAAAATTGGGACGACATATTAACCAAACAAACTTAATATTGCCCTGATAGATGAAAAAATATGTGTTGTTGGTGATAAAATATGATATGAGTGATTTGTCTCTGCAAATAAATCATTTAATGTGTATTCTGAATTTATGCTTTTTCTAAATGCTTCAAGTCTTGCACCATTTTCTGAAAAATAAATAATTAGGTCGTAGGTGCCTTTTTTCATAGGAATAAATTCAATATCCAAAACTTTTTGTGTTTGTGGAGAAAGTGTTGCACCAACAATAGGAAATGATTCTTCTGACAGATTTGAACTGATTTTTGGATTTATAGTAACATCTGAATTGTTTTGAACAATAAGGCGCATGTTGGATTTTGTCAAATAGCTCTGATATGTTTCAATTATTGGTTCTATTTTTATTAAATCATAACTTACCAAAATTTTTCTTTCGTCTGTTTTTTTAACATTTTCTACAGAATATGTTAAAATAAAATCATAACTGCCTTCAAACAGAGAACTGACTGAGATATTGTAATAAGGTCCTTCTGATTCAGGGGCGCTGCAAATAAGCGCACCGCTACAAATTAAATTATCAATAATAACTGGCTGACCAGCTTCTTTGTTTAAGAAAGAGACTGTATATGTTTTGTAAGGAACTAAATTAATAAAATATTCCTGATCTTGAACATCAGGTTTAACATAATCTAAAGAACACACAAAAGAGAGCATACACATTATAAATAGCACAGCAAGCATTTTTCTCATAAACATCACCAGTCTTCACAAATACTTTATATATATAGGCAAAAATATATAAATATATTGTAATGTATAGATATATATAATTTATTTCAGGTGACATTATGACTTTGTTAATATGTGTTTTAGGAAGCGGAAAAGGTAGTTGGGGACACATCACCAGATTGATTAGTGACGGAAAATGGGAAAAGATCTATTTAGTTAGTAACGACTGGGGCAAAGAAAAATTTGCACCAACCAAAGACATTAACTGGATTATAATAAACAATAATATGGGTTTTGAGCTAATGAAAGAAACAATAAAAACTGCTTTGCCAAATTCAAAAGATGTTGCACTGAATTTTATTTCTGGTGATGGCAAAGTACATATGGCGTGTGTTTTAGCAATGAAAGAAAAGTACTCAGATTATAAATTAACAATATTAACAAAAGATGGTTTGAAATTCTATTAATTGATGCAAAATAAAAAAATAGAACATATTTTGTATTTATTCTAATTACTCCTTTTGATGGCAATGATTTTTTTTAAACTCACACAGTGCATAATTTAAATCTCTTTTTTCTGCACGTGTTTGTCTTATATATTCAGATTGTTGGGCATCGTTTACTGATAAAAAATTTGCGTTCAGATTAATTGCCTGTAATAATTTTTCTAAATTAATTTACACCTTCATTTTTTTATAGTTTGCGTCATCGCACCACATCTTGAAAAAACTCTCAAATATCTTTGTCTCTATAATACAAAAAACACGCAATACCCCCTAAAGAATCTAATTGTTTGCCGGCATCCGTGTCAGAGGTTATTATGTGATATTTTATTTTATTTTTTTCCAAATCAATAAATATGTTTCTGATTTTTTCATAATCTGACATAAATTTTGTATCAGTTACAAAAAATTCTTTTACTGTGTTTTTAAGTAATGCTGCAACAACTTCTTTTTCGCCATAATTAGCTAATCCATCTTTTGCAATTTGTTTAAAAAGTTCCTGAATCAATTCATAATCGTGCTGTATTTTGAACTGTTCTAATGTGTTTTTTACATTGCCACCATTAAGTAGCTCATTTAATCCGCTCATCCCTGTTGAATTAATGTGTGTAAACTGAAATTTCTTAAATCCTTGTTTGGATGACAGAAATTCTTTGAAATATTCTTTCTCAAATCCAGGGCCTGCAACTACAATCAAATCATAATTTGTGGCTTGCAGTGCGTTGTAAATATCTTTGAAATATTTGTTTCTATATTCCATAGAGTTAAGTCTTTTCCCTGCTTTGCCTGAGTATATTTCTGCAACAACATCAAATTTTCTTACATTAACGCGCGCTATTAGCGAACTCTCATCGTCAAGCACCAGCATCAATACTTTTGGCAAAAGAGAATTTTTCTTGGCGTTTTCTAACAAATTTATTTCATAATCTAACAATTTTTGCTTTTCAGTTTTTATTCGTACATCAAAGGAAATTTCAATTGAATGATGTTGATTTAGATCTACATATTCTATTGGGCTGCCATCAACAATAATTCCTGTAATTTTAAGAATTGAATTTTGAAGATCAAGTTGTTTCTTTTCAAGTTTTATTTTGATGTATACTGTTTTTTTCTCGCTTTCTTTTGAACCATCAACTCTAAATCTACGTGTTGTTTTGCTGCCAATCAAATCTCCGTTAGCTAATACTAAATTCAAAACCCAAAGATCATCTAATGTTTCTGGTTCAACCTCAAAGAAATTAGTCTTTCTGTCGATTTTTAATATTTTCATATAAGATTACAGATTATACATATTTATAAAGATATCTTGAATAAATTATTTACTGATTTTATTGATTGTTATGAAAAAACGTATTGCGGTTATTGAATTAAAAAAATGTAGACCAGAAATGTGCGGGCGGGCATGTATAAAAGTCTGTCCTGTCAATAGAATGTCAAAAGAATGTATTATTGAAGAACCTGCAAACAACATAATTATCTCCGAAGAATTATGTACGGGTTGTGGAATCTGTGTCCATAAATGTCCTTTTGGAGCAATACATATAATTAATTTGGAGTTGGACTTACAAAATCCAGTTCATCAATACGGAAAAAATAGATTCAGATTATACAGACTGCCTTTGATAAGAGAAGAAGAGACAGTTGGTTTAATTGGCAAAAATGGGGTTGGTAAATCAACAATTATGAATATTCTAACAGGAAATATAATTCCAAATATTGGAGAGTTAACGACTAAAGGAAATTATGAAAATATTATTGATTATTATAAAGGGAAGGAGCTGCAAAATATCTTTGTCAAATTAAACGAGAAAACTTTTAAAGTATCTTACAAACCACAGAACATAGAACTACTTGGACGACAATATTCTGAAAAAGTAAGAGTGCTTTTAGAGAAAATTGATGAAAAAAATTCGTTTGATGTTGTTTGTAAAGACTTAAAATTACAAAACATTCTTGAAAGAAATATTAACAACCTGTCTGGCGGAGAATTACAGAAGGTTGCAATTGCAGCAACACTGCTGAAAAATGCAGAGGTTTATTTTTATGATGAACCATCTTCATTCTTAGATATCAGGCAGAGGTTTATTTTTGCAAACATTATACAAAAATATAAAAATACAAATATTTTGATTGAACACGATCTTGCTTTGCTTGACTATCTTTCAGACTATTTGCACATTATTTTTGGATATCCTCATGTGTATGGTATGGTATCAAAAATAAAATCAACAAATATTGCAATTAATGAATTCTTGGATGGTTTTATTAAAGATGAAAATCTGAGATTCAGAAATTACAAAATTGGTTTCGCATATACTGAAGAAAAGAACCTAAAAAAACAATTTGTTTTACTAACATATCCTGAACTGATAAAAAAATACGATGGTTTTAAATTAAAGGTTGATGAAGGCAAAATATATTCTGGAGATGTAATTGGAATTCTTGGAGAAAATGGAATTGGTAAATCTACTTTTGTAAAGATGTTGGCTAACATAGAGACACCAACTTCTGGAACAGTAAACTCAAAAATGCGCATTTCATATAAACCACAGAGTTTGTTATTAAATAAATTAGATAATATAACTGTAAAGGGATTTTTGAAAGAAACAAATCAAGAAATTTTAAAATCGGAATTGTGGGGAAAATTAAACTTGGAAATAATTAAAGATTATAATCTAAATGAATTGAATGGTGGAGATCTGCAAAAAGTGTTTGTTGCAAAGTGTCTAGCAACTGACGCAGATATTTATCTAATTGATGAACCTTCTGCCTATTTGGATGTTGAAGAAAGATTAAATGTTGCTAAAGCAATCAAAAACATGATCCGCAAAACAGGAAAAATTGGTTTTGTGGTTGAACACGATATCTTGTTTATCGACTACATCTCTGATAAACTTATTGTATTTGAGGGTGAGGCTGGCAAAAACGGTTTTGCAAATGCACCTGTTGGAAAAAAAGAAGGTATGAATCAATTCTTAAAAATATTAAATATAAGTTACAGACAAGATCCAGCAAGTAAACGTCCGCGTGTAAATAAGTTGAACTCAACAAAAGATCAAGAACAAAAGAAAGAAGGAAAATATTATATTTATTAAGGCAAACAAAGATATTATTGACAAATAGTACAACATAGTTTTTTAAAAACTTAGGTACACATTATAATTATGGTGATGGTTTTTGGTCTCGCGAATTTTAGCTTTTAATTCTGTAAAAGAATTTCTAAACAAGATTGATGATAATGCATATGATTTAATAAATATATGGAAAGAACACAAAGAAATCACAAATGATGAGAAATTGGCTAATCTATATGGGAAAAAAGTAACTATTGTCAGATCTATTTTAAACAAATTATGTTACAGAGGGGTCGTGATTTACGATAAAGTAAAGGATAAAGATTCTGGATGGTATAATTATTATTGGAAAATTGATTTTGAAAAACTTGCAAAAATAATTTATTCAGAACACAAAGATAAAAAAGCAAAAATTAATGAGAAAACAGAATTTGGAACTAATTATAATTTGTTTTGTTGTAAAAATGAGTGTAAATTGATTCCTTTTGAAGTCGCGGCAGAATACAATTTTGTTTGCCCACACTGCAATGAAAGTTTAGCTTATTATGATTATAATAAAAAAATAAATGAATTAAATGATTATTTGAGACAAATTGAAAAAGAAATGGAGTTCATTAAGACGGTTTTGCAAAAATAAAAAGAATACGACAAATTATTAATTACATAGCTTTTTATATGTTTTTATATAAAATATATATTATAAGTTGATTTTTGCTGTATTTTGACACTTATTGTTTTAAGACAACGTATGTTAGTTAGCGGGATAGGGCAGCCTGGAGTGCCCGTCGGGCTCATAACCCGAAGGTCGTTGGTTCAAATCCAACTCCCGCTATCTTATTATTTATATCTGATTCTTTGTAAAAACAGTAATTACAACCAATTCTATTTTTATATCTTTTGTTATTATTGTAATTACTGTAAATCTCGTAATTGCAGTACTAAAGGTAATTATAGCGATTACATTACTGTAATTGTAATTATAGTAATTACAATAACTACAATAAAGACCACTATGTAAAGAAAATACTTACTGTAATTACAAACCACATTGTTTTTTTGTTATGTTTATAACAAAATATGTTGAATTTTTAAATATATTTTTTATGAAATAACACAAAATCTTGGACAAAAATATTTTATGTATTATATTAATATTATGAGGAATTATAATGAAATCTATTGTAAAACCAATTAAAATAAATAATATTGCGTTGAAAAACAACCTATTCTTGGCACCAATGGAAGGATATACAAACGTCGCCTTTAGGAAAGGACTGACTAAATTTCAAGAGGTTTGTGGGTTTACAGAGATGATTTCTGCTACTTGTTTGAGTAAAAACAGTAATTACTGTAAAGAACTTCTTTACCGAGACAAGAAAGAAGGTGTTGTTATGTATCAATTATTTGGTAATAATGTTGATGATTTTGTCAAAGCAACAAAAAATATAGAAAATATTGCTGATGCAATAAATATTAATTGTGGTTGCCCTGTAGATAAGATTATAAGTCAAGGTGCAGGCTGTGCACTTCTAAAGCGAAGGAATAGAATTTATGAAATAATAAAGGCACTACGAAAAGAAACAGATTTAGCACTTACTATTAAAATAAGGGCGGGTTACACTAAGAACGAACATCTTGATTATAATCTACTATATGAATTAGGTTGTGATGCTATTTTTATTCATTCACGCACATGCAAACAAAAATATGCAGGAACAATAGATTATAATTTCTTATCAGAGGCAAAAGAAAAAGCAAGCTTTCCTATAATAGGTAATGGGGATATATGTCGATTCAAAGATGTAAAGGAAATGTTTGACAAAACAAATGTTGATGGATTTATGATAGGTAGAGCTGTGCTACATAATCCCTTTGTTTTTAATGATTTGCAAAAAGAAAAAGATTATGAAAAATGGGCTACAACAATTTCAGAAAAAGAAAAAGTAGAATTTCTAAGTAATTACTATAAAGACTTAATTATTTATAATATAAAAAATCCTTTTATTAAAACAAAAACACTAAGTTTATTTATGTTCAGATATCTTTCCAGAGCAAAACAAATAAGAAATAAAATAATTCAGACAAAAACAATAGAAGATTTATTTTCAACATTAAAAGATATTAATGGTAGGTGATGTTGTGGGGTTTTTTGGAAGATTAAAATATTTATTTTTTGGTAATGATGAAAAAGAAGTTGTAAAAGAAACAAAGGTACAGGATAATATAGCAATAAAAGAGGTTGTTGCAGATGTCGTGCCAAAATCAAAAACAATTGAATCAAAACCTATAGTAATTACAAGACAAGAAAGTAATTACGATGAAGAACATCAGAATCTTTATTTTGAGGATTTATGGAATTATATTGATCCTACAAAAAACACACAAGCACACCACGTAATTAGTGTTGTTGGTTTTGATGAGTGGATTGATATGGATGAAATAAGAGTAAGAATAAAACAGATGTTTTTCATAGAATATAAAAACGAAAAAAGTCTTTATCCATATATTAAAACATTAACAGATGTTGGATTATTAGAAACTAATTCTGCAGGTGGAAAAAGAAAATGGAAGAAAAGAGAGTTAGTTATTAAATTAAAACCTTATGCAGAACAAAAAATAAGAATTAATGAAAAGATAAAAGTGTAATTTTTTTCATTAATTTATTTTTAAATTTTTTGAAAGTATATCAAATTTTTTTACAAAAGGATTTTGTAAAGCGATATTATACCACTCCATACTTTGAATATTTTTTATTGTTTTATCATACATCTTAATTATATTTTCATCAAACAGAGTTCCTCTTTCAATTTCCTCAAGAACATCCATAATCTTTTTATTATTTCCATCAGGCATTATTAAAAATGTGTTCTTTATTAAATCTTCAATTGATTTTTGTGCTTGATCCTCACTTATATCAACATCATACATACTATATGATGCAGTCCAATTTCCTTTTTCTTCCCATTTATGTGTTGGATTTTTTCTTGTTTTCAAAAAATCTGTAAATTTTGAAAAACCATCTTTTGTTAATATTATTTCATTTTTTCCTTTTTTAATATAAGGTGTGTTTGATAAAACACCTGGTCTGTGATATACATAACGTTTTCCGTTACTTTTTGTAACAACTTGTGTATATCCATATATTGCTCTAAACAATTTTTGATAACCATAATCAGAATGTTTGTATTCTCCATTCATTTTTATTTTATATTTAACCATAAAAGCTTTTACCATATCTAACACCCTTTAATATCAACAAATAATAAAATGAAAAAAAATATATGACACCCTATAATTCTACTATTATATTATATTATATTATTTTTTTGTTTATGTATATTGTTATATTAATATTATCTTTTTCAAAAATATTATGTATATTTTTTATTATTTTTATTATGTATATTTATAATAATATTAATATATATATCTTTCTATTAAATAATTAAAAAAGTAAATATAGATTAAAGATATTATCTATATTTAACTAAAGAACTAGAATTTACTTTAGGTGCTTCTCTTTCTTCTTTTTTAGAAGATTCTCTTCCTTTTGTTGCTACAATAAAGATATCTTTTACAGCAATAACATTTTTGTAAGGAACACTTTTTTCAGTAATTATTTTCTTTGCTTCTAATTTACTTTTTACTTTCAAAGGCTCTGTTGTTATTGTTTCTAATGTACCATTCTCTAAATTTAGAACAATATCATATATTTTACCTTTATAATCTCCTTTATCTGTGTATATATCTTTTCCAAACAATTCAGATAGTCTTAACATTTCAATCCCTCCATTAATTATTAAGAATAATGTAAATCTAATATAATAAAAAACACCTATTTATAAAACTATCTTAGTTTTTAATCTAATATAATAAAAAACCTACTAAAAATACCAGAACAATGGGGTGTATATTAAAAAATCATAAAAACACCCTCAAGAGAAAGGTTTAAATATATTAATGTTTTTATAATCTAAGATATACTTAATGTTTATGTGAGGGTGATGATATGTATAAATATACAATAGCAAGACAATTGGCTTCAAAAAGAGTAATTACAAACAGAGGAGATGAAATAGGAAAACTTATCGATATATTAGTTGATGAATTATCGGGACAAGTAGAATACTTGCTAATAGAAGTTGATCCAGATTCTAAACTAGCAAAGAACTTGAATGTACAAACAAAAGATAAATTGGTTAAAGTTCCTTATGGTGCGGTTTCTGCAGTTAGTGATGTTTTTATTGTTGATGAGAAACAACTTGTTGTGGATGATGAAGAGTAAAAATCACTCTCTTATTTTTTTTATCTATTTTTTTAAATATATTGAGATCTGTTATATCCATCTTTTTATTTAATAATATTTTTTCAATATCTTCTAATTTCATCTTTTTATTTAATCCTTTATTTATTGTTTGCAAAATACATTCAATTTTGTTATAGTTTTCATATATTAAATCTCCTTTTATCTTCTCTTCTACAACTTTTTTTTCAAATTGAACCATTTTTTTTTCTTGCCCAGAAATAATATCCTGCACTTTTCTTATCTCTTTATTTTTTATTTCTTTTTCTATGTTTGCTTTACTCAATATAACATCTTTTACAAATAACAAATCTAAAAGATAATTTATATTTAAATCAACACACTCTTGTTTTTTTGTAAATAAAACAGGAAAAAGTTCAAATTTGTTTTTTGTGTTTTTATACAAATAAGTGTTTGTTTCTGAAAATTCGCAATTAAATATCTTTTTAATCTCGCTAATTACTTTTTTTAAATCTTTCTCTGAATATTTTGTTTTATCTATATTTGTTTCTTCAATCAGCGATTCTACAAAACCCGGGCTTACATTTATTTCTTTCACAATATTTGAAACAATATTATTTTTCATATTAAACCGATCTTTATCAAACACATAATTGTTTGGATTTATAAAATCAGCGTCAGGAAATTTATATTTTTGTTTTGGTCTTATTGTGCGGTCTTTCCATACTTCTTTTTTCAAACAATCAATAACAACATATTCTTTGTTTGTTAAAATAATATTGTTGTGTGAAAATAATTCAAGAATCAGATAAAAGTCAGAAAATTCAAACAACAAAATCTTTTCCATATTTATTTGCCTTATATCCAAAATCTTTTTATTTTCCAAAATATCTCCAATTGTTTTGCTAAATCCTTTATTTTGGATTTTTGCAGGAGGATTGTATTTAGTAAGTACACAAATACCGTTTCCTACTATTAAAATCTCATTCTTTTCTTTAGTGTTTATTTTTATTTTAAGATATTGCTCTGCATAATCCACCATTTGTATTTTTTGCACATACCCTCCAATTAGTCTTGCCTTCAAGAACGTTTCAAAAAAACAAATATCAAGATTATTAATTATTATATCTTCTTTTCTTAAAACATCTGTTTGCATCAAATCACACAACACACTTAAAAAAACCTTTTTAATTCACAAATATTTTTTATAATAAATAAAGGATCTTGTTTTTTTAATTCTTCCCTCGAACACAAAACATCTTGTTTTGCTATGCTAAAAACACCTGCTTTGTGTGCAAAAATCAAATCTTTGTAGTTGTCGCCCACATATACAACCTCATCATTATGAAGATTAAAATATCTCTTAACAAAATTTAATCCATCTGGGTTTGGTTTAGATTTTTTTAGATCTTCTGCACAAATAATAAAATCAAATAAATGAATTTGTTTTTTCAAACTAAGCTGCACCACCTTTCTTTCAGAACTTGTAATTATTCCAATAATATATCGTTTATTACGAAGATATTGTAACGTTTTAATTACATCTTTATGTAGCAAATTCTTACCTTTAATAAGTTTTTTATAGATATTATTCCATTTTTTTACTAAGATTGAGATGTTTCCCGAAATCTTTTTTTCTTTTTTTAATTCAGTCAAAATGTCTTTTAAAGAAGGT
>Ga0172371_10012785_pt1 | contig 11010 bp, 10 predicted proteins | sample Lak12m_FD_114543 | JGI IMG/M metagenome (GOLD analysis project Ga0172371, IMG submission 114543) | Freshwater microbial communities from Kabuno Bay, South-Kivu, Congo - kab_022012_12m | ecosystem: Environmental > Aquatic > Freshwater > Lake | place: Democratic Republic of the Congo: South-Kivu... | reverse complement strand
TAGCCGAAATTTGTGGCATCTCTCGCCGCTCGTAAACGAATAATCGTCGAGAATAGTTCAGCATTTTTCATAAAGGCTCGGCAATTGACTTATCTTCCCAGAAAATCTGGGTAAAAACGCCCATCAGGAGGGCCAGCGCGCTAACCAGAAAGACATAATCAATCGAAAGTTGGTTTCCATCACCGAACTCGATAAAGTGTTCAAGTACCATTCGATAGGTGCCATCACTCCAAAGTCGGCTGCAAGTTAAATCTGTGTCGACAACCCGTTGGCAGGTGGACACGCCAATCGCGTCCAGCCCAAAGGCCAAGAATAGTGCCAGCCAAAAAGTTGATGCCCAACTGTATGACCAGAGTAAAGTTACCCTGCACAGCAATCGCTTCGCACGTGTACGAGCCTGGGCCTCAAAAAATATGTAAGCAAAAGAAGCAGCTACTGAAACAAAAAGTAGAAAGAACGCCAGCCATGGGTAGCGCCAGGCATTCAGGCTGAACACACTATAAGCATCTGCCAGTCCGGCAATTGCCAATATCCCCACTACCCCCATAGCCGGTACACGCAGTGCAAATGGGTAAGATGCGATTCGTTTCAGTCGTCCCCAAAGAGCGATCCCAACCAAAGCCACAGGTACATTGGCAATCAGTGCAAGAAAAATCAGAAACACAATTGGAGAAATGGCTGGCAGCCCGAAGATTTGAGGGATAGAGAGCATGCCCTCAAGCCATTCAGGCCTCCAGGCAGTTAATATCAGGATGGCAGCGGTGAGCATAAACCAAAAGATCGCCCAAGGGTGGATCATTTTTACAAGAAAGGTCACAAGCCACCGTGGCCATCGGGTAGATCCCTCCGTAGCTAATTCTGCAATCAGACGCGTCGCCCCTGATAAATCGTCGCGAGCCAGAAACCAACCCTGGATCACTTGGTCGGTAAAAAAGAGATCATTCGCCTCATTAACTGCAAAGAACCAGGGCGAATTGTTCGGGCTCTGGATCAACAGTGCCGCTTCGCGATCCATATCCCAATTGGCTTGAGTTGTCAGGCCGTTACTCAACACGAATTCGATCTCATCACTCTGCTTGAGAAGCGCCTCGCCCCATTCATGCTGGGCTTGACGTACCAGGAATTCATAATGAGGCAATAATCTCTCGAGTTTGCCCTTTTCGGGGCCTTCAGATTGACGGTCCACTGCCATCCAGGCCAGGTAGCGGTAACGCTGACGCAGCAGCAGCAGTCGAGCCGACCTCAACAAATTGGCATCTCCATGCCACATCCCAATCGCTGCAAGGCAGATTTCAACCAGTCGAAACAAGATCAGCTTGCGGTAGAAAAGTTCCACCGTTGTTGAATCTTTCCCTTTTTCTTTATGTCCCATGATATCGGATCGCTTTTTTATTTGATCCAACCAGTATGGCGAGAAAGTAAGCAGTTGTTCTACAGCAAAGGGGTGGTCAAAAGAAGCCAATTGCTCTGCGATCTGCAGTACAGGGGGAGAGTCTGTATCTAACCGTCCCACCAAGACAGAAATATCCAATTCGCTACCGGTGTTGACTGAAAGAGTCCAATCCTTTCCTTCAGCATCGGCGCTAATCAACTGTAAACCCTTGTTAGGGTTTCCTAAAATACTCCACGTCGGGTAGCGATCGGGTTTATCGGTAGGTAAATTAAGGCCTTCCCCAGGGCAGGATATGTCACTAAAAGCAATCCGGTTGGTTTGTTTGGATTTCTTTTTTGCAGGCATTAGTTTCGTAACCAATTTCGCCAATATACGGCAGTTTCGCCGCTTAGCAGCGTCTCGATAATTGCTATCAACGCTTCACCGAGTACGCTCAATTTGATTGCCGGTGCCTTAGTTGCAGGATCGCCAGTAAATAGCGGCTGCAGAGACGGCTCAACACTCCCAACATTTGGCTTTTGCGCAGTCGCAAAAAGATCGAGATTGGCCAGATCCTTATGTATATAATTTCTATCGTGGTGAACTCTTACCGCAAGCGCCGCCCGGCATGCATCTTTCGATGGGCGATTTGCTAAGATGGGTGTGGAAACCAACTGCTGGCTATCTTCATACAGGGCTTTCATGCGCATGCTGCAATCCCAACAATCTGCGATCCAAATAGCAGCTTGTGTAATTATTGGAACGCTGGCTTTGAACCCTCCAGTGAAAATAATCTCCGGTTCTATTTTTTGTTTTTTCCCAAGCGCGCTAATCACGAAATAAACCAGGCTGCGGATCAATTGATACACCCCCTGAGTTTCAAATGATTCGCGATCGCCCGGATCCAGCCCTTGGATTGGGATAATCTGCACTGGGTGATCAGAAGCACATGAAAGCGGTCGCATACTGGTCAGTGCAGCCGCTCCCCAATCCACATCAATTGTGTTCTTCTTTGCCGTAGATGGTTCCCATGTCCATTCACAGACTTGCGGTTTTATGCCCGGCGATGATAGCAAATAGGCGTTTACCAGGGCACTAAACATACCGCGTGGCGTGGAAGATGCAAGCAGGCAAAGTCGGTCCTCAGACCGCAGGTCAATGCGGGCCAAACTGGCAATTTCAGCCGTCTGGTGCGGCCACTGATCACTACTCGATGTAATTGCCCCCCAACGGCGCAGTGCCCACTGGGCCGGACCTGGCCCTTCAGCATAAAAACGTGGCTTGTTATAACCTGGCCACTGCTCAGGCGGTTTTTTCCATAAATCCGAGTAGGCATGGGGAGCTGGCAGCGAACCAGCCAGGTCTTTTTCTCCCTGTTCGCCTTCTTTGCCCTCCTTGGCATAATTGGTGAACAACGAAGTACCCACGCTGATGATATAAAGCTTAGGCATATTCACATCCCTTATAGTATTTCAGCTATTCATCATGAAGGATCAATAAGGGATCAGGCAAATCATAGTCGTCAAATTCGCCGTTGTTATGGTTGGGATAGCGAATCTGGCGGAGATTGTTTGGCCACCTTAAGATAGCCATCGTTTCACTGACATGTCGGGGAAGGGCTTGCGGGTTCCCGTCAGGGAATAAGAACTGGCGTTTATAGTTCAGCACCTGATCGCGCATCTCCTGCCCCTCAAGACGCTGAATTCCTCCATCAGCAGGGTCTGGAGCGGCGTACCGCGCTTTGTCGTCACAGGCATCCCAGCGGATAATATTGATAGCCGCGCTGCCCAGGCCGATTGGTTTACCGTACCCGAGTTTATGGTACACCCCCGGTACCACCTGTCCTTGAGGATTGGTTCGAAAAATTAGTTTTCCATCATCCACCCTTGGCATACCCGTGGCTAGACTTCTCAATTTGGGATCCAGCTCCAGGGCAAAGACCAGCAAGGCTAACTCAGCCTGGGTCAACTGGTGATAGGTCACCTCAAATTGAAACATGGAGCCAGCCGCCAGAGGTTTTACTGTGCAATTCTGGTTGGATTTTCTGTCAGAAGTTACAATCCCAAGCCCATCGCGATGGTAATAGAACTTGCGCCCGCGGGCGAACTTGCCTCGTCTATAAAAGCGGGTATGACGTGGTCTTGGAGATGAAAGTATTGCCAGGGTCACTTCTTGCAGGTAAAGAGGGCCCCCATCCGCAGTGTGCGCTGCTGAGGCTGTGGTCCAGCGCGCATCTCCAATACTCACCCTGCCCTTGAAGAACAGTTGCTCTTCAGAAGCCTGGTCAGCCGTAGACATTCCAAACAATCGGCAGGTTGGGCACAGGCTGCGAAAATCAGAACAAGGCGTGTATGAGCTGGGCAGGGGATAGGCTTCAGCATAGGTAGACATGCAGCCATTCGCGAGCGCTTCGGCAACTGACCGGATGGCACCCTTGAGGGATGCTCCCGGTATGACAGGAATGTCATCTCCCAGGTCAAAGAATTTCGAAAACCTGGGGTGACGTTTCCCATTGGGCAAATTATCGGTACTCACACCTCTCGTGCGGTGTGGAATAAATATGGGGCTGATGGCAGCGATATAACACAATAAACGTCCGCTAAACAGCAGGCCTCCATCTTGTGCTATGACAGCCTGATGCATCTCGGGATGCTCGCGCTTTACAGGCGTCGCCGGATCAAGGCCCACAAAATTGAATGGATTAACAAAAGATGTCATTTTGAACCTCCAGACTGCCAGGCTTTCAGTTCGCATAGTTGGACGAATTCCACCCTGCCGGCTTGCTCGAATTCCAGAGCCCCCAGCGCCAGGATTTCATCCAGGCCAGGCCAGGGGTATTCCAGTGGGTGAGGAATACGCGGCTCAAACCACGCTGGCTGGCCGCTAATCCGCCGTCCTCGAAGAGGAATCATTAAGCTGCGCACTTGCCACTCTTTGCTAGATAGATCGATCGGCGAGTAGTGCGGCTGAATTGCCGGTGCAGCACAGACATCCCCCACAAAGACTGCCTGCCAGCCAGTGTGTTCAATGAATTGCTCATCCACCCATCGGTCGCACCGCCAATGCAACTCGCCCAGCGCCCCAAATACCTGCCCGTCGCTGTACCCGGTTGGTTCCAGATTGTGTGAATAGGCTGTGAAACGGTAGGATGCGACATTTTGACAGATCATGTACTGAAATTCACAGGCTTGAGATGCAGCCAGCAGTAATTCGTCTAAGCCCTTGTCGTCCAGGCGTCCCCAGGCCAGGGCAACATACTGCCGGTTTTGGGTTGTCGATTCAGGTGTAATCGATTGTGAGATGGTCATTGATCCCTCCGAACCCTGCTCAAGTGAGAGCGCAGGCTGTCCAGGCGGTCCAACTGCATTTCTGGCGCAAATTCGAATTGCATGAGGAAGCTTTGAGCCCGACTACGCGTGGAATTCCACAGTTCAGCCCCAGGCATCGCATCCAACTCGGCTTGCGCATACAATCCTACCCATTCCCAATGCAGTCCTGGCAGAGCCATTCGATCGCTAGGCGACAAATCATATCCCTGGCCAGCCGTCGGTGCAGTCTGTTTAGCCAGCAAGGCACCTAAGCCCAACAACTCACCGTTCAGGTTTTGTTGGCCGAGGCAGCGCAGGCGCGCCCGAGCCGATACGATTTTCAACCGGCCAGTTCCTGTTGTTTGCTTGTGCCCCAGGCAAATCCAACCCTCCTGCAAATCACGCACCAGCATCCCCAACCAGCCAAGATGCCACAGGCTGAAGTTTTCAAGCACAATCTCGCCCGAATAATTCGTTCGGGTCAGATATTCCATATCAAAGAGCCTTCCCGGTGCCGCTCCACCGGTCAGCCGATCTATTACCACGTGGGTTTGTCGAACCTGGTGCTCATTGGTTCCCGGTTCAAGTTCAAAGTCGGTAACCTTGAAACGGCCGGCTGCGTAGGTATGCCCAAAAAGCTGGCATGCCGGGCAGGATTGAGCATGACGGTCAAAAGTAGACAACTCCCCAAAATTCTCTTCAGAAGCCTGGGCGCGTAAATCGAAACGTTCGCTGCATGCCAGGCGTTCTGAGAGAGGAGCGTTTCTTTCGGCAAGGTCAAAGATATCGCAGGTGGCTGGCCCATTAAATCGACGCCCATTCTTTTCGGCATGGCTGCGCAGTACATGGGCGATATATTCGGCCCGGCTGCGGAGCACCCCCTTCAAGCTACTTCCCGGCAGGTACGAATGCCCTGCACTGCGAACAGGGACCGTAAGATTATCTTGCGCATCCTTTTTCTTGCCTTCTGCCACCAGCAGGCGGGCGCCTTTCGGAATTGCCAGAGTCAATGACAGGCGGCATTCACTCAGCCATTGCTTACGCATATCAGCCTCCCGTATCCTTTGGCAAAAAGCTCTTAATCGAACTGTTGACCATGTCAGACAGCAACTCTTTGTGTGGATAAGCATGTTGGATAAGGTAATTCACTAATTCGTCACGATTACTTAGTCTTACCCACTCAACCTGGGCATCCTCCAGGATACAACCACCCAGACCACGTCCGGTTCCGCCGCCCAAGGGCAGTTCGCCGGCTAAAAGCTGGCTGAAACCAATAGATAATAGTGCCAGATCGCTATTCGTCAAATTCTCGCCTATAGCCTCAAAATCAAAGATGCTCCCCGCTTCGACAACCTGGCGATCATACTTGATCTTAGGGGCGGCTGTGCCTGTGTCGCGATGGATGCCGACTCCATGCCGGATTTGCACTGCGCCTCCTTCAAGCAATCGCAGGTCAGGCATGCGGATTTTTGAGGCCCAAAATGTGCCTGCGCCAAACACACGGCAAGAGTCGCACAAATAGGCAGGTAGATCCTGCCAGACTTGTTCAGATTTGCCAGCTTCTTGAAGCTTGAGAAAATCTTGATAAGTCTTTTCGCTGGGGCTGCCCTTGAGGCTGGTATTGCCAATACACACCTGGCCGGCTTTGAGTTGGGTTTCATAAAGCTGGCAGGCCCAAAATGTGGTTAATCCCGCCTCATTCAACCCGGCCAACATCCGCTCAGTGAGCGAGCGAAAAGCGCCGCGCAGCGATGAGCCTGGAATAATCGGATAGCCATGCGCATCGGCGGCTACCAGAGCATCGGTAGCTTCGCTGCCACGACCGCTGCCGATGTGCATGGCATGGGTCAGGCGCAGCCGACCATGAAAGCGGTAGCGATTGACTGGTTGGTTGTGAGCAACCAGTTGAGTAAAGTTATTTGGAATGGTGGAAGTCGCGCTCATAGTTTTCCTCCCCTGGACCGTTCAGCCAGGCTAAAATTGACGGCAGTGTTCAAATAATAACGCACCAATTCCAGGTGCATTTCGGTCAAACGGGCATTCCGCTCAGAGAGTGGTGAAGCAATTGGACTGCTCGCTCTCTCAGCGCTGATCACCGTATCAAGCGCTATTTGTTGCAGTTCAGCAATATGAATTGCAAGCATTCTGAGTAGATCGGGGTTTTTCCAGCGCTTTTCGTTGCGCTCCTTAAGCTGCTTTGTGATTTCTTCAAGGCCGAACAGAAAATTGTTCGCAAGCTCAACCAGACCGTTTACCTGGGCGGTCCTCAAATCACCGAGCGGGCCCGAACCTATCTGGACAGCCATTTGTAAGCAGGCAATCCGCGCCATGTGCCAGGCATCTCGTAGAGCAACTTCATAGAGCACCGTGTGTGCAAGTTCGAGATTGGTCATTGCGGCCTCCGGTTCAGGTGAAATGGATGATCAACCCAAATCCAGCCAAATCCTTCTTGCTTGCGATCTCCTATTCCACGAGCCTGGAGCCGGTTGAGATAAGGCGCTAGCTGAACAACATCGAGTGGGGAGTGGAAAGCAAAGACGCTGCCGGCAGCAATTGCCAGTTCGGTGGGGCGTGGCAAACCGTGGGCGTCGTTCCAGCCTTCTATCAAACGGGTATGGCAGAATACGCCTAGGGGGTGGACATTAGCCAGGGTAGGATGACCGAACGCAGCCAAATCTTGAGCGGTGAGCTGTGTTCGGTAGCGCATGAACTTATCTCTCAATATGCAATCGCTTAATAAGGTAATTGCAAAAATGGTACCCTCCAGCGGCGCCTGAACCCCACCTTTGCGCGCCTGGCGATCAAATTCTTTGAACCGGTCAGGCGAAGTATCAGAAATAGATGGAATATAAGAAGTTTCACGAGCAACTTGCATTCGGCCATGGCCGCGGCTGCGGGCTCCACCAAGGCTGTACTCAGTGCCCTCCTGCAGCAGCGTCTTAACGAAAACCTTTTCTTCTTCTTCATCCCCTAAATTGATTTTTCCTCCCAGATACTGTTTTTCTTCGATCACTTCGAGGCTGAAAAGCTGCTGGGCGGCAGCGGTTTCGCTGCGCGAGTCGACCGCGGTATGTGTTTCTAGCCTAAGGCTTATTTTATTATCGGACAGACGATCTTCGCTGATTTGATAAAATCCTTCGTGGTGGATCAGCTTTGCTCCACAGAGATGCTGAGGTGCAATTTCAAAATCACATTCTGCCAAAGGCAGATCCTGCTGTGCCAGCATTGCTTTAGGCAACTCAGCAGCGCCAGTGGCATACCTCGCGGCCAGATCGTTTTTAAGGAATTCAAACAGCATATCCCGCACACCGTGATGACGATAGTTGTGACCAAAGCCACTATATAATTTGCATGTAAAGGCTGTCTCGGGCAGGCATCCGGTTTCTTGGGTACCGGGTTGTCGAGGCAGCAGCGGGCTAAAAAAGACAGCAGGATCTAAAAACCAACGCTGGAAGTTTGTTTCGAAGTCGGCATCCTGATTATGCAGCGACCGGTAAGCCGATGCCAGCGCGCCTCGCAAAGCGGTTCCTGGGACGTAGTTATACGTTCCAGCAAGAGTTGCGCCTGATACACCTCCAAACATGTGCAATGGTTCAAGAGTCATGAATTTAATTTGGATCATGCCTGCACCCCACTTCCTGCGCGTAGCGCTGTATTTAGTTCATCGGACGTAAGTTCATTTCCGTTCAAAATCACGCGGCCGATTATTAACTCGCAGCGGCCAAGACCACGACCACGCGCCCCGCCTAAATGTGTAATAAAACCCATGGAGGCACTGAGCAGGGATGTTTCAAAAACGCTGATTGGCATCCCAACAGAAGAAGTTATACGTCCATAAAATATGACCTGTGGGTCTACCACTTCCGATGTAAAAAGACGGTCAGGCAAAGTTGTTCGCTGGCGGCGATCTATGGATATATTAGTACGTATCTGGCGAGCATATTCCAGCGCAGCCTCGGGCGGGCGGTTGTTTCTGCGTCTATCATCGTCCAGATGATCGAGTAAAGTCTGTAGCTCCGGGTGCAATATGACTGGTTCAAAATGGATTCTTGCTGGCCAGTGCGGCGCGCCAAAAACCCGGCAAATCATACAAGGCTCTTGGTTGGCGAGGCAGCCCAGGGGTTCGCTTTCTCGGGAGTGCAGCTTCCCACCCAACTGATCAGCCAGGCGATAAAATGTGGCGCGGGTTTTACCCTTGAGCGTGCTGCCTGGTACGATCAATTTGCCAGTTCCATCGCGAGTCACAGTGTTATCAAGATAACCGGCTACTCCAATGCCAGTGCCAATGCGCAGTGGGCTAAACAATTTGACGGAATAGGTGATTTCAAACATGCAGCCTCCTACCAGACGAACGGATATATTTCTTCCAGATCAGGCAGCGGGCTGATGGAGCGCGCTGGATCCAATGGATCTGTCATAAAGAAAGGCCGGCTGGCAGAGCCCAGGCCAATCTGATCCTCCACGGCAGCCATTAAATCTTTCTGCTCCTGCGACAAATGGGCACGCATCATGCTTAACTCCAATTGTGCGGCCAGATCAGATGGAGAATAAAGTAAGTTTTGCCACAGGTGCAATTTGTTACGGGGGAATTCTTTTGCTTTAAGATCCCGAATGACCATTTCTATGTTTTCCCATGCAGGGCGATTCAAACCAGTGACCGCTTTGCAAGGGTAAGGCCGGGCTGTGGCCCAGTAATTACTTTGCCCTGGCAGCCGATATTCGCGGGCCTGTACCTGTTCCAGTGAGTTAGCTGTGGAGCTGGTAACGACTCGAAAGTCCAGGGTGCAGGCTGGTTTGCCGGTTTTCCTTTTAATCTGATGGGCAAGCTGTTTAGCGCTTCGCAGCAAGTCTGCTGCTAGAGTTTCCAAGGCAAAAATGGGGTAGTTGGATTTTGCAATAATCACTCCCGCCGACATGCTTGCTTGCAGCGGCTGCCCGCCAAACCAATTGGGATGATCTCGCAAAAGTTCCAAAGTTAGTCTTTCAAGTTCATTTTGGAAGTTTAGGCATAGGCGGCTGGCTGCTTTTAGTGCCCAACGAGCGCCAATCACAAACATCACATCATCTCCCCCCATCAGAATAATACGAAACGGAACTGTATCTTTATCTGTCTGCCAGGCGGGTTCAACGGCATCGACAACCGCATTTCGGACTGCTGTTTCAAGCGCCAGACTGTAACTCCCCAGTTCTTTGGGATCGGAAATAAGATGCTCTAAAATATAGCCCATGCTGTTGCCATCGGCGTAAACAAGGCCAATATAGTTGCCAATGTCATCCATCTCCCAGGCGAATTTTTTTCCTTTCGGCCAGCGATAACCAGCTGTATCAAGAATGAGCTTTGCAGCCCCCTTTTGGTCGGCTTGAAGTTCTGCCTTTTGGTTGCAGATTTCGCATAGTGAATCGGGACTTAAGGCTGGATAAGTATTGCAGCGGATGCAGCGTCCCCATAATGGCTGCCTGAGTATGCCTCCCAGGGCTTTCCCAGCAGCTTTAGCATATTGCAGTTCTACTCCTGCTTGCCGGATGGCTTGCCGGAAATGATCTGTTCCAGCCGTATCATCGTACGGAATGATGGCTGCGCTGATGGTTGCAGTCCCGGTTTGCTGCACATATCGAGAATTAATCGTCTGACAAAATTGTTGAGCTGCAAAATAATCCGTGAACTCGATCATTGCAGAACCCCCTCCGGCAAAGATCACATCTCCCCCCGCCTTACCTGCCATAACACGAGTTTCATCTCTGTTCAAAACATCCAATAATGCACTTGCGCCCGTGATCAGGCGCAGCCGACCTGTAGCGAATACATAATTTTTCACCTTGTCTGTGTCCAGACTTACAAGCCATCTTTCCATAACTGCCACCTCCAGTATTAAAGGGAAATTAGACCATATACTAACGCCAGATAAACGGGTGATAAGAATGAAAAACTAGAATATTGGGGGCAGTAACTCACCTCCCTATTCCCTATCATTTCGTCTATTATATTATACTATTGTCGTCTCACATTGATAGACGATCACAGATTATTATAAATTATACCTCAAGATTCGATGGGTTTTCTATCGGTGGTAAGCTGAACCGATGAAAGGCTTGTACCTCCGGTGACAATCCTTCGAGCTCAAGGCCTGCCAGATATTTATCATCTCCCCACTGGGTGCTCAGTTTCTGATAGATATATTGCATGTACTTCTCTACAGTACCAGGGGCTAAGTGAATCTCATTGGCTGTCATTGGAGCGCTCATTCCATATAATACCCGCATTGTAAATATCTGCCGAAGTTGTGGGGTCAGACCGGGATGAGGAATCCAGGGGGTAATTTTCGATACCTG
>Ga0172371_10012784_pt1 | contig 11011 bp, 6 predicted proteins | sample Lak12m_FD_114543 | JGI IMG/M metagenome (GOLD analysis project Ga0172371, IMG submission 114543) | Freshwater microbial communities from Kabuno Bay, South-Kivu, Congo - kab_022012_12m | ecosystem: Environmental > Aquatic > Freshwater > Lake | place: Democratic Republic of the Congo: South-Kivu... | reverse complement strand
TGTTCTGCAACGACTGGTACGCCAGCGACTACTACGCGTCCAGTCCTGTCGAGAATCCGCCGGGACCGGCTCAGGGCAAGCGGATGCCGGACGGCAAGCCGTACCGCTGCATGCGCGGTGGCAACTGGTACAACGGCGAATATGGGCACAGCCGGGTTTCGAATCGCAATCCGTCGTACTGGCGAGGCCCTCAGGATCCCGATCATCCGTACTATCACGTGGGCTTCCGCGTGGTGCTGGCGGGCAAGTTGCCCTCTAGCGGAGTCGCTCAAGACTCGGCGTCGAACAACGTAGCCGCCTCGCTCCGGCAGATGGAACCGGCTCGCGCGGAACGAGATGCCGACGGTGCGCACACCGTCGGCTTGATGCTCAACACCGACCAGGCGTGTCCAGGCTACACGTTGTTCGCACCCAAGCATCACACGATGACCTATCTGCTGGACAACCAGGGGCGGGCCGTGCACCGCTGGGACAGCCAGTACGAGCCCGGCCAATCGGTCTACCTGTTGGAGAATGGTCACCTGTTGCACTGCTGTTTTACCAGGAACAAGGGCTTCACCCGCGGCGGGGAAGGCGGCCGACTGGAAGAATTCGACTGGGACGGAAACCTCGTCTGGGAGTTCGAGTACTCCAGCGACCAGTACCTCTCGCACCACGATGTCAAGCCGCTGCCTAACGGGAACGTCCTCGTCCTGGCCGTCGAGAAGAAGTCTCTGGAACAGTGCCTGGCCGCGGGTTTCGATCCTCAGATGCTGCGGGACCAGCAGTTGTTTCCGGAGCATATCCTCGAGGTCCAGCCCACCCGGCCCACGGGCGGCAAGATCGTCTGGCAGTGGCATGTGTGGGACCACCTGATCCAGGACAACGACTCTGCCCAGGCCAACTACGGCAACGTCGCCGAGCATCGGGAGTTGATCGATGTGGACTGCAACGGGCGGGCGACGCCGGCATTCTGGAATCACGGCAACTCGATCGCCTACAACGAGCAACTCGACCAGATCATGCTCAGCGCCCGCGGCTGTAACGAGCTCTGGGTCATCGACCACAGCACCACGACTGCCCAGGCCGCGAGCCACAGTGGCGGCCGTAGCGGCAAGGGCGGGGACCTGTTGTTCCGCTGGGGCAACCCGGCCGCGTATGGCCGAGGAACGTCCGAGGACCGGCAGCTGTTTCAACAACACGACGCCCAGTGGATTCCGGAAGGATGCCCTGGGGCGGGGCATATCCTGATCTTCAACAACGGACTGGACCGCGGCTACTCGACCATCGAGGAAATCGCCCCGCCGGTGGACAGCCGAGGCAATTACACGATTGAGGCGGACAAGCCATACGGGCCGGAGAAGCCCGCCTGGCGGTACCAGGCCGAGAATCCCACGGATTTCTTTTCGTCGGAGATCTCCGGCGCCCACCGGCTGCCCAACGGGAATACCTTAATCTGCGCCGGAGTGAAAGGGACCTTTTTCGAGGTCACACCGGCGGGCGAAACGGTCTGGAAGTACGTCAACCCCGTGGTGCATAACGGCATCCTGGCTCAAGGCGAGAAATCGGGCCTGGATCATCGCGAACACAACTGGAACGCCGTGTTCAAGGTCCATCGCTATCCCGCCGACTACGCCGGACTGGACGGCCGGGACCTCCAGTCGCTGGGCCCGATCGATTCGGAGACACCCCAAGGAATCCTGTCATGAGATACTTGCTTCAAGCTTCTGTCCTCGGCATGGCCTTCGTGCTGACGGGCGTGACTCTCGCCTACGAGCGTCTGCAAGGACCGACCGAACTGCTGTTCCACAATCCGGACAAGGCGTACCAAGGCTACACGCTGTTCGGCGTCGGCAGTCGGACTTACCTGCTGGATATGGAAGGCCGGGTCGTCCATACCTGGCCGATCGGGACCAACCCGCATCTGCTGGACAACGGCCACATCCTGGACGCATCGAAGGACGATCCCAGCGGCTTCCCCGGCTTTGCCGAACTGGACTGGGACGGCAAGGTCGTGTGGGAGTACGTGGAAAAGCGCGCAGGCTATGCGCCGCACCACGACTGGGTGCGGATCGTCAACAAGCACCTCAACGCCCCCACGACCCTGTACATCGCCAACAAATCCATCACCCACGAACAGGCCATCGCCGCCGGCGCTAACCCGGACAACGGACCCTACGAAGACGGCCAGATGGACGCGGTCGTCGAGGTGGATCTGCAGGGCAACGTCGTCTGGGAATGGTGGTTCTTTGATCACGTCGTGCAGGACGTCGATGCGACAAAGGCCAACTACGTCGGCGACGGCAAGACGGTCGCAGACTATCCCGGCCGGATCAACATCAACTTGCCCGGGCGGCCGCTGAAACGCGACTGGCTGCACTGCAACTCGCTGGACTACAACGCCGAGTCAGGCCACATCGTGATCAACTCCGTGCAGGGCGAGTTGTACGTGATCGATCACGACGGCACGTTCACTGTGGGAGACGCACCGGCCAGCCTCGCCCAAGCGGCCGGCCCGGCGGGCGATTTCCTGTACCGTTTCGGCGATCCGGCCCGCTATGCCCAAGGCGACCCGCCCCGCGTGCTGGAAAACTGGGACTCGGCCACTTCGGGCCACAAGCAGATGGGCGGATCGCATGACGTGCATTGGGTCCGACCCGGCCTGCCGGGCGCGGGGCACATCATGGTCTTCAACAACGGCCAATACCTGTTCCAGCGGGCGCCGCAGTCATCGATCCTGGAGATTAACCCGTTCGTCGACGCCGGCGGACGTGACACGGGCCGATATGTCAATCCGCCCGACGCGGATTACCGGCGCGAGACCTACGACAAGGACACCCACAACCAACCGCGGCAGGTTTCCAACCAGGTTGTCTGGACCTACCGGTCCGTCAACAGCCACGGTTTCTTCAGTCACATCGGTTCGAGCGGCCAACGACTGCCCAACGGCAACACGTTCATCTGCTCGGACACCGAAGGCCATTTCTTCGAGGTCACCGCCGAGGGCGAACTGGTGTGGGAGTACATTAATCCGGTCACACGGGATGGCGCGGTGAAAGTGCTCGGCGACGTGCTGCCGATGACCAATTCGGCCTTTCGTGCCTACCGGTACGGCCCCGACCATCCGGCCTTGCAAGGCCGCGAACTGACACCCCAGGGCTCGATCACCGAACGCTTTGCCCAGGGACTTGACGCGCGTCCCGCCCGCCGACCGGCGGCAGATCGCCCTTCCACCGGAGACGGCGAACGGAAGCAACGCAAGAATGCCGGGCCCGGTCGGAAAGGCAAGCCGGCGAGCGATCGCCCCGCCGATCCACGACCGCCGGGGCGTGAACCGAAGTCACAGACAGATGACGCCGGCGCTGAGCCCCAGCGCCGACAGTCTCCCGGCGAGCCGTCGTCGGGGCCGGGTCCGCGGCGGAACGCCGACTCGGGCGAACCTCGCCTGCCTTGGCCGATCGTCCATGCCGACGAACTGGATACGGACCGCGACGGCGTTGTCTCGCGCGAGGAGATGACCGCCGAGGTCACGAAGACGTTTGCGGGCTACGACCGCAACCAGGATGCGGCACTCACCGCCGAGGAATACGCCGGCCCCGGCGGAGTCCGTTCGGCGATGGGCGGCTTTGTCAAGCAACATGCCCAGGAGATTGATGCGGACGGCGACGGCAAGATCACGAAGGATGAACTGCAAGCCATCGCCCTGCGGATGTTCGACAAAGCCGATCCGAACCACGACGGCAAACTTGGCGAATAGGGGCGATCACGCCGCGACGGTACCTGTTTGCCGATGGATATCAAGCTTTCGTCTCTAGAAGAACGTCTCGGTCAGCTTGTTCCACGTTTCGTCGTCGATTTCACGGTACAGCGCGTCCACAAACGTCCCGCCATCGGGAAGCGCCGGCAGGAGTGCCGGTTGGAGCGTTCCGTGGCCGAGGATCGTGGTCAGCAAGCGGTCGATCTCCTGGCGGAACCAGCGCCGGGCCTGGCTGCCTCGGAGCAGCGGGGCCGCGTCCTTCCGCGGCTGGTCAGCCCGGATCTTGACGGCCCAGCCGCGCTCGAACGGGTCGTCGTTGATCAGCCCGGGCTGCTCCCGCAAAGCCTCGTTCGCGGCGACCACGGTACCGGACAGGGGCGCCCGCACGTCGACGCACCGTTCGCCACGCCGCAGGCGGAACAGACGCTCGCCTTGCGTGACCCGGCTGCCGACCGGTGGCAGTTCCACGGCTTGAACCGGCCCCAGGGTGGACTGGACCAGGTCGTCGACCCCGACCAGCGCCTCGCGGCCGCGGCGCCGCGCCCAGCTGTGGTTCGGATGCACGGCCACGTCCGTCGCCAGATGCAGCCCGTTGTAGGTGATCTGCGCCTCGCCCGACGCGTCAAACCACTCGCGGAACCCGGGGCGGAAGCGGTACAGGACCAAGCTGACCGCCAAGGCGGTCAGGGCCACCACGATCAGCAGCGGCCGCATGGCAATCGCCACCACGACAAACAGCGTGACCCCAACGAGCACCGAAAGAACCAACGCCGTGTCGCGGATGCCCTCTTTCAGCCAAATCGCTAACTGTCTCATTGCTCGACTCCTCGTTGTAACGGCCGTCTTGCCAACTACGTCACGGCAACAGGTTAGTAAATGAATTCCCGGATAATGTCCAAGTACTTCGACCCGCCCAACATTTGGCGCAGATCGGTCAGCGGTTCGCCGCCGTCTGCCATGGTTCGACCAACCCGGTCGGCATCGTCCGCCAACAGGTGCATGGCCACCCGCCGCCGGAACCGCTGCAGATCGCGCCGCGACCGCTCCCGCGACAGCTCGGCGGACACGAGCCGCTCGTCATGCCCCGCGTCGTCCACCTCTTCGTCCGGCCGGAACTCGGCAATCCAGCCGTGCGTGTACGGTTCGGTCACCAGCTGTTCCGGATGCTCGCGGAGCGTTTCGTTCTCCTGGACGACCGAGCCGGCCAGCGGGGCTCCGACCCACAGGGCGCCCAAGCCCAGATCCAGCCGGCAGATCGGATCGCCCTGGGCCAGCCGGCGCCCCAGAGGATTCCAGGTGATCCCCTCGCAGCGCCCGATGATCGCCGCGGCAAAGGTATCCAAGCCGATCCGCAGCCGGCCGCCCGCGGAAGCTTCCGAGGCTTCGCAGGCCTGAACCCAGGCATGCCCGGCCGTGTAGCGACGGTCTTCCGGAAAGTCGCTCGTGTCGTGATTGGCTGCCAACAGGGCCTCATGCTCGCCTCGGCCAGCCAACTCGCCCCGCCGCAAGGCGGCGTCCAGAGGGCACCGCTCGCAGTCAAAGTCACGGTCGCACAGCCGATACGTCAGCAGGCCGGCACTCATCCACAGGCACGGTCGCGCACTTTCAGGGATCACGGGATGCGACATCATGCATTCCCCCCTCTTCACACAAGGAACCCTAAACCCACAACTCCTTCTCGTGCACACAGCGGGCCAAATCGCGAAATATCGCGACTGAATTGTCAAAAGCTTATTTGGCAAAATGACTTGCGTCTGATTGTTGGGACAAGCGGTTCTACACTCCCGGCGAGTTTTTTCGTTGAAATTTTCAGCGCGGTGATGATTTATTCAGCGCGTCTGTGTTAGAATACTCCCCGACGCAGCCGCGGATCGACGACGCCGGGGAGGTTGACCATGAGTGACCGCTTGACCACGATTGTCCAGTCTCTGGGGTTTCGTCTTCTCGTTCCTTTGTTTCTGACCGTGGGGATCGTCCTCTCGATCCACGCGATGCTCAGCTTCGATACGACGAAGCACGATTTCCAGGCGTTTGTGCGGGCCGACTTGGACCGCACCAGCCAGTTGATCATGCGCGCCACGCATGATGGGATGCTGTTGAATCGCAAGCCGGAAGTCCAGGCGACCATTGACCGCTTGGCCGAGGGACCGGAGATCGCTGCGATTCGCGTTTACGACAAGAAGGGCACGATCATGATGTCGGCCCAGCGGGACGAAGTGGGGCATCAGATCGGACTTGCGTCGTTGACCTGTACCAGCTGTCATCCGAAGGGGCAGATGAAAGGCTCCTCGGTCCTCGAGAAGAAGAGTCTGGAGCGGATCCGCGACGACTTGGAGGTGCTCCGCCAGTTATCGGTGATTCAAAACGAACCCTCCTGCTCGACGGCTGCCTGCCATGCTCATCCGGCGGAACAGCGGGTGTTGGGGGTCCTGGACCTGGAAATGTCCATGGCGCCGCTGGAAACCGCGATCCGCGCCGCCCAGAAACAATTCCTCTGGACCACCCTGCTGCTGATCTCCGTCATCGGCGTGGTGACGGCCGGGGTCATCCGCCGCGTGGTGCACCGGCCGGTGAGCCAGCTGTACGAAGGCACGCGGCGGATCGCCGACGGCGACCTGGCCACGCGGGTCGAAGTCCGCGGGCGGCACGAGCTGGCTCGTCTGGCCGAGTCCTTCAATCGGATGGCGTGCGACCTGCAGACCGCGCGGCAGGAACTGACGGAGTGGTCCCAGAAGTGCGAGAACAAGGTCGTCGAGAAGACCGAGGAACTGAGCCGCGCCCAGCGCCAGGTCCTGCAGATGGAAAAGATGGCTTCGCTGGGCAAGATGTCTGCGACCGTCGCTCACGAGCTGAACAACCCGCTGACGGGCGTGCTGGCCTACGCCGGCCTGGTCCGCCGAGAGCTGGTGGACCAACCCTTGGCGCCCGAGCTGCGCGACGAGTTGACGCAGTACTTGAGTTTGATCGAGAAGGAATGCAAACGCTGCGGCGCGATCGTCCAGAATCTGCTGCTGTTTGCTCGCCCCAGCGGCGTGGAGATGGCGTCCCTCGATCTGAATCAGGCCGTCCAGCGAAGTCTGATGCTGGTCCGGCATCACCTGGAGATCAGCGGGGTGAAGCTTGAGTGCGAGTTGCTGAGTGGAGACAGCCGGATTGTGGCGGACGAGGGACAGCTGCAACAGGCGTTGATCGCCCTGTTGGTCAATGCCGTCGAGGCGATGAAGGGCCTCTCCCCCGGTGAAGGGCAACTGTCGGTGCGGCTGAGCGGCACGGAAGACGAAGTGCAGATCGACATCTCCGACACGGGAGTAGGAATTCCACCCGAAGTGATGCCACAGATTTTCGAGCCGTTCTTTTCGACCAAGGAAGCGGAGAACGGCGTCGGCTTGGGGTTGTCGGTGGTGTACGGCATTGTCCAGCGGCACGGAGGGCGGATCGAAGTCGAGTCGCAGGTCGGCGAGGGGACGGTCTTCCACATGCATCTGCCGCGGAATCCCGCGTGGCAGGGCAGGCAGACGCCGTCGGCGGACCCGCATGCGTAGCTGGTGGGACGTCACGGAAGGCAAGTTGGAAAGGGAAAGGGATCATGGCAACGACGTCCGGACGTATCTTGATCGTGGACGACGAGTATTCCGTCCGCGATTCACTGTATCACTGGTTTCGCAAGGACGGCTATCAAGTCCAGTCGGCGGAGAACGCCGCCGCGGCTTTGAAGGTCCTGCAGGACCAGCGGTTCGAGGTGATCCTGCTGGACATCAAGATGCCCGGCATGGACGGCATGGAACTGCAGCAGCACATCCAGCAGATCGATCCGCAGGCGGCGGTGATCATGATCACCGCCTTTGCCTCGGTGGACACCGCGGTTCGAGCGCTCAAGCAGGGCGCGTTTGACTACGTCACCAAGCCGATCGATCCCGACGAGCTGAGCCACTTGGTCCTGCGGGCGATGGAACAGCGGCGGCTCCGCGAGGAGAACTCGCAGCTCCGCGAGACCATCGACGGGCTGGTGGCCGTCGACGAGATTATCGGCGACAGTCCGCCGATGCGGAAAGTCTTGGAGTTGGTCGAGCACGTGGCCAAGACGGACGCGACGGTCTTGATTCTGGGCGAAAGCGGCACGGGCAAGGAGGTGATCGCCCGGGCGATCCACGCCAACAGCCGGCGGCGGTACTTTCCCGTGGTCGCCGTCAACTGCGGGGCGCTGCCGGAGAATCTGCTGGAAAGCGAACTGTTCGGGCACGAGAAGGGCGCGTTCACCGGCGCCCAGTTCCGCCGCAAGGGCAAGATCGAAATGGCGGACGGCGGGACCCTGTTCCTGGACGAAGTGGGAGCCATCAACACCAAGATGCAGGTCGACCTGCTGCGGGTTTTGGAGACCAGGGAAGTGACGCGGATCGGCGGCGGGCGGCCGATCAAGGTGGATTTCCGCGTGATCTGCGCGACCAATGAGAACCTGGAGGCCGCCGTGCGGGAAGGCCGGTTCCGCGAGGATTTTTACTACCGCATCAACGTGTTCACCATCGAGCTGCCGCCGCTCCGCGCCCGCCGCTCCGACATTCCCGCCCTGGCCAACCACTTCATGCACCGCTTCGCCTCCCAGATGGACAAACGGATTACCCAGATCAACCCCGAGGCGATGGAGCTGCTGTCCGCCCACGATTGGCCGGGCAACGTCCGCGAGCTGTCCAACGCGATCGAACGGGCCATGGTCGTGGGCGTGCCGCCAGCGATTCGGCCGGAGGACCTGCCGCTGCGGAAACCGATCCGCAACGACCTGCCGGCCGATCAGTCGCTGGCCGAGATGGAAAAGCGGCACATTGCCGCGGTGCTGGAACGGGCCGGCGGCAATGTCACCCAGGCCGCCGAGATCCTCCAGGTGGACCGGGTGACGGTCTACAACAAAATCAAGAAGTACGGGCTGCGCACCTGAGCCCAGGCGGCCAGGGATCCGGAACCCCGATCCGGGAGAAGACACAACGTGGGCGTGCTGTACCTGGTACCGATCTTCTGCGGCGACGCGCGCGACTTGGTGGCCCCGCTGGCGGCCAAGTTGGCGAGCGTGTTCCGGTTGCGGGTCGAGCAGCATCCACCCTCGTTCGACCCGGAGCTGGCGTTCGACGCCGCCCGAGGCCAGTACAACTCGCGTCTGCTGTTGCGCCAACTGCTGAACCAGCAAGGCGGGGCCACGCGAATCCTGGGCGTGGCCGGCGTGGATCTGTTCATTCCCGTCCTGACCTACGTGTTCGGCGAAGCCCAGCTGGACGGCCCGGCCGCCGTGGTCTCGTCCTATCGCTTGGACGCCCAGTTGTACGGCCTGCCGGCCAACCGCGAACTGCTGTTCCAGCGTTTGGTCAAGGAGGCCGTGCACGAGTTGGGCCATACCTTCAACCTGGTGCATTGCCACCGGCCGGGCTGCGTCATGCTCAGTTCGCCGTACGTCGAAGGCATCGACCAGAAATCCGAGCAGTTCTGCGACGCCTGCCTCCGCAGCCTGCGGCAGGCGGGCTAGGTTGCCTGCGCCGCCGAGACGGGTGTCGCCCGAGACAGGTGTCGGGCGAGACGGGACTGGCGAGCGCCGCGGCGATGGGATATGTTCAGATCGCGAGTTGGCGCGCCGATGCGGGCGACTCGCGCCGTGCACGCCGAGCGGATTCCGACGACTTGGAAAGGGACGAGCCATGCGCCTGCGATGTCACGTGATTCTGACGCTCCTGGTGGCGGCAACCAGCGCCGCCGTGTTCGCGGGCGAGGGCCCGGCGAGTCCGCCGGCGGCGGTGTGGCCGGCCCTGGAACAGGCCGCAACGGCTGCGGAGGGGAAACGGCACGAAGCGTTCCTGGCGGTGGCCCAGGATCCCGCGGCTCCGTCCCAGGTCCGCGCCTTGGCGCTGATCGGCGCCGCCCGGACGGCGGGCACGGCGGACCAAGCGAGGGCGCTCTGGCAGCGGCTGGCCGACGCCGCCGCGGCGCCGGCCGGGTATCGCGACGAGGCTCGACGCCGGATCGCGGACGGCGGGCGAGGACCGACTGCCGCGGAATCCGATCCGGTCAAGGCACATCGCGTGAACCTGCCTGCGCTGCCCGATCCGGCCCTCGTGCTGCACGTCGCGCCGGATGGCGATGACCGGGCAGCCGGGACCGAAGCGGCTCCGCTGGCGACGCTGGCCGGCGCCCGCGACGCCATTCGCCAACGGCGCGCGGACGGCGGCGGGACGCTGCCGGTGGGCGGAGTGCGGGTCGTCGTTCACGGTGGAGCGTACTCCGTCGGCGACACGTTCGCCTTGAGCGCTCAGGATTCCGGCACCGCCGCAGCGCCGATCGTGTACCAGGCCTCGGCCGGCCAGACGCCGATCCTGGCCGGCGGAGTGCGCATCGAATCCTGGCAGCCGGTCTCGGACCCCGCGGTCATGGAACGGCTGGCCCCGGCGATTCGCCAGCAGGTGCGCGAGGCGGACCTGGCGAAGCTGGGCGTCCGCGATTTCGGCGATGCGACGGATCTGCGCCGCGCGCCGGAACTGTTCAGCGACGGCGTGCCGCAGACGCTGGCCCGCTGGCCCGACGAGGGATTCGTGGCCACGAGCGAGATCCTGGGCTCGGAGACGTTCACCGTCTGGGGCTCGATCCAAGGCTGCCGGGACGGCAAGTTCAAGTACGTCGAAGAGCGGCCGAGCACGTGGACGGACGAACCCGATGTCCGGCTGTACGGCTACTGGTTCTGGGATTGGTACGAAGAGTTTCAGAAAGTCGCCGACATCGCGGCCGACGCGAAGACGTTCACGCTCGCCAAGCCCTATTCGCAGTACGGCTATCGCCGCGGCCAGCGTTATCGGGCGGTGAACGTGTTGCGCGAACTGGATCGTCCGGGGGAATGGTATCTGGACCGCCGCAGCGGCAAAGCGTACTGGCTGCCGCCGGAGGGTGACGCCTGGACGCGAGCCGTGGCGCGGGTCAGCGTGTTCGCGCGGCCCTTCGTCCAGTTGGACGACGTCGAGCATGTCATCCTGGCGGGGCTGACGATCGAAGACGGACGCGGCGACGGCCTTCACGTCCGCGGCGGCAGCGACTGTGTCATCGCCGGCTGCACGCTGCGGCGACTGGGTGGCGACGCCGTCGTCGTGCAGGGCGGGCGGCGGCATACGGTGTTCGGCTGTACCATGCACACGTTGGGCTGTGGCGGCGTGCAGGTCGCAGGCGGGGATCGCGCAACGCTCGAACCGGGCGGCCACGTGGTCGAGAATTGTACTGTGGCGGACATCGCCCGGCTGAAGCGAACTTATG
>Ga0172371_10012782_pt1 | contig 11012 bp, 9 predicted proteins | sample Lak12m_FD_114543 | JGI IMG/M metagenome (GOLD analysis project Ga0172371, IMG submission 114543) | Freshwater microbial communities from Kabuno Bay, South-Kivu, Congo - kab_022012_12m | ecosystem: Environmental > Aquatic > Freshwater > Lake | place: Democratic Republic of the Congo: South-Kivu... | reverse complement strand
AGTCGTCAAACAGGGCTGCGGCCAGTTGTGCGCGCAGGGCTTCGCGCACGGCGTGGATGCGTTGCGGATCCACCACTGTCAGTTGTTCGGCCAGGTAGGTTTCGGACGGCAGCGTCAGCACCAGTTCCTTGAAAGCGGCGTCCAGCGTCGGATGCCGCAGCACCGCACGCATGGCGGCAATGAACGGCTCGTCCAGTTGCGCCGCAACGCTGACTTCGGCGTCGGATGCCACGGCGGCCAACGCACGGCGCATCGCGAGCCGTTGCCCGGCTTCCCAGCGGTTGAAAGGGTCGGGGTCGTGTGCCAGCAAGGTCAGCAACTGGGTGTCGCTGTAGTCGAATTCCAGCATCACCGGGGCGCTGAATGCCCGCAGGATGGATGGCACCGGTTCTTCGGCCACCTGTTCGAAGGTGATCGATTCGCGCTCCTGGGTCAGCACGAACAGATGGCTGTCGCCGGCGCTGGCCAGTGCGCCTTGCAGGTGCACCGGCAGCGCGGCACCGCTGGCCGCCCCCACCAGCCCGAGGCGGATCGGGATCACAAAGGGTTCTTTGCGTTCCTGGCCCGGGGTGGCCGGGCAGGTTTGGCTGAAGCTCAGGGTGTAGCTGCATGCGGCGGCGTCATAGTGGCCGGTGGCGCTGACCCGCGGTGTGCCGGCCTGGCTGTACCAGCGCTTGAACTGGGGCAGCAACTTGGCCAAGGCCGAGTCGGGGTTGGCGTCGGCGATGGCTTGGGCAAAATCGTCGCAGGTCACCGCCTGGCCGTCGTGGCGGGCAAAGTACAGCGTGATGCCTTTGGCAAAGCCGCTGCGGCCCACCAAGGTCTGCATCATGCGCACCACTTCAGCGCCTTTTTCATAGACGGTGACGGTGTAGAAATTGTTGATCTCCACATAGCTGTCCGGGCGCACCGGATGCGCCATCGGGCCGGCGTCTTCGGTGAACTGCACGGTGCGCAACACGCGCACGTCTTCAATGCGTTTGACCGCGCGCGCCGATGCATCGGCGCACAGGTCCATGCTGAATTCCTGGTCGCGAAACACCGTCAGCCCTTCTTTCAGGCTGAGCTGGAACCAGTCGCGGCAGGTGATGCGGTTGCCGGTCCAGTTGTGGAAGTATTCGTGGCCGACCACGCTTTCAATGGCGGCAAAGTCGAAGTCGGTGGCGGTGGCGGGGTTGGCCAGCACGTATTTGGTGTTGAAGACGTTGAGCCCCTTGTTTTCCATGGCGCCCATGTTGAAGTCGCTGGTGGCCACGATCATGAAGCGTTCCAGATCCAGCGCCAGCCCGAAACGCGCTTCGTCCCAGATGATGGCGTTGATGAGCGAGGCCATGGCGTGTTCGGTCTTGTCCATGTCGCCGGGGCGCACATACACCTGCAACAGGTGTGGCTTGCCGCTGCGTGAGACGATATGCTGCTCGCGGCACACCAGCTGTCCCGCCACCAGGGCAAACAGGTAGCAGGGTTTGCGGTGCGGGTCGACCCAGGTGGCAAAGTGGCGGCCGTCTTCCAGGTCGCCGCTGGCCACCAGATTGCCGTTGCTCAACAGCACCGGATACTGGCGCTTGTCGGCGCGCAGGGTCACGTTGAACAGCGCCATCACGTCGGGGCGGTCCAGGAAGTAGGTGATGCGCCGAAAGCCCTCGGCCTCGCACTGGGTGAAGAACGAGCCGTTGCTGACGTACAGCCCCATCAGCTTGGTGTTTTTGATGGGGGCGCAGGTGGTGAAGATCTCCAGCTCGATCGGCTCGTCGCCCTCGGGCAGCTTTTCCAGCACCAGCTGACCGCCGTCCAGCTTGAACGAGCACCCCGCGCCGTTGACCAGCACGCGCGCCAGGTTGAGCTCGTCGCCGTCCAGCCGCAGTGGCTGGGCCGGCACGGCCGGGTTGCGCCGCAACACCATCTTGTTGAGCACACGGGTTTTGGCCGGATCGAGATCGAAGGTCAGCGTCACGCTGTCGATCCAGAAGGCCGGGGCTTGGTAGTCGGCCCGGCGCACCACAGGGGCGGGTCCGGTTGAGTCACGCAGTAGCAACATGGAGGTTCTCCAGAAAATCAGAGGCCAACAATTGGCGGTAATCGGGGGTTGAGGTCAGCACGTGCGGCCCGGTGAGTTGGGACTCGGGGTGAGACGTGCACAGCGCCACCGCGCGCATGCCGGCGCGGCGCGCGGCTTCCAGGCCAAACGGCGCATCTTCAAACACGATGCAGTGATGCGGTTCTGTGTTCAGCTGGCGCGCCACGGCCAGAAAAATGGCCGGATCGGGTTTGCCGGGGTGGCCTTCGTCTCCGCCCACGATGGCGTCGGGGGCGGTTTCCAGTGCCAGATGTTCGAGCGCAAAGGCAATGTTGTGCCGGTCTCCTGCCGTGCCCACACCGATCTTGAATCCCCGCGCACGGGCCTGTGCACAAAAAGTGCTGAAACCGTCCACTTCCTTGAATACCGGGCCGAACAGCTCGCGGTAAATGGCTTCTTTCTCGTGGATCAGCGCCCAGGCCTGGGCGTCGGACAACGGGCGCTGGAACAGTTCACGCATGCACTCGGCACCGGTGCGGCCGGTGGTGCGGCGCATCAGGTCGGGCAGGTCGATCGAAAGCCCATGGCGCTGGGCAAACACGGCCCAGCTTTGCGCATGGTGCTTCATCGAGTCGATCATGGTGCCGTCCATGTCGAAAATCAGCGCAGCGGTCATCACACGCCCTGCTTGAGGCTGGCTTCGATGAAGACGTCGAGATCGCCGTCCAGGATTTTTTGCGTGGCCGAGACTTCGACGTTGGTGCGCAAGTCCTTGATACGGCTGTTGTCCAGCACGTAGCTGCGAATCTGGTGGCCCCAGCCGACGTCGGTTTTGGTGTCTTCGAGCTTTTGCTGCTCTTCCTGCTTTTTGCGCAGCTCGTGGTCGTACAGGCGAGAGCGCAGGCGCTGCCAGGCCACGTCGCGGTTGCTGTGCTGGCTGCGGCCGTCCTGGCACTGCACCACGATGCCGGTGGGGATGTGCGTCATGCGCACGGCCGAGTCGGTCTTGTTGATGTGCTGCCCCCCGGCACCGCTGGCGCGAAAGGTATCGATGCGCACGTCCGCCGGATTGATGTTGATCTCGATGCTGTCGTCGATTTCGGGGTACACGAAGACGCTGGCAAAGCTGGTGTGGCGCCCGCCCGAGCTGTCAAACGGGCTTTTGCGCACCAGCCGGTGCACACCGGTTTCGGTGCGCAGCAGACCAAAGGCGTATTCGCCTTCGACCTTGAAACTGGCGCTTTTGATGCCGGCGGTGTCGCCGGCGGTTTCGTCCTCGACCTCGGTCTTGAAACCCTTGCGCTCGCAGTATTTCAGGTACTGTCGCAACAGCATGCTGGCCCAGTCGCAGGCTTCAGTGCCGCCGGCGCCGGCTTGAATATCGACAAAGCAGTTCAGCGGATCGGCCGGGTTGTTGAACATGCGGCGGAATTCCAGCCCCTTGACGATCTCTTCCAGCCGGGCGGCGTCGGCCTCGATGGTCAGCAGACCGGCTTCATCGCCGTCGTCGCGGCTCATCTCGAACAACTCGGTGTTGTCGGAGAGCTCGCGTTCCAGATCGGCAATCACCAGCACCACGCCGTCGAGGGCCTTTTTTTCCTTGCCCAGTTCCTGGGCGCGCTTGGGGTCGTTCCAGACCGTGGGATCTTCCAGGCTGGCGTTGACGGTTCTCAGGCGTTCAAATTTGGCATCGTAGTCAAAGATACCCCCGAAGTTCGCGGGTGCGTTCGGTCAGGTCGGCCAGTTTGCTGGCAATGGCGTTGATGCGTTCGGCTTCCATGGGGCTTATCCTGTAAGGGGTCTGACAAAAGAGGGCGGATTTTCTCACGCCCAGCGTGCAGCCGCCCACCAAGTCAGAGGAAGCCTTCGATCAGCCGGGCCAGCCGCTCGGGTTGGTCGTGGTGCACCATGTGGCTGGAGTCGGGCAGCCGCTCGATGCGCACGTCGGGCACCGCTTTCAGCCGCGCATGGAATTCGTCCAGGGTGTAACGGCCTTTCCACCAGTAAGCCATGCTGTCGTCGCTGGCCTCGATCATCAGCACCGGGGCTTTGATGTGTGCGTACACCGCCTGCATTTCATCAACCCGATACAGCTGGGGGTTGATGATCTTGTGGGCTGCTTCGCCCAGAATCGTCCAGTGCCCGGGACGGGTCTGCGCCGACCAGTGCGCCGCCAGCCACTGGGCCTTGTCTTCGGTCAGGCGTGGATTGGTCTTGATCAGCCGCTGTGCCACGGCGTCGAGCGAATCGTAACTTTTGAGTGCCAGCTGACCCTGGCGACATTGCTGCAATTCGTCCAGCCACTGGCTGTAGCGCCCGGGCGCCTGTCCGGGGTGCGAGCCGGGCAGGCCAAAACCTTCGAGGTTGATCAGTCGGCGCACCCGCTGCGGCCGGGCCGCGGCGTACAGCATGGCCACGTTGCCGCCCATGCTGTGGCCCACCAGATGGACCGCCACGTCGCCGAGCTGTTGGGTCAGCAGCGCATCCAGATCGGCCAGGTAGTCGGGAAACCAGAAGTTGTCGGCGCCGCCCGAGGTCGTCAGGCCGAAGCCGCGCCAGTCGGGCGCCAGGATGAAATGGTCATGCGCCAGCGCATCCACCATGAACTGGTAGCTGGCGGCCACGTCCATCCAGCCGTGCAGCAGCACCAGCGGTGTCTTGCCGGGCCCGGCCTCACCCCATTGCCGAAGGTGGTAATTCAAGCCCCGGATCGGGACAAATACGCTGCGCGAAACACGTTGAATTGGATACATTTGCCCGATGTTACGAAAGCCCGCCATGAACACCAGTCAAGCCAGCGACATTGCCACGGATACGCCAATCGAACCCGAGGCCTACCGGACCCTGCACAGCGGATTTCACTGGCAGGTGCCGAGCCACTTCAACATGGCGCAGATGTGTTGTGGTCGCTGGGCTGCGCGCACCGATGCGGCGCAGCGCGTGGCCGTGCAGGAATACCGGCCAGGCGGTGGGGGTGCGCAGTTTTCCTACGCACACTTGCAGCAGCAGGCCAACCGCTTGTCCAACGTGTTGCGCGCACTGGGGGTGATGCGGGGGCAGCGGGTGGCGATCGTGCTGCCGCAGCGCTTTGAAACCGCAGTGGCGTACATGGCGGTCTTGCAGATGGGCGCGGTGGCCATGCCGCTGTCGCAACTGTTCGGCCCCGAGGCGCTGGAATTCCGGCTGCAGGACAGCGCAGCCGTGGTGGCCATCGGTGACGCGCAAACCCTGGCGGGTCTGCTGGCGGTGCAGCCCCGTTGCCCCGATCTGCACACCCTGATCGCGGTGGACCCGCTGACGGCGCCGCCAGACCCAACGTTGGCCGATGGCACCGTGCTGAATTTGGGCCAGGCGCTGGCGCAGGCCAGCCCTGCATTCGATCCGGTCGATACCCTGGCCAGCGATCCGGCGGTGCTGATCTACACCAGCGGCACCACCGGCAACCCCAAGGGTGCGCTGATTCCGCAGCAGGCGCTGATCGGCAACCTGACCGGTTTCTTGTGCAGCCAGAATTTTCTGGGGTTGCTGCCCGCCGTGCAGATGGCGGGCGATCGTGAGGACGCGGTGTCCCGCGCCGCCGCGGTGCTGCAACGCGCGCAACAGGCCGACAGTGACGCGGTGGCGGACTCGACGGCGGTGTTCTGGAGCCCAGCCGACTGGGCCTGGACCGGCGGACTGATGGATGCGCTGCTGCCCACGTTGTACTTCGGTCGGCCGATCGTGGCGTACAACGGCCGCTTCAGCCCGCAGCTGGCGGTGGAACTGATGCGCGATGCGCAGGTCAGCCACACCTTCTTGTTCCCGACCGCGCTCAAGGCCATGATGAAGGCTTATCCGGGCACGGCGGCAGCCCCCGTGCGCCAGCAATTTGGCTTGCAGTTGCAAGCCATCATGAGTGCCGGTGAAGCGGTGGGGGACGCCGTGTTCGACTATTGCCAGCGGCAACTGGGCGTGACCGTCAACGAGATGTTCGGCCAGACCGAAATCAACTACATCGTGGGCAATTGCGCCGCGCTGTGGCCGCCCAAACCGGGCAGCATGGGCATGGGCTATCCGGGTCACCGGCTGGCGGTGATCGACGAGGCCGGCCAGGTCTGTGCCCCCGACGAAGTGGGTGAGGTGGCGGTGCATCGGCTGGACGGACACGGCCAAGCGGACCCGATCTTTTTTCTGGGTTACTGGCACAACGAAGCCGCCACGCAGGGCAAGTTCACCGGTGACTGGTGCCGCACCGGCGATCTGGCGCGTCGTGATGCCCAGGGCTATTTGTGGTACCAGGGGCGCAGCGACGATGTGTTCAAGGTGGCCGGCTACCGCATCGGTCCGGGTGAGATCGAAAACTGTCTGGTCAAACATCCGGCGGTGGCCAATGCGGCCGTGGTGCCCAAGCCCGACCGCGAACGCGGTGCCGTGGTCAAGGCCTATGTGGTGTTGGCGCCGGATGTTCTGACCCAGCGCCCGTTGGAGGCGGTTGGTCGCACGGCGTTTGAGGCCGGGCTGGTGGCGCAATTGCAGGCGCATGTGAAGGGGCTGCTGGCGCCGTATGAGTATCCCAAGGAGATTGAATTTGTCGAAGCCTTGCCCATGACCACCACCGGCAAGGTGCAGCGGCGTGTCTTGCGCTTGCAGGAGCAGGCGCGGGCACAGCAGGCGTCGGCATAATGCCAGCAATCTGAACATCGCCACCCGCCGGGTGACGGTTCAAGGCTTATTGCTGGTAAAGGACATGCCATGAAATCGGTTCGACTCGGTCGCAGCGACCTGTGGGTGCCCCCGATCTGTCTGGGCACCATGACCTTCGGTGAACAGGTCGATGAGGCGGGCGCTTTTTCCATTCTGGATCGCGCGCTGGAGCGCGGGGTGAACTTCCTCGACACCGCCGAGATGTACGCTGTGCCGCCGCGTGCCGAAACCTTCAACGCAACCGAAACCATCATCGGTCACTGGCTGGCGCAGCGCCCGGGTGTGCGCGACCGGCTGGTGATCGCCACCAAGGTGGCCGGCCCGTCGCGTGGCATGCCCTGGATTCGTGGCGGCAGTGCCGACCTGACCGCGCAAGACATTGTGCAAGCCTGTGAAGGCAGCTTGCGCCGCCTCAAGACCGAGGTCATCGACCTGTATCAAATCCACTGGCCGGTGCGTAGCGTCCCCGCCTTCGGCGCCCTGTATTACCAGCCCCAGAACGAAACCGGCACGTCGATCCACGTGCAGCTGCAAGCGCTGGGCCAACTGGTGCAGGCCGGCAAAGTGCGTGCGGTGGGCTTGTCCAACGAAACGCCCTATGGGGTGCACGAATTTGTGCGCCTGGCTGAGCAACACGGGTTGCCCCGTGTGGCCACCGTGCAGAATTGTTACAACCTGTCCAATCGCAGTGTCGAGAATGGTCTGGACGAAACCTTGCATCGGCTGGAGGTCTCGCTGCTGGCGTATTCGCCGTTGGCTTTTGGTGTGTTGACCGGCAAATACGACGCCCAGGGTTTTGTCGGCGACGATGTACCGGCGCAGGCCCGGCTGAAGAAGTTCGAGTCGTCACGCAAGCAGCGTTGGGGCCGGCCGCAGGCCTTGGCGGCTTCGCGGCGCTACAGCGCCCTGGCGCGCGCGCACGGCCTGACACCGCTGCAAATGGCGCTGGCGTTTTGCTACACCCAGTGGCGCGTGGCCAGTACCCTCATCGGCGTCACCTCGGTGGCGCAGCTCGACGAGTGTGTGAATGTCTGGGGCACTTCGCTCAGCGCCGAGCTGCTCAAGGCCATCGACGCCGTGCGCTGGGACATCCGCGACCCCGCGCAATGAGTGGCGACAAGGCGCGCCATGCGCATGTCTCGCTGACGCCGGCAACCCAGTTTCTGAAAGCCCATGGGGTGCCGTTTACCGAACACACTTACACGTATCTGGAACACGGTGGTGCTCTGCACAGCGCCAGTGAACTCGGCTGGGACCCTTATGCGGTGGTCAAGACGCTGATCATGCAAGACCAGGATGCGCGAGCACTGGTGGTGTTGATGCACGGCAACCGCAACGTGTCCACCAAGCGCCTGGCGCGCCAGATCGACGCCAAATCGGTGCAACCCTGCACGCCCGAGGTGGCCAACCGGCACAGCGGGTATCTGGTGGGGGGCACGTCCCCTTTCGGTACGCGGCGCCAGATGCCGGTGTACATCGAGTCCAGCATCCTGACGCTGCCCACCATATTTATCAATGGGGGGCGTCGGGGCTATCTGGTGGCCATTGCGCCGCAGGTGTGCGTGGCACTGCTGGGGGCCAAGCCGGTGGACTGTGCGCTGGCAAAATAGGTTTGAATCGCCGCCGTTGGCGCGTCATTTGGAGTGGCTGTGGAATCGTTGATGCCTTTGTATCCTGGGTTGGCTGTGCTGTTGGCGTATCTGCTGGGTTCGCTTTCGTTTGCCGTCATCGTCAGCCGTGTCATGGGGCTGAGTGACCCGCGCACCTTCGGCAGCAAGAATCCGGGGGCCACCAACGTCTTGCGCTCGGGCAGCAAAGCGGCTGCTGTGCTGACCTTGTTGCTCGATGCCGCCAAAGGCTGGTTGCCAATGTGGCTGGTGCAGCGCTTCGGTGCGCCGTACGGTCTGGCTGATGGCACCCTGGCCGCAGTGGGCTTGGCCGCCTTTCTGGGACACCTGTACCCGGTGTTTTTCGGTTTCAAGGGCGGCAAAGGGGTGGCCACGGCGCTGGGCGTGTTGATGGGGGTGAGCGGCTGGCTCGGGCTCATGACTTTGCTGGTGTGGCTGACCGTGGCGCTGGTGTTTCGCTATTCGTCGCTGGCTGCCATTGCCGCGGCGGTGCTGGCGCCGGTGATTTACCTGTTGGCAGACGGCAGCTGGTGGTTCAAGCGCAATGCGGTGATGGGCGCGGTGGTGGTGATGGCTTTGCTGCTGCTGTATCGTCACGCCGACAACATCAACCGCCTGATCAAGGGCACCGAGTCGCGCCTGGGCAAATCTTCCAAGACATCATGAAACTGTGCATTCTGGAAAACGACGATCTTGACCCGCTGGTGCAGCCCCAGTACACCGGCTACGGTGCCATGTTTGAGCGCCTGCTGCGCGCCGCCGGCGCCCGGGGACATTTCGATATTTTCAATACCGTGCGCGGGGAGTATCCGGCCTCCTTCGACGACTACGACGCCGTGCTGTTGACCGGCAGCAAGGCCGACGCTTTTTCCCAAGAGCCCTGGGTGCTGACCCTGCGCGAACACGTGAACCGGTTGTTGCAATCGGGCAAGAAACTCATTGGCATCTGTTTTGGCCATCAACTCATTGCGCTGTGTCTGGGCGCACGTGTAGGGCGTGCACCGCAGGGCTGGGGCGTCGGGCGCATGCAATACCGCTGGCAGGCGCCGGAGATGCCGCAGGCGCAAGGCCAGCAGACCGTGGCCTTGCTGGCCAGCCATCAGGACCAGGTGTTCGATCTGCCGCAAGGCACCCAACTGGTGGCCAGCAGCGATTTTTGCCCGGTGGCGGCATTCGCCCGCGGTGACCAGGTGCTGTGCATCCAGCCGCACCCTGAATTTGTGCCCGAGTACAGCGCCTTCCTGCTCAACAAACGGCGTTCGCAACTGGGGGAATCGGTTTACGCCCAGGCCACCGGCAGTCTGGCTCAAGGCCACGACGGTGCCGACGTGGCGCGCATGCTGGTGGCCTTCATTGAAGGAGCGCGCCAGCCCGCCTGATGCACTCAGGCCGGTCGCGGCGCCCCCGGTGTGGCGGGGCTGCTGAGTTGCAGAATCAGATGGTGGTTGATGCGCTCGGTGATCGCCGATGACAGCAGGGCGCAGCGGATGTCGGCACCCCCGTGGGCGGTATGCAGCAGCGCGGGCGGACGCAACACGCTGCCGTCGGGTTCCATCACCACCGCCACATCGGGCTGGTTGGGGGTTTTGCTGCGTCGCGTGACGATGGCCACCTGCTCGTTGTCGAGCTGCACATAGGTGCCTGGCGGACACAGTCCCACCATCCGAACCAGCGCCTGACCGACGGCGCCGCTGTGTTGCGCTTGACCCTGCAGAATGTCATGCGCGGACTGGGTCGCGTTGCGCCCTTCGCGTGATTCGCGCGGACTGATCATGGCAGCGTAGCGGTCCACCACGTGCAGGATGTGGGCCAGCCGGGTGGACGGCGCCAGCATGCTCAGGGGCACATTGGATGCGGGGTTGGGGGTGTGGTGCAGTTTTACCGTTTCCAGCCACAGGGCGTCGTCGATGCCCTTGTCCTGCAGGATTCTGGCGCTGTGTTCGGGGTGACCGTCGATCACCGTTTGTTGTTCGGCACTTGGTCGCTCGGACTGGTGCGCCATCTCGTTTTGCAGCTGGGTCATCGCCACATTCATGGTCATGGCCGCGTGCACCAACGCGTCGCGCTGATGGGGCGGCAGCGCGAAGTCGGTGGCAATCAGATCGCACAACACGGCGCACACCAGCGCGTGCGAGGCGCTGTATCCCACCAGTGAATTGGTCACCAGCTGAAACAAGAGGTACAGGCTGACGTCGGTATCGAGCCGCAGCAGATCCTGCATCCAGCGGTCGTACTGCTGCACGCGCGCAGCAAACTCCTGGGCGCTGTCCGGGTGCAGCAGCAGCATGGCCAAGCCCGACTCCAGGTCGGACCACAGGCCCAACAGGTCTTCGTACTCTTCCTGGCTGGCTACGATCAGACTCATGACAGGGGCGCTCAGTCTCGGAAATTGTCAAAGCTCAACGGCATGTCGGCCACTTCCTTGCGGATCAGTGCCATGGTGGCTTGCAGGTCGTCACGCTTGACGCCGCTGACGCGCAGCTTGCCGTCTTGAATGGCGGCTTGCACCTTGATCTTGCTGTCCTTGATGATGCGCTGAATTTTCTTGCCCAGCTCGGTGTCGATGCCGTCGCGCACCTTGAACACCTGTTTGACCTTGTCGCCGCCAATCTTCTGCACGTCGCCCTTGTCCAGAAAACGCACGTCCACATTGCGCTTGGTCAGCTTGTTGCGCAGGATGTCTT
>Ga0172371_10012778_pt1 | contig 11015 bp, 3 predicted proteins | sample Lak12m_FD_114543 | JGI IMG/M metagenome (GOLD analysis project Ga0172371, IMG submission 114543) | Freshwater microbial communities from Kabuno Bay, South-Kivu, Congo - kab_022012_12m | ecosystem: Environmental > Aquatic > Freshwater > Lake | place: Democratic Republic of the Congo: South-Kivu... | reverse complement strand
GATGGCCCGGGAAAAATCCTCAATGGCGCCCTGAACATCCTGCATATCTGATTTAGCATTGCCCCGGTTGGAATATAAAAAACTGATATTATCAGCATAGTATATCGCACTATCTGCGTTAATCAATGAACACAGTTTAAGGGATTCATCAGTGACATAGTTGTCATCAAATTGATAACAATGACTCTTGAAAAAATAAAATTTCGCCATTGTAATGGCATATAAATAGTGGTCTCCCCCCATAAGCTTTACTGAATATTCAAGGTTTTCAGCCATTAAGCACAATGCCTCTGGTAATGCATACCCTGTTGACCCTGAAATGATTGTGTCCAATAATTGTTGCGGTCTGTCCTGGAGTGATGCGATCAGTTTTCGTCGGATAACTCCTTCAAAACCATCCGGTACGCCTGAGTTCTTAAGACTGTCATAATAATTGCAGGCATCCGTGAAGTCAACACATTCAATCGAATCCTTATCTATATTCGTTTTATCCAGGGCTGCCATAAACTTGTTGAAAAGTTCTTTCTGTCCGTCAGTCAACTGGTCAAGGTATAGGTTCTCATACCCTTTGTTATGGATATCTCTGATCGCAACCTGTGCCAATAACGGTTCATTTTTTTCAATGAGATTCAGAAAATAGGGGTCGGCTTTACATATTGCCATTTCTTTTCCGGTAACTATGGGATTCTGATTGTTTGGCAAGGCCTCTTTTTTCACATGGCTTTTTACATAGAAGCTGATTTCGTTCAGGTCAATGATACTGTCGTTGTCCATATCAGCCTTGCCGGCCAGTCCGTTCACCAGATGGTACGAAAACAATCCTCTTCCGCCGCCCCATTGTTCTCCTTCGAGCGAAAGCTCATCGGGGGCACAGGAGAGAAAGCAAGTGCCATACGTAATCCGGCCGATGTATTCGTTCACGGGAGAAAGCCCTTTGTATTTGGCTTCTTCAACTTTCCCTGCATGGCAGGCATCCGTGATCAGGTATACCTCAGCTTTTTTAACCGTAGACATCTCACCTATTTCACCATTGAGGTATTCAATCGGGTAAGCAGTAAATCGAAGGTTGATCTGACTTGTTTCGCAGGTTATAAGAAATCCCCGTTTGGTAGTGATCATTTCTTCCACACCGCCGTGTCCCGAGAAGTAAATGAAAACGCGATCGCCTTCTTTAACCTGATCCCGCATATTTTGAAGCGCTTCATCAACCCTGTTCTGGGTTGCTTTTTCGTTCAGCAAAAGAATTACCTTGTTGCTGTCGGCTCCGAAAGCATCTGAGAGTAATAATTGATAAAAAGCGATGGCATCCTTGTCGGCATACTGAAGGTCGGGATAATTGGCATAGTCGCTGATCCCGATAATCAGGGCGTGAATATCCCCTTTGTGTTTTTCACCCGTGTCAATGATACTTGTTCCTTTGGTGGTTTGCGCATGGATATGAAAAGTGCAAAGGATGATTAGAATCCATGCAAGGACAGAAATCTTCAGTTCTCTGCAAAATATTGATAATGTGCTTTTCATGGTAATAATTTTTATAACATTCACCAAATCCTCCAATCATTCTCGAGATTCTCCCTTCTCGAGGTGGGCTTCTGCTTCCCTCCGGTCAGGGTTTCCACCTGCCGGAATAGGTAATCTTTCAACTCATTGACAGTAACTGTTTTATCTCCGTTAAGATCGGCTTCATTTCCTTCAAGCCCTTTCCTAACGCTGTAGGTAAATACTCCGTTTTTCCAGTCGGGTCCCTCATAAGCATATTCGAGTCCACCGGCAGCGGAAATCACAACAGCCCCATTTCCTTTACTGAGGTTTGTAAAAAGTTCCTGCATAAGTTCAAAGCTATTCTGCAGGCCAAATGAAGTTGAATCAAGCAGTAATTCCGTACCTTTCTTATTTGGAACGGGTTTGACATGTTCAGCAAGTTGAATATCAGCCTTACTTTCCAAAATTTCTTTATCCACTTCCCCTGAATGGCATGCATCCATCAATACCAGTTTTTTGCGGGCAGGAATAGAATCAAGTAGCCATTCGATGTCATCATAGGATAATCCCTTTATTTCCGGATGCCTGTAATCAATATCATAAGTCCCATAATAGAAGTCCAGGCTATCACTCAAGAATCCATGGCCGCTGAGGGCAAGAATCACTTCATCGTCTATTTTTGTGCGAGAGAGTTCTTTTTTTAGATTTATTGCGTTTTGACGGGTAACATGAGCATTGAAAAGAGTGTCCACTAATATTTCCGGATACTTCGCTTTAAAAAGTGATGCAAGATCCTGAATATCTTTGACCGAATAGGTCAGATCCAACCTTTCATTATTGTAATCAGAGACTCCAATCCCTACAAAGTACACATTTGCCTTTTCAGGTTCTTCTGGTTCATAACGGATTTCGAATGTTTCTTTCAGGGATTCAACCCCTTTTTCGTTCAGACAGGAGACTTGAATTTTATTTTCGCCTTGCGACAGATTCACTATGATATCCGATACAAGCGAATCTTTATCCAGCCCACGTAAATTCATTCCATTCATTCCATATACTGGTATATCATTTACCCATAGGTTGATTCTGTCAAGATGGTATTTGTCGTCGCTTGCTTTTATTTTTATAGGCATTGCTCTATAGTCAGTGGTCAATTTCAAATCGTTTTTGTTTAGAATCTCAATTTCCGGGGTATGGAATTCCGGGCTGAACATGCTTTCGTTAAAGTTCATCTTTTTTAGTCGCTTGTAATATGCTTTGCGGTATGATTCGATGAGTTCCTTCGGTGCGTAGCCAATGCGTTCAAGGACGATATCGGGGCGGTTGTATTGGAGGTCGAATTGATCAAATCCATAAAGGTCTAAACCTATTCTCCAGTTCAGTTGAGTATTTGCATTTTTTGAGCATAAATAGTACTGATCCGGTGTAACTATGAGATAATCATTTGAATCAACCGCAATCAGTGTAACAACCTCTTGACCACTTAGAATATCCCATAATTTAATTGTTTTATCACAAGAACCTGAAATTGCGTACCGACCATCGCGAGAAAAGCAAACAGAGGAAACAAAGTCATTGTGACCTTCAAACGTTTTAATAGCATCTCCATTTTGAAGATCCCATAACTTCAACGTATTGTCCCAAGAACCTGATAGGACATATCTTCCATCAGGAGAAAAACAAACTGAAGTTACCGTACTTGAATGACCGTTGAATGATTGAATTTCATTACCGCTTTGACTATTCCATAGCTTTATACTATTATCTTCAGAACCAGAAAGAAGGTAATGGCCATCAGGAGAAAAACAAACTGAAGTAATCCCTCCTGCGTGTCCTTCGAATGATCTAATCTCCTTTCGAGTAATGACATTCCATAATTTAACAGCCTTATTATCAGATCCAGACAGTGCTAATTGATCATCTGAAGAAAATGATACAGAATTAACGAAAGACACATTATGAAATGATTTTATATCGTCAATACTATCAATATGGCAAATTTCAAAGGAGGAACTTATATCTTGTAAACCCATCAATAAGAGTTTTCCATCATGAGAATAACATATTGAAAGAACAGGTTCGAACCTCTTTATTCTTCGTATTTCTTTTCCATTAGTTAAATCTATTTCTCTAATTGATTTATCATCTGAGCACGAGCAAATAAATCTATGATTTGGTGAAAAATGAATCGAGTTAATAGATGCTTCATGAGCTCTGATGGAATTCAACAACTTCCCATATTTTATATTCCATATGTTTATCTGTCCAAAATTATTTCCAGATGCGATATTTATGGAATCAGGAGAGCAATCTATTGCATTTATCTTTTGAATATTACCTTTAAAACATGCTTCAATCTTCATTAATGGTATATTAACTAAGAATACTTCATTTTGAGAGGTTGAGAAGAGCAAGTTTCTACCATCAGGAGAAAAGCATAATGAAGTTGGCCAACCCTCAAACTCTTCAAAATACTTAGTTAGTTTTCCAGTTTTGATATTCAATAAAAGAATCTTGTTATATTCAGTACCTAATAATACATTCTTCCCATCTGGATCGAAACAAACCGAATGAATATAAAATTGTCTACCGTCAAATGATCGCTCAATTTTACCCGTCTTCACATTCCATAAACCAATATTTTTGTCATAATTCATTGATAAAATGCGTTCACCATCTTGAGAAATACTGATTGACTTAATGCCAAAACTTAAAACATCACCTGTAAAACTCTTAATTAACTTGCCGCTCCCCGCATCCCATAACTTCATACTTTTATCATTTGAACCTGTTAGTATTTGTTTTCCGTCAGGAAAAAAGCGAATCAAATCTATGTTACTTGTATGCCCCTTAAAGTATCTATAAACACGATTTTTCTGAATATCAAACATAATCATTTTAGAATCATTTGATCCATAATAAATATATCTTCCATCTAAAGAAATACAAACTTGTGAATGATTTGGATAATAAGACGTTAAAAATTCAGGAACTTCTATTATCTTATAAATTTCTTCTCTTAAGAGATCCCATATTCTTATTTTTCCTTTGTCTGATAGTAATAAGTATTTGTTATCAGGGGAAAAGCATAACCCACAACCATCAGCTACACTATAAGAACATAAGAGTTTTCGTTTGTTAATATCTAATAAGTTTGAAGATCCCCCTCTTGTGTTTGATAACGCTAATTTTCCATTAGGAGAAAAGCAAAGAAAATTTATTTCTCCGGATTGACCAATTGGTAAAACGAGTTCTGGTCTTTGAGAGGAACAAGGTATACTAATCAGAAAAGAAATCAAATATATAAAAAATAGTCTGGTATGACTATTCAGAAATATCGAAAAGTCTAAAACATTGAATATCATACAAAAAGAAATCTAAGACTATTCTACACGTTTATATTTTATTAATGCTTATTTTGACATCCATTAAAAGCCTGTTCACCAATTCTTTTAGATAATTTTTATCTCCTTGGATTGAAAATTTATCTCCAATTCTTTCAGTGCCCTTCCTGATTATATAATTTACTTTGACTTGGTTTCCTTGAATTGAGTATGATCCCGAGAGCTGGTATGCGTTGGGATATCCTTTTCCTTCGGTAAAACAGAATTCTGCCACTTTCCCCTTTGCGGTTATCTCGCGTAATTGGGCGTTTACCAGATCCGATAAGCCAAGCACATCATAGAGTTGATCTTCATCCTGGAAAGTACAAGCCATGAAAACAGGTTTGGGCTCTGAGATTACAATTTTCGTTTTATCCTCATTCTCCATCCTCCCAATATCAAAGCTCCCTTTGTCCTCAATGCCACGAGCAAAAGGCTTTTGGATACCTCCGATGTTCTCCGCCAGCCTGGGAACCTGGTCTTCGGCATACTCGAAAAGCCGTTTAATGTCGATGTACTCCTCTCCACCATCAACTCTGAGACATTCGCCTTTGATCCCCCGGAGAAGGGAATAGGTCAAAACACCCTGCCCATACAAGCTGGTTTCATAACTTGCCTGGTTTGCCGCAGAGCCGGCAAGGATGTAAAAACCGGTACGGTCGCTCATACGGTCGAGGGCACGAATCTGACTGGCCGGAACATCTTTTTTTGTATTCATGGCCAGGAGGATATCCTCCGTGGCCTGACCAGAAGCACAGGCATCGAGGATCAACACCTTTTTTCGGGCAGGGATAGCATTGATCCAATCGGTGAGTTCCCGGCTTGAGATCGTGAAATTGCTGAAATAGGGATCGTTCAGGTTGGATGCATCCGTTACCCGGGCATCCATGGTCAGGTAATAGAAATCACCATCCTGGCCCCCATAATTCACCCCATGACCTGAAAAGTAGAAGACGACAACATCTTTTGGTTTGACCTTTCTAAGATTCTCAAAAGCGGATCGGATATCCTTTTTATGAGGAAGATGATCCGGATCATCGGTAGTTAAGAGTGTAATTTGGGTACTATCTGCACCAAATAACCGGTGGGAACCTAATTCCAATGCTTGAGCCATGTCTGTGGCATCCTTTGAGGCGAAATTAAGATCAATGGCCGTTCCACTATAATCGGAAGTTCCTACAACAACTGAGTAGAATGCCGGGCGAGTGTTCTCCGTTTCAGAGGAGAACTCTAGAATATTCCCCTTGGCATCTTTTAGCCGGGGAATATAATGGACTGTATCGGGACGACTGGATAGATATCCTTCGGCATTCCAGGCGATCACTTTGATCACATTTACCCTATTATAAAACAACTTATCGGTATAATAGTTTAGGTCAACTTTAATAGAAAGTTCTTCCCTGCTGATGTCTGAGAACGAGGCACGGGCATCTTCAATCAATTCTATATCATCGACATAAATAGAGACCCTTCCAATCCCACCTCCACGATTTTTAAGTTCAATTGTTAATTGCTCATTATTCATTGTTAATTCTTTTTCAGGGTATAGCCTGACATAATCAAAGGCCGGCACTTCACGGAGTGGTTCTTTGCTGTAGCCAAGAAGGATAGGAAGAAGTCCAGGCTGCCAGTAGCGGTCTTTGAGTTGGTTGAATTCGATCACTTCCATTCCAACCACATAATGCATCAGTTTCATGGCGCCTTCCGAGGCATCGAACAATCCTGACGGGGTAGTGATAATCCAATCTGTGGAATCAACACTAATTAATGTAGCAATTTCTTTCCCGCTTTGAATATCCCAAAATTTAACTGAACAATCATAACTGCTTGTTACAATATAGCTTTTTTTGTAAAAACTAACGGAAGTAATAAAATTATTATGTCCATATAAAACATGTCTTATTATAGAAGAATCAATTCTCAAAGATAACGCTCTATTATATCCAAAGATACCGTCAGTAAAAAGAAATAAAGCGTCATGTCCATCCGAATTTATAATAGCATTTTTTAATTTCCAGGATAGATGTGGTAAATCAATATTTCGAATACATTTCCCAGTTGAAATCTCCCATATTTTAGCAAAATAATCCCATCCAGCTGTCAACATGTAATTTCCATCTGAGCTAAAAATTGCGAAATATACACAACCACTGTGCCCTTGTAAAATATTTATTAACTTTCCACTTGAAATTTCATAAACTTTTGCATTACTGTCATCAGGTTCAGCGGGTATAATTATATATTTACTATCAGAGCTAATTGCTTCCTTATTTAATTCAAAATTGAAAATCCCCATTAATTGTGAAACTAAATTGCCAGTAATTGTTGAGAAAAACCTTATCGTATTTTCTTCGTTGCATGTAACAATAAATTTGCCATCTGGACTAAAGATAGCCAACTTCACGGTATCCAACACTTCTATTGTGCTATGAATTTTACCTGTCGAAGTTTCCCAAATTTTGATTGTTTTATCTCCGCTTGAGGTCAGTATGTTATTTCCATCTGAACTAAAAATTGCAGATGTGATTTGTTTACCAGGTTCAAATATTCTAAAACAAAAAGATCCATTTACTGAATTCCAAACTTTTACAATGCTATCATCAAGCGTTAAAAAGAACTTTCCATCTGCACTTGTGACCGTTGAAAATACACTCTTAGTATGACTCTCCAACCTAGCTACAAGATTTCCTGTTTGAGTATCCCAAATTTCAGCAGTGTTACCATCGTCACAAGTTGCAATGTGTTTACCATCGGGACTGAAAATTGCCTTAAATATCTTATTGCCCGTATTACAATTAATTGTTCGTAATAGTTTATATGACGAAGAATTCCATATTTTAGTAGTACCATCATCACTAGCTGTAACGATATAATTTCCATCCTTACTAAAACTAGCTGAATTTACCAAACCGTTATGTCCTGATAGGGTTGCATCTAATTCACCAGAATGTATTTTAAATACATTTGCAATGCTATCGTCTGGTAAAACGATAGAATTACCATCAGGACTACAAATTGTCAACCCCTTTATTTCTTTAATTTGGCCTTGAATTATCCAAGTCAGGATGCCGCTTATAGTATTAAAACATCTTATTGAATCATCTTCACAAGGAATTATAATATATTTTGAATCCTGACTGAAAAATACCACTTTCGATTGACTCTTAATATCTATCGTTTGAATAAGATGACCAGTCGAAGTTTTCCATATTTTAGCGGTGCTATCACTGCTTAGTGTAACTATTATTTCACCATCCATACTAAACTTTGCAAACCGTAATTCATTATTACGATCAATTAGTCTATGTAACATTTTATTTGTCGAAATTTCCCATAAGTTAGCAGTACCACTAGAAATTGACAAATAAAATTTCAAGTCAGAACTTACTATTATATATCTGCTTTCCATGATTTTTGGATCCCTAAAGCTGGATATTTGTCTCATGGTCGCCGATTCCCAAATAATTATACTACCATTATAAGAAATAGAAATTATATATTTCCCATCAGAGCTATATTGTATTTTCGTATTGAAACCAAAATAGCCACCAAATGTCTTAACAAGTTTCCCTGTGGAGGTTTCCCAAATTTTTGAAGAACCATCTTTAGAACATTCAGTTATAAGAAATTTATCATCTGGTGAGAAATAAGTAATATTTATATTTCCGGCATGTCCAATTGGTACAATTAGTTCAGGCTTTTGTCCATAAATAACAAATGAAATATAGAATATTAAATGAAAAAATGAAAATATTTTCTTCATAATTTTTTCACAATTCATTTCACTTTAGCAACTATTTCAAAAATATTATTAACGAACTCATTCGTTTTTTCCTTTAATTTTCAATTTGACATCAATTAAAAGGTTGTTCACCAATTCTTTTAAATAATTTTTGTCTCCCTGGATTGAAAATTTATCTCCAATTCTTTCAGTGCCCTTCCTAACTATATAATTTACTTCGACTTGGTTTCCTTGAATTGAGTATGATCCCGAGAGTTGGTATGCGTTGGGATATCCTTTTCCTTCGGTAAAACAGAATTCTGCCGCTTTCCCCTTTGCGGTTATCTCGCGTAACTGGGCGTTTACCAGATCCGATAAGCCAAGCACATCATAGAGCTGATCTTCATCCTGAAAAGTACAGGCCATGAAAACAGGTTTTGGTTCGGAAATAATGATCTTTTCTTTATCCTGCAATTCCATCCTCCCGATATCAAAGCTCCCCTTGTCCTCAATGCCACGTGCAAAGGGTCGCTGGATTCCACCAATGCTTTCCGCCAGCCGGGGCACCTGATCTTCGGCATATTCGAAAAGCCGCTTAATGTCGATGTACTCCTCTCCTCCGTCAATCCGCAGGCATTCTCCTTTGATCCCCCGGAGAAGGGAATATGTCAAAACACCTTGTCCATAGAGGCTGGTTTCATAACTTGCCTGGTTTGCCGCAGAGCCTGCAAGGATATAAAAACCTGTCCGGTCACTCATCCGGTCAAGGGCACGGATCTGACTGGCCGGAACATCTTTTTTCGTGTTCATGGCAAGGAGGATATCTTCTGATGCCTGGCCCGATGCGCAGGCATCCAGAATCAACACTTTTTTCCTTGCCGGAATCCCGTTGATCCAATCGGTGAGTTCCCGGCTTGAGATCGTGAAGTTGGTGAAATAGGGATCATTCAGGTTGGATGCATCCGTTATCCGGGCATCCATGGTCAGGTAGTAGAAATCACCATTCTGGCCCCCATAATTGACCCCATGACCTGAAAAGTAGAAGACGACAACATCTTTTGGTTTGACCTTTCTGAGATTCTCAAAAGCGGATCTGATATCCTTTTTATGAGGAAAATGATTTGGATCATCAGTAGTCATCAGTGTAATGTGGGTACTGTCTTCGCCAAATAACCGGTGGGCGCCCATTTCCAATGCATGAGCCATGTCTGTGGCATCCTTTGAGGCAAACTGAAGATCAATGGCTGTTCCACTATAATCTGAAGTTCCAACAACAACTGCATAGAATGCCGGCCGAGTGTAGTCTGTTTCAGGAGAGAAATCGATAACTGTCCCTTTAGTGTCCCTAATCCGAGGAATGAAATGAATCGTATCGGGCCGACTGGATAGATATCCCTCTGCATTCCAGGCAATAACCTTGATCACATTTTCCCGGTTAAAATAGAGTTTATCGGAATAATCTGCCAGATTAATTGTGATAGAGAGCTGATCCCTGCTGCTATCCGAAACCGAAGACCTGGCGTCTTCGATCAACTCTATATCATCAACATATACGGATACTTTACCAATCCCTCCACCACGATTTTTTAATTTAATTGTCAATTGTTCATTATCAATTATTAATTCTTTTTCCGGGTAAAGGCGAACGTAATCAAATGCAGGTGCTTCGAGAAGAGATTCCGTGCTGTACCCAAGCAAGATCTGAAGAAGGCCGGGTTGCCAGTAGCGGTTTTTTAGTTGGTTGAAGTCAATGATCTCTAAACCAGCAGAAAAATACAATTTCGAAATTGCCCCTGAACTGGCATCGAATAATCCTGAAGGTGTTATTATAATCCAATTCACAGAATCGAGGAAATAAATTCTAGCAAGTTCTTCTAAATCAATACTCCTCCATAATATTAGTAATCCACCTTCATTAGACGAAATGATAAATTTCTCATCATAAGAAAATCTGCATGAGTTGATGCGATTATTTATATCGTTTAGGTAAGAATACTTTTGATCACCAATAGTATCATATAAATATAGTGCGTAGCATTCTGGTGAATCGTTAGATACCAAAATTGTCCCATTTATATCTGAATAATCTCTTAAAAAAGAACCGAAATGCTTTAACAAAGTATGTTGCGTAAAAACTCCATCGATATTTTGGAACATACGCATTGTAATATTAGGTAAAATTTGTAAAATCTTATAATAATTAAAAGAACCTTGAAATATTTTGCTGTTGCTACCAGTAAAAACGAACGAATTCACATTTTCCAATTTTGGAAACTTTGTTATTATACTTTTCCCCGGAATAGTATATAGGAACTAAGCAAATATAAACTGAACACTAAGAATTACTATTAGGAGATATTTTATAATTCCATTCACCATGAAATTTTGCATTATTTAATTTTATTTCATTAATCATTTCATCTGATATT